>Ga0208916_10000390_pt1 | contig 21150 bp, 20 predicted proteins | sample DEB19_08_DNA_5_FD_184523 | JGI IMG/M metagenome (GOLD analysis project Ga0208916, IMG submission 184523) | Aqueous microbial communities from the Delaware River and Bay under freshwater to marine salinity gradient to study organic matter... | ecosystem: Environmental > Aquatic > Marine >... | reverse complement strand
GGCGCCATGGTGGGTGTGATTGGCACGCTGTCAGGCTTGCTGCTGGGGCTGGGCGTGGCCTTCAATATTGATGTGATCGTGCCGGCGCTGGAGCGGCTGCTGAACGCCAGCTTTTTACCGCGTGATATTTACCTCATCAGTCGCATGCCGAGTGAGCCGCTGTACGCCGACATCATGCCGATCGCTGTGATTTCGCTGGTGCTGGCGTTTCTGGCCACGATTTATCCGAGCTGGCGCGCCAGTCGCGTCAACCCGGCGGAGGCTTTGCGTTATGAGTGACAGCAACACAGAGGTGGTCTTGAGCGCGAAGGCCTTGACCAAGCGATTTCAAGAAGGCCCGCTTGACGTGACGGTGCTGCGCGGCGTTGACCTGCAGGTGCATCGCGGTGAGACGCTGGCCATCGTCGGCGCCTCGGGTTCTGGCAAAAGCACACTGCTGCACATGATGGGTGGGCTGGACGCGCCGACCAGCGGCTCGGTTCATCTCAAGGGCCAAAATTTGGCCACGCTGTCGGCCACTGCGCAAGGCCGCCTGCGAAATCTGCACCTGGGTTTTGTCTACCAGTTTCATCACTTGTTGCCGGAGTTCAGCGCGCTCGACAACGTCGCCATGCCTTTGTGGATTCGCCGGCAAACACGTGAAGACGCCGGCAAAACCGCGGCGGCCATGCTGGCCTCAGTCGGCCTTGAAAACCGTTTGCACCATCGGCCGTCAGAGTTGTCGGGTGGCGAGCGCCAGCGTGTTGCGATTGCGCGGGCGCTGGTGACGCGGCCAGCCTGTGTGCTGGCCGATGAGCCGACCGGCAACCTGGACCGCAGCACGGCCGACGGCGTGTTCGAGTTGATGTTGCAACTGGCCCGCGACAACGGGACTGCGTTTGTCATGGTGACCCATGACGAAACACTGGCGGCGCGTTGCGGCCGCCAGCTGCGTCTGGTGCTGGGGCAGCTGACTCAGTAACGCTGGCGTAGGTCAGTTGGCGCTGGCGCCTGAGTCTTTCACCAGCCGGGTCCAGAGCTTGGCGTCTTCTTTCAGGAAGGCGGCAAATTCTTCGGGTGACTTGGACAGCGCGACTTCAGTCGCCTCGCGCGCCAGCGCGGCTTTAGGACCGTCTGCGTTCATGGCGATTTGCGTTGCGGCATGCAATTTTTTGATGATCTCGGGCGGTGTGCCTGCGGGCGCAAACAGGCCGTACCAAAAGCTAAAGTTGAACTGCGGATAACCGAGCTCGGCCATGCCTGGAATGTCAGGTGCAAACGGCGAGCGCTTGGGGGTGCTGACGGCCAGCCCTTTCAGTCTGTCAGACTTTACAAAAGGGAGTACCGACGGCGGTGTTCCAAACGTCAGCTGCACCTGACCGGCGATCACCGATTGCGACGCTTGTGAGCCGCCGGGGTAGGGGATGTGCTGTATGTCGATATCAACGGCGCGTGCGAAATAAACGCCGCCCAAGTGCGGTGCTGAGCCGTTACCGGAGGAGGCGAAGTTCAATTTGCCAGGCGATTTTTTGGCCGCTGCGATCAAATCGGTCAGCGAGTTGATGCCCAGTTTTGGGTTGACCGCCAGCACGATAGGCGCACTCGAGACTTGTGAGATGGGCACCAGCGTGTTGACGGTGTGCGTCATCCGGGGATTCATCGCCGGGTTCACCGAGATGCTGCTCGGACTGGCCAGCAAGATGGTGTAACCGTCAGGCGCTGCGCTGCGTGAAACGTACTCAGCCGCCAAACTCGAACCGGCCCCCGGCTTGTTCTCAACCACGACCGGCTGGCCGAGTATTTTGCCCAAGGCCTCGGCCGTGGCCCGACCGGTGAAGTCAGCCGCGCCACCGGGTGTGAAGCCGACGATCAGCTTGATGGGTTTCATGGGATAGGTCTGCGCGCTAGCCAAGGTGCTTGTTGCGCTGATGCCGCTGACGGCCATCACCCATAGCAGCTGCAGTGCCTTCGTTTTTGTCGTTGTCATGCTTGTCTCCTGGTGGCTCGTTTTTTTAAATACCCGGCACACCGGCCAACACAATCTTGCCCAGGTGCTGGTTGGTTTCCATGTGCGCCTTGGCTTCGGCCAATTGCTCAAACGGAAAGATTTTGTCGAGCATGGGCCGGACGCTGCCGTTGGCGATGCGCGGCAGCATGTCGGCGATGAATTGCGGCACCGCTTGCATGCGCTGGGCCGGTGTGCGCAGTTTGTTGGAAACGCCGAACAAACGCAGGCGGTTGGTGTGCAGCAAGGTCAGGTCAATCTCGCTTTGGGTCACGCCATCGACATAACCGACCATGGCGAGTCGGCCTTCAAAAGCCATGCAGCGCATGGATTCCGCAAACACCGTGCCGCCAATGGTGTTGATGACCAGGTCAACACCATGGCCGCCGGTGGCCTCCATCACACGCGCCGCGAAGTCGGGCGCGCGGGTGCACAGTCCAACATCGAGACCCATGGCTTTCATGCGCTCTAGCTTGTCTGCAGATCCTGATGTGCCGATGACTTTGGCGCCCAAGGCCTTGGCCATTTGCACCGCCGTGACACCCACGCCGGAGGAGACGCCGGTGATCAGCAACCATTCGCCGGCCTTGAGTTGGCCTTGCAGCACCAGCATGTCGTAGACGACGTGAAAAGTCAGGGGAATGCTGGCGGCTTCCTCCCAGTTGAGGCGCTCCGGCATGGCCATGGCTTCAGCGGCGTCGATCAACGCGTACTCGGCAAAAGCACCGGCCATGCGGCCCATGATGCGGTCGCCTACCGCGAAGTGCGTGACCTCTGCGCCGGTTTTAACAACCTCGCCAGCGGCTTCCATGCCGACGGCTTTGGCGGCACCCGGCTTGTGCAGGCCACCCTTCAAAAACTCGCCGCGGTTGAGTCCGGCGGCGCGCACACGCACCAGCAACTGGCGCGGCCCTGGGTCCGGCACCGGTGTGTCACGGAGTTCCAATGTGGTCTCTGCGCCTTGCGCGAGGTCAGGGGTTTTGAGCCAATACGATTTCATAGTCTCAGTGACCTTTGAAAACTGGTTTGCGTTTTTCCATGAAGGCCTTGCGGCCTTCGGCGTAGTCTGCACTTTCAAAGCATTTGCGAATTTCCTCTTGGCACAGCGCCATGTCGAGATCAGTCGACGGCTTGAGGATTTCGGCCATGATGGCTTTGCCAGCTTGCACCGTGATGGGCGCGTTCTCGGCCATCGCACCGGTGTATTGCGCGAGTAGGGCTGTCAGCTCTGCCGGCTCGGCCAAGCGCGTGACCAAGCCTAGCGCTTTGGCTTCTGCGGCGTCAATGCGGCGAGCGGTGAAAAACAAGTCTTTGGCGGCACCGACGCCGATCAAATTGACCAGATTTTTAAGTGCCGAGTAGCGGTAGCCTAAGCCCAGTCGTGCTGCAGGGATCGAAAAAACCGAGTCGGTTGAGGCCAGCCGGATGTCGCAGCTGATCGCGACATTGACACCGCCGCCGATGCAGTAACCGCGAATCAAGGCCAGCGTTGGCTTGCGGCAGTTGTAAATACTCATCAGCGACTCTTCGGCCATCGCTTCGTAATATTTGACAGCTTCTTTGGCGGCGCGCATGTCTTCAAACTGCGTGATGTCGGCGCCCGAGACAAAGGCTTTTTCGCCTGCGCCTGAAAACACCACCAGGCGGATGTCGTCATCCAGTTCAGCTTGCGCCAGCAGCGGCGGCACGGCCTCCCACATGTCGACGGACAAGGCGTTGTGGCGGGCCGGGTTGTTGAAGCGGATGTGCAGTGTCGAAGTTTCGGTCCAGACTTCGACACGTGCGGTCGTCGATGTGTAGGGGGTGCTTGATGTGCTTGGCAAAGTGAAACTCCAAAGTCAATTTGATTTTTTGAAAATAGGGCGGGTGATTGCTGTCGCTGTGGTGAAGGATTTCAGAAAATTTCAGCCGCTTTCATTCTGGCCAAGTCGGCTTCAACGTAACCCAGCTCGCCCAGCAGTTCTGCCGTGTGTTCGCCGCGCCGCGGTGCGGCGCGCACGATGTCGCTAGGCGTGCGTTCGAGTTGCATCGGCTGCCCGACATGGCGCTGAGGGCCAAGCCGATTGGAGACCACCTCCTTGACCATTTTCAGGTGATCGATTTGCGGTAGCTCGAAGACTTCTTGCATGTTGCTGATCAGGCCGCAGGCCACGCCGCCATCATTGAACAGTGCTATCCAGTGGGCCCGATCGTGGCTGGCCAAGCGCTGGTTGATCTCTGCGTTGAGGCTCTCGCGGTTGACGGAGCGGCTGGGTTTGTCGTGGTAACGCTCGTCGGTCATCCACTCCGGTGCACCGAGGATGTGGCAAAAGCGTTCCCAGATTTTCGAGCCAAAGACGGCGATGTTCATGAAGCCGTCGCGGGCTTGGTAGACCCCTGTCGGGATGCTGGTCGGGTGCGCGTTGCCGGATTGGCCGGCAATCTCGCCGTCGATCAGCCAGCGTGCGGTCTGGAAATCCATCATGTAGACCATAGCCTCCAGCAGCGAGGTGTGCACCCATTGACCTTTGCCGGATTCGTTGCGCTCCAGCAGCGCCACCAAAATACCTTGCGCGGCAAAGATGCCGGCGCACAAATCGGCGATCGGCAACCCGACCCGGACGGGACCTTGGCCCGGCAGACCGGTGACCGACATCAGGCCGCCCATGCCTTGCACGATCTGGTCAAAGCCGGGTCGCTTGGCATAGGGGCCGGACTGACCAAAGCCGGAGATGCTTGCGTAAATCAGACCTGGCTGGTCTTTGGCCAGGGTTTCGTAATCAATGCCCAAGCGAAACTTGACGTCAGGCCGAAAGTTTTCCACCACCACGTCGGCCGTGGCGATCAATTTTTTGAGAATCGCGATGCCCTCTGGCTCTTTGAGGTTCAGCGTGATGGAGCGTTTGTTGCGGTGGGTGAATTGGTAGTCAGAGCCGTCTTGGCCACCCAAGGTGTCGTCGCCGCGCATGTGCTCGGGCATTTGCACCTGAATCACGTCAGCGCCCCAGTCCGCCAACTGGCGGCAGGCGGTTGGGCCGGCGCGCACCTGGGTCAGGTCAATCACTCGAAAGCTTTTCAGTGCGGCGGAGGCGGGCATGTGGGGCATCAGGGGCTCTTTGGGTTGGCGAAAAGTAGCCCTAGTATGGGTCGAAATGCGTTGAAGTGTCAACACTTTCTGTTTAAGTGTTTACCTTTGCTCGTGATTTGAGTTCGCCAAGCTAAACTCCACTCCGCTGTCAAAAACGCAGGATGCCATCGCCAAGACTTAGGCGCAGCCCGATTCAACCAGAGAAAGCCTTATGACTGAACGAGGCCCACTGAAGCCGGAAAATGGCTTGCCCAGCGCCATTGCCGAGGCCATCAAGCGGCTGATTTTCACCGGTGAACTCCAGCCCGGCGAGCGACTGAACGAAGCCGCTCTGGCGCTGCGCATGGGCACCAGCCGCGGGCCGATCCGCGAAGCCATCCGTACGCTGGCCGGTTCGGGCATGGTCACCGCTGTTGTCAACAAAGGCGTTTATGTGCGGCAAATTTCGGTGCGCGAAATGCTGGAGATTTACGAGCTGCGCGCCCTTATCTTTGGCTTTGCCGCGCAACGCGCCATCGACAACCTGACCAATGAACACCGCGTCCGTTTTGAAGTGCTGTTGGCCGGCATGGACGCGGCTTGTGAGAAGAACGATAGCACCCATTACTACGAGCTGAACCTGGCTTTCCATGCGCTGGTGCTGGACTTGTCAAACAACCAGCGGGCGCATCAGGCCTACAACGATTACGTCAATGAGTTGCATCTGTTTCGCCGTCGTTTCTTCAACGCGCCCGGCAATATGCGGCACTCCAATCAAGAGCACCGGCTGCTGTACGAGGCGATTGCCAGTGGCAACAGCAGCAAAGCCAAGACCACCGCCGAGCGCCACGTGTTGTCAGGGCGTCAGCGTTTGTTGTCGACGTTGGACACTGCCAACGCCTGAGTCAGGCATCGGTCTTCAAGCACGAGAGCCGTGGCCTGAGGCATCATTCAGGGCATGACGTCATGGATCGACACCCACTGCCACTTAGACGCGCCCGAGTTCGGCGCTGATGTGCTGGCCGTGCGCGAACGCGCGCAGCAGGCGGGTGTTCGCCTCTGCGTGATTCCGGCGGTTGCCGCAGCGCATTTTGAGAATGCTAGACGCTTGGCGCACACCTTGGGTGACGGCTACGCGCTGGGCATTCATCCGCTGTTTGTCGGCCGTGCAGCGGATGCCGACTTGGCCCAACTTGACGCTGCATTACTGCGCCACCGTGATGACCCGCGCCTATTGGCGGTAGGGGAGATCGGGCTTGATTTTTTTGTCCCCGAACTCAAGCTGAGCCCGCTGCGCGAGCGTCAAGAATTTTTCTACCGTGAGCAGCTCAAGCTGGCGCGTCAGCACGGTCTGCCGGTGATCTTGCATGTGCGGCGCTCAGCTGACCGGTTGTTGAAGTATTTGCGGGAGCTGGCGCCGCCGGCAGGTTGGCGCGGCATTGCGCATGCCTTCAATGGCAGTCAGCAGCAGGCTGAGGCCTTTATTGGACTGGGCTTCAAACTGGGCTTTGGCGGCGCCGTGACCTTTGAGGCGGCACGGCAAATCCGCCAGCTGGCAGCCCGCTTGCCGCTGGACGCCTTGGTGCTGGAAACCGATGCGCCTGACATGCCGCCACACTGGCTTTACCAAACGGCACAAGCGCGGGCGGAGGGCGGCGCGCAAGGGCGCAACGAGCCCGCCGAACTGCCGCGCATTGCGCAGGTGGTGGCCGAGCTGCGCGGCATCAGCGCGGACGAATTGGCGCTGGCCAGCACGGCAAATGCGCTGGTGGCCCTGCCGCGTTTGAAAGGCTTGCTGGTATGAGTGCTGAACAAGAAAAACGGCTAACAGGCTTGCCGCCTTTGCTCTCAGCGAACACACGCTTGCTGGTGCTGGGCAGCTTTCCGGGCGCTGTCTCGCTGGCCACGCAGCGCTACTACGGCCATCCGCAAAATCATTTTTGGAAAATTTTGCGTACGCTATGGACAGACCACCCGGTTGCCGTGGCCGCTGGCGACTACGCCGCGTCAACCCGCTGGATGTTGGACAAGGGCCTTGGCTTGTGGGACGTCTACGCAGCCTGCGAACGTGAAGGCAGTCTTGACAGTGCGATCCGCCATGCGCAGGTCAACGACTTGGCCAGCCTGCGCCAGCTTTGCCCGAACCTGCAGGCCATCGCGCACAATGGCGGCGAAAGTTTCAAACACGCCAAGCACAGCGCGGTGCTGGGCCTGCCGATTCACCGGCTGCCTTCCACCAGCGCTGCCAACGCCAGCTGGTCGTTCGAGCGCAAGCTCGCCGCCTGGCAGGACGTCTTCAAAAAACATGGATTGATTTAATGGCTCGCAAGACCGTTTCCCCTGGCGACACTGCTTTTGATGCCGCCACCACTTCCAGCCAGCTGCCGGAAGTGAATTTTTCTGACTACGGCGACATCCGCTTTTTGCACCTCGGCACCGAGTGGGTGCAAGGCTCGATGTTGATCGACGCACCGTTTGATATTCAGCTCGAATACGTCCAGCGCATGATGGTCTGGCTGCTGTTTGTCGAGCCGCAGGCGGTACCAAGCTTGCACAGCATGCAACTCGGCTTGGGGTCGGGCGCGCTGACCAAGTTTTGCTACAAAAAACTGCGCACCAAAACCACCGCTGTCGAGATCAATCCGCAGGTGATGGCGGCCTGCCGCTTGTGGTTCAAACTGCCGCCCGAGGACGCTCGTTTACAGGTCTTGCTGGCCGACGCCGGGCGCGAGATTAAAAAAGACAGTCACCTCGGCATGGTCGATGCGCTTCAAGTGGATTTGTACGACCATGAAGCCGCCGCACCCGTGCTGGACAGCGCCGCTTTCTATGCCGATTGCCGGCGCTTGCTGACCGACGACGGTGTGATGACGGTCAACTTGTTTGGTCGCGACGGCAGCTTCGAAAGCTCGATGGACAAGATCTCCGATGCCTTTGGCGCTGATGCCGTCTGGGCTTTCCGGCCGACCCGCGAAGGCAACACCGTGGTCGCTGCGCAGCGCCAGCCCAGCCGACCCGGGCGTGAGCTGCTGCTGCAGCGCGCCGAGCTGGTGGAGTCGCGCTGGGGTTTACCCGCACGCAAGTGGTTGCGTCTGTTCAAGCCCTTGATTTAATTGGTTTTTGCCGTCCTTGAAGAGACTCGTTTTATAGGTGGAAGCCACATCAAAACGCAACGGTATTGAATGCACAATCCAGCGGTTCAATCAATTTCTCAAGGAGACAATCCGTGAATATCAAAAGTCAAAAAGACTTTTTTGCCGGGCTCATGTTCATGGGTGTCGGTGCGGCTTTCGCGTTTGGTGCGACCACTTACTCAGTCGGTACGGGTGCGCGCATGGGCCCTGGTTATTTCCCGCTGATGCTGGGAATTTTGCTCGCCGTGCTGGGCACCGCCATCACTTTCAACGCCTTGGTCGTTGAGCGCGTCGGCGGCGACAAGATCGGCAAGTGGGCTTACAAGCCGCTGTTCTTCATCATCGCTGCCAACTTGCTTTTCGGCGTCTGCCTGGGCGGTTTGCCGTCCATTGGCATTCCTGCCATGGGCATGATGTTCGGCATCTACGTGCTGACCTTTGTGTCCAGCTTGGCCGAAACAGGCATGAAGATCAAAGCGACGTTCATCCTGGCCACTGTTCTGGCTGTGATCAGCTACGTGGCCTTCGTGCAGGTTCTCAAGTTGCAGTTCCCGGTGTGGCCTGCTTTCATCACCGGTTAAGGAGCTAAAAAATGGATCTGATTGCGAATCTTTCGCTGGGTTTCAGTGTGGCGTTCACGCCCATTAACCTGCTGTACGCCTTCATCGGCTGTGTTCTGGGGACGCTGATTGGCGTGCTCCCGGGCATCGGCCCTGTCGCCACCATCGCCATGTTGTTGCCAGCGACTTACGCGCTGCCACCCGTTTCGGCTCTCATCATGCTGGCCGGTATTTATTACGGTGCTCAGTACGGTGGTTCGACCACCGCTATTTTGGTCAACTTGCCTGGTGAATCTTCATCGGTTGTCACCTGTATTGACGGTTACCAAATGGCCCGAAAGGGACGAGCGGGGCCTGCTTTGGCGGCCGCTGGTATTGGGTCCTTCTTTGCGGGTTGTGTCGGCACGCTGATTCTGGCTGCCTTTGCACCGCCGCTGACTGAACTGGCTTTCAAATTCGGCCCTGCCGAATACTTTGCGCTGATGGTGCTCGGTCTGATCGGCGCTGTGGTGCTGGCTTCGGGCTCCTTGCTCAAGGCCATTGCCATGATCGTGCTGGGTCTGCTGATGGGTTTGGTCGGTACCGACGTGAATTCTGGCGTAGCCCGTTTTAGTTTCGACATTCCTGAACTCACCGACGGCATCGGCTTCGTGGTGATCGCCATGGGCGTCTTCGGCTACGGCGAGATCATCAGCAACCTGGCTCAGCCAGAAGATGAGCGCGAAGTGTTCACCGCCAAGGTCACGGGTTTGTTCCCGACCAAGCAAGACTTCAAGGACATGGCCCCGGCCATGTTGCGCGGTACTTTCCTGGGCTCAGCCCTCGGCATCTTGCCGGGCGGTGGCGCTTTGCTGGCGGCTTTTGCAGCTTACGCGCTGGAAAAGAAAATGAAGTTGAAACCGGGCGAAGTGCCATTCGGCCAAGGCAACATCCGCGGTGTGGCTGGCCCTGAGTCTGCCAACAACGCTGGCGCACAAACCTCTTTCATTCCACTGCTGACGCTGGGCATTCCGCCTAATGCCGTGATGGCTTTGATGGTCGGTGCGATGACGATTCATAACATCCAGCCAGGTCCGCAGGTCATGACCAGCAACCCTGAGTTGTTCTGGGGCTTGATCGCTTCGATGTGGATTGGCAATGCCATGCTGATCATCTTGAACCTGCCTTTGATCGGCATGTGGATCAAGCTGCTGACCGTGCCTTACCGCTACCTGTTCCCGTCCATCGTGCTGTTCTGCGCGATCGGCGTGTACTCGACCAACAACAACACGTTTGACGTGTGGACTGTGGGTATCTTCGGTGTGATTGGTTATATCTTCGTCAAGCTGGGTGCTGAACCTGCGCCGTTGCTGCTTGGTTTCATTCTGGGCCCCATGATGGAAGAAAACCTGCGCCGTGCGCTGCTGCTCTCGCGTGGTGACTGGAGCGTCTTTGTGACACGTCCATTGTCGGCTGGCTTGCTGGCTGCAGGTCTGTTGCTGTTGGCCATCGTGCTGCTGCCATCGATCAAGAACAAGCGAGAAGAGGCTTTCGTCGAAGATTGACGAATACCGCTAGCAACTAATTAACGGCGTCTTTTGGCGCCGTTTTTTTTGATGAAGAATCGCTGCACAATAAAACTATGAATCGCACACTTCACTTTCCTTATTGGGGTTTGGCTTTTGCAGGCATGGTTGCCATGTCGGTCGGTTCAGCGTTGGCTCAACCGACTTCAACGGCGATAGCTGCCTATCCGGTTCGGCCGATACGCATGGTGGTGCCTTTTCCTGCGGGCGGTGCAACCGACATTTTGGCGCGCGCCTTGTCCCAAAAGCTGGGTGAAAAATTGGGCCAAGCGGTGGTCGTTGACAACCGTCCTGGCGCGGGCGGCACGATCGGTGCCGACGCTGCGTCGAAAGCGACGCCCGACGGCTACACCCTGCTGTTGTCGACGTCCAGCACGCACAGCATCGGACCAGCCATTAACCAGAAAATTCCGTACAACGCTGAAACCGACTTCACACCAATTGGCTACGTCGCCACCTCCCCGAATGTGGTGCTGGTGCCGCTGTCGTCCCCTGCCAAGACCATGCGTGAGTTCATTGATTACGCGCGCAAGAATCCGGGTAAGCTGAATTACGCATCGAGTGGCAATGGCACCATCATCAACTTGACGACCGAGTATTTCAAGGCCGAGTCGGGTACATTCATCTTGCATATTCCCTACCGCGGCACGGCGCTCTCTATTCCTGATTTGATCAGTGGCAAGTTGGACTTGTTGATAGATTCTTTGGTGACTGGCCTGCCGCACGTCAAGGACGGTAAGCTGCGCGCTTTGGCGGTGACCAGCCTGCTTCCGACGGCACTGGCACCCGGTCTGCCGACGGTGGCCGAGTCGCTGCCGGGGTTCGAGTCGGTCACATGGTTCGGCGTCTATGGCCCGAAAGGCATGCCGGCCGATCTCGCCCTCAAAATCAATACGGCACTCAACGCGGCCTTGCGTGAGGCCGAAGTTAAAGAGCGCTTTGCACGACTCGGTGCCGAGCCCACTGGTGGCACGCCGCTGGCCTTTGCGGCCATGGTCAAGACCGATGCCGCGAAGTGGAAGAAAATCATTTCCGAGAGAAAAATCACACCGGATTGACATCATTTTTCCAAGCCTACTGCACGTTGGCCTGCGTTTTGCATGGCTAGCGAGTCTTCAGCCTTCCTCTATTTTTTTGAAACTCCAAGCCACGCCATGAACTTCAACTTCGACAACCCCTACTCCTCCACGCGGATTCCTTTGTTCGCCCGCAACGTCGTCTCGACCTCGCACCCACTGGCTGCCCAGGCCGGTCTGCGCATGATGCTGAAGGGCGGTAATGCGGTCGATGCCGCGATTGCTGCCGCCGCCGCCATGACCATCGTTGAGCCGGTCAGCAATGGCTTGGGCAGTGACTCTTTTTGTATTTTGTGGGACGGCAAGGAACTGCACGGCCTGAACGCGTCCGGCCGCGCACCCGAGGCCTGGACGCCCGATTACTTCAAGCGCAAATACGGCGACAACACCAATACGCCGCCCAAGCGCGGCATGGATTCGGTGACCGTGCCAGGGGCTGTGTCCAGTTGGGTCAGCATGAGTGAGCGCTTTGGCAAGTTGCCGTTCGCTGATTTGATGGAGCCAGCGATTGAGATCGCCGAGCGCGGTTATCTGCTGCCGCCGGTGGTGCAGCAAAAGTGGGCAGCGGCCACCAGCGAGCTGCAAGGCTTGCCGGGTTTTGCGCAGTCGTTTTTGCCTTGGGGTCGTGCGCCGCAGGTCGGCGAGTTGTTTCAGTTCAAGGCCGCTGCCAAAGCTTTGCGGGCGATTGGCGCCAGCAAGGGTCAAGCCTATTACGGCGGTGAAATCGCCCATGCGCTGGAAAAGTTCTCCAAACAAAACGGCGGCAGCCTGACGGTCAAAGACTTCGCCAACTACAAGCCCGAGTGGGTCAAGCCGATTGGCAAGGATTACCGCGGCTACACGCTGCATGAGATCCCACCCAACGGCCAAGGCATTGCCGCGCTGATTGCGCTGGGTATTTTGGATAAATTCGACGTTGCCAGCCTGCCGGTTGACGGCGTAGATTCGCAGCATTTGCAAATCGAAGCGATGAAGCTGGCGTTTGCGGACGTTTACAAATATGTCGCCGAGCCGTCGGCTATGGATGTCACCGTGGACCAGATGCTGGACGATGCTTACTTGGCCAGCCGCGCCAAGCTGATCGACATGAAAAAGGCGCAAGACTTTGGCGCGGGCAACCCGGTCAAGGGCGGCACCATTTACCTCACGGCGGCTGACGAAAACGGCATGATGGTCAGCTTCATCCAGAGCAATTACATGGGCTTTGGCTCGGGCTGCGTCGAGCCTGAGTTTGGTGTCAGTTTGCAAAATCGGGGCCACGGCTTCAGCTTGGATGCGGGCATCAACCAGGTCGCGCCGGGCAAGCGGCCGTTTCATACCATCATTCCGGCTTTCCTGACGAAAGACGGCCAGCCGGTCATGAGCTATGGCGTGATGGGCGCCAACATGCAGCCGCAAGGCCACATGCAAACGCTGGTGCGCATGCTCGACTACGGACAAAACCCGCAAGCCGCTTGCGATGCGCCGCGCTGGCGCTACAACGCCGGGCTGGAGATCAACGTCGAATCGGCCATGGACGCTGGAACCGTGCAGGCCTTGTCCGAGCGCGGACACCGCACCGAAGTCATCAACGATTCGTACCAGGACTTTGGCGCGGGCCAGTTCATCTGGCGCGCGGGCGACCCGAAAGTAGAAGGTTATGTGGTCGCCAGTGATCCGCGCCGCGATGGTCAAGCGGTTGGTTTTTAATTGACTGAGAAACGCGTGTCGGTGGGTTTGGCGCTGGCCATGGTTGGCGCTGTGGCTTTCAGCGGCAAGGCCATCATCGTCAAGCTGGCTTATCGGCATGGGGTCGATCCTGTCACGCTCATCATGCTGCGGATGCTGTTTGCGCTGCCGATTTTTCTCATCATGGCATGGTGGGCGAGTCGGGGCAAACCGCATTTGACGCGCAAAGACTGGTTGGGCGTTTTAGGGCTTGGCTTCACCGGCTATTACCTGTCCAGCTTTTTAGACTTTGCGGGCTTGCAGTACATCAGCGCATCGCTGGAGCGTTTGATTTTGTACCTCAACCCGACGCTGGTGCTCTTGCTCAGTTGGCTGTTTTACCGCCAACGCATTTCACTGCGGCAGATGGCCGGCATGGCTATCAGCTACGCCGGTGTTGTGCTGGTGTTTGGCCACGAAATCACCGCACAAGGAACCCATGCAGCATGGGGCGCCTTGTTGGTTTTTTTGAGCGCGGCCACTTACGCCTTGTATCTTGTTTACAGCGGCGAGCTCGTGCGGCGCTTGGGCTCTATCCGCTTGGTTGGCTTGGCCAGCACGGTGGCTTGTCTGTGCTGCATCTTGCAGTTTGTGCTGCTGCGGCCCTTGACGCTGGAACATGTCGCCCCTGAGGTGATGTGGCTGTCGCTGCTCAACGCCACCGTCTGCACGGTGGCGCCGGTGCTGATGGTGATGATGGCGATCGAGCGCATTGGCGCGGGCATGACAGCGCAGACCGGCATGATCGGTCCGATTTCCACTATCCTCATGGGTGTGCTTATTTTGGGCGAGCCCTTCACCATTTGGGTGGCAGCGGGCACCATGCTGGTCTTGGCTGGCATTTATGTTTTCACGCGGACGCCGCGCTTCAACTGATTTATCAACTTCAACAACGACAAAAGGCAGCAACATGGATTTAGGTATCAAGGGCAAATGGGCGCTGGTGTGCGGCGCCAGCAAGGGCTTGGGTTTTGGCTGTGCAGAAGCGCTGGTGCGCGAAGGCGTACACGTGTTGATCGTCGCCCGTGGCGCCGAAGCGCTGCAAGCGGCATCCGCCACCTTGCTGGCTGATGCAGGTCGCCCAACCGGCACCGAAGTGCTGCACGTGGCGGCTGACATCACCACCCCCGAAGGCCGGTCGGCGGTGTTTGCAGTGCGCAAAGACTTCGACATCGTCATCACCAACGCGGGCGGCCCGCCACCAGGCGATTTCCGTGACTGGGAGCGTGACACTTGGATCAAGGCGCTGGACGCCAACATGCTGACGCCGATCGAGCTGATCAAAGCCACGGTCGACGGCATGGCAGAACGCGGCTTTGGCCGCATCATCAACATCACTTCTGGCGCGGTCAAGGCACCGATCGATATTCTGGGTTTGAGCAACGGCGCACGCAGCGGTTTGACTGGTTTTGTGGCGGGCGTGGCACGCAGCAAAATTGCCGGTCAGGGCGTGACCATCAATTCCTTGCTGCCCGGCGCTTTTGACACCGATCGTCTGAAGGTCACCATGGCCGGTGCCGCTAAAAAGACCGGCCAAACGGTTGAGGTCTTGGCCGACGCACGGCGAAAAACTATCCCGGCGAAACGCTTCGGCACGCCGCAAGAGTTTGGTGCTATTTGCGCATTTTTGTGCAGCCAGCATGCGTCTTACATCACCGGCCAAAACGTGCTGGCCGATGGCGGTTCTTACCCAGGCACTTTTTAAAACGTCAGCTGAACAATCAACAAAAAAGGAAGAGACATGAGCGAAAACACCACCAACAACAACACCTCCAAGGCCGTTCGCATTGACGCACACGGCGGCCCCGAACAACTCAAGCTGGTCGACGTCACTGTGGGCGAGCCCGGTCCGGGCGAAATTCGTATTCGTCACAAAGCCATCGGCCTGAACTACATCGATATTTATCAGCGTGCCGGCTTGTATGCGCTGCCGATGCCGCTGCAGCTCGGCATGGAAGCCTCGGGCGTGGTCGAAGCCGTCGGTGCGGGCGTGACGCATTTGCAAGTCGGTGACCGCGCGGCCTACGCCAGCCAGCCACCGGGCAGCTACTGCGAACTGCGCGTGATGCCGGCCAAATGTGTCTGCAAATTACCCGACGCGATTTCGTTTGAAACTGGCGCCGCCATGATGCTCAAGGGCCTGACTGTGCAGTACCTGCTGAGCAAGACCCAGCCACAAGGCGGCCTCAAGGCCGGTGACTTTGTGCTGTTTCACGCCGCTGCGGGTGGGGTTGGCTTGATCGCCTGCCAATGGGCCAAGGCGATGGGTCTGCAACTGATTGGCACCGCTGGTTCAGACGCCAAATGCGCGCTGGCCAAAGAAAGCGGCGCGGCCTTCACCATCAATTACGCCAAGGAAGATTTCGTCGCTCGCGTCAAAGAAATCACCGGTGGTGCCGGCGTCAAGGTGGTCTACGACTCCGTGGGTAAAGATACTTTTTTGAAGTCTCTCGATTGCTTGCGGCCGTTTGGTTTGATCGCCAATTTCGGCAATGCCTCTGGCAAAGTGGAGCCGCTGGACCTTGGTTTGTTGGCCAGCAAGGGTTCGCTCTATGCGACGAGGCCCACGGTCTTCACGCACCTGGCCACCCGCGAAAGCACGCAAGCCATGGCGGATGAGTTGTTTGAGATGGTCGTCAGCGGCAAGGTCAAAATCGCCATTGACCAGCGTTTTGCCTTGGCTGATGTGGCTGAAGCGCATCGGTCGCTGGAAGCCCGCAAAACAACGGGCTGCACGATCCTGACGCTGTAGGCTCAGGCTATAGCTGGAGTGACAGATCAGCGGCTGCGGCGCACCCGCAGCAGTTCGTCCAAGATCAGACAGACGGCGCCAATCGAGATGGCGCTGTCTGCGATGTTGAAGGCTGGGAAATGCCAGCCAGCGTAGTGCATGTCGACAAAGTCAACGACGTAGCCGTGCAGCAAGCGGTCGATCACGTTGCCGATCGCACCGCCCAAAATGCAGGCCATGGCGAACGAAAAGAGTTTCTGACCCGGATGTGAGCGCAGCATGTGCACGATGAAGAGCGCCGCACCCACGCCCACCGCGGTGAAAAACCAACGCTGCCAGCCCGAGGCCGAAGCCAGGAACGAGAAGGCTGCGCCGCTGTTGTGGACTCGCACGATGTTGAAAAAGTTCGTCACATAGGTCGCGTCACCAAGCTGGTAATAGCCCAGAATCAACACCTTGGTGAACTGATCGGCGATGAGCAGCAGCAGAGCCAGTCCAAGCCAAGGCCAGACGGCACTGTTTGATTTTTGAAAACCAATCTTGGCCATCATGCAAACCTTCGGTCTTCGCCTGCGCCGTACAGATTGCTGGTGCAGCGACCACAAATAGTCGGGTGCGCAGCATCATGGCCAACGTCATCGCGGTAATGCCAGCAGCGCTCGCATTTAACGCTGCTGCTGGTGGCTGAGGTCACGCTCAAGGCCTCAGCCGCTTGCAACTTCATGACCGAGGTGATGAAGACAAACTTCAGGTCGTCGCCGAGGCTGCTCAGCAGCGCGAGGTCGTCTGCATTGACACCGAGTGTGACGTCGGCCTGCAACGACGATCCAACCTTGCCGTCGGCACGCAAGACTTCGATGTCTTTGTTGACGAGGTCCCGCAATTCGCGAATGCGTGTCCACTTGGCCAGCAAGGCGGCGTCAGGCGCGCCGAGCTCTGCATAGGTTTCCATGAAGATCGACTCGGACGAGCCGAACACGGTCCACGCCTCTTCAGCGGTGAAGCTTAAAAACGGTGCCATCCAGCGCAGCATGGCGTGTGTGATCTGGTGCAGCGCTGTTTGCGCGCTGCGCCGTGCCAAGGATTTCGGCGCGCTGGTGTAAAGCCGGTCTTTCAGGATGTCGAGGTAGAAAGCGCCCAGATCTTCGCTGCAGTAGATCTGCAGTTTTGAGACTACCGGCTGGAACTCATAGACCTCGTAATGCGCCAGGATGTCGGCTTGCAATTGCGCCGCGCGGCTCAAGGCGTAACGGTCAATTTCCAGCATTTGAGCCAAGGGAACGCTGTCGGTGGCCGGGTCAAAGTCGCTCACATTGGCCAGCAAGAAGCGCAGCGTGTTGCGAATCCGGCGGTAGGCGTCAACCACACGCGCCAAAATTTTGTCGTCAATGCCGAGGTCGCCCGAGTAGTCGGTCGAGGCGCACCACAGGCGAATGATTTCAGCGCCTAACTTGCCGGAGACTTCTTGTGGTGCGACCACGTTGCCTTCGCTTTTGCTCATCTTGCGGCCCTTGCCGTCGACGGTGAAGCCGTGCGTCAGCAGCCCTTTGTAGGGCGCGTGGTCGTACATGGCGCAGGCGGTCAGCAGGGAGGAGTGGAACCAGCCTCGGTGTTGGTCATGGCCTTCGAGGTAGAGGTCGGCCGGCCAGGTCGATTGCGCCGCATGGCTGTGCTTCAGCACGTGGTCGTGCGTGGTGCCGGAGTCAAACCAGACGTCCAAAATGTCGGTGCTCTTGATGTAGTCAGGGGCGTCGTTGCCGATGATAGATTCGGCCGTTGCCTTGCTCCAGGCTTCAATGCCGCCGGCCTCCACCATGCTGGCGGCCTGGTCCATGATCTCCATGGTGCGCGGGTGCAATTCGCCGGTGGCAGTGTGGATGAAGAAGGGCAGCGGCACGCCCCAGTTGCGTTGGCGGCTGATGCACCAGTCCGGCCGACCGGCGATCATGTCGCGCAAACGGGTCTTGCCGTTTTCCGGGTAAAAACGGGTTTCTTCAATCGCGCTCAGGGCCAGTTGACGCAGGGTCTTGGCGGCTTTGTCCTTGGCGAACAAGCCTTCATTGCCCGGGCCTTCTTCGTCCATGCGAATGAACCACTGAGCGGCGGCACGGTAGATCACCGGTGTCTTGTGGCGCCAGCAATGCGGGTAGCTGTGGACGATGTCTTGCGTGGCAAACAGGCGATCGTGTTCGCGCAGTTTGTCGATCACCAGCGGTGCGGCTTTCCAGATGTTGAGGCCGCCAAAGAAAGGCAGTTCGTCAACATAACGGCCATTGCCTTGCACTGGGTTCAAGATGTCGTCGTAAGCCATGCCGTGGGCAATGCAAGAGTTAAAGTCTTCTACGCCGTAAGCGGGCGCAGAGTGGACGATGCCGGTGCCGTCGTCTGCGGTGGCGTAGTCGGCCAAGTACACCGGCGACAAGCGGCGGTAGCCGTAGACGCCTTGCTCATCGGCAACGTCGTGCAGCGGGTGCATGAAGTTGAGCAGTGCGAGTTTTTCGCCCAGCGTGGTAGCCAACACCGTGCCGGTGAGACCAAAACGAGCCAGGCATTTCTCCACCAGCACTGACGCCAGCACCAGCAGGCCGCGCTCGGTGTCGACCAGCGCGTATTCAAGGCCAGGGTTCAGGTTCAGCGCCTGATTCGCCGGAATGGTCCACGCGGTGGTGGTCCAGATCACAGCAAACGCGTCTTTGGAGAGGCTGCTCAAGCCAAAGGCGGCGGCGAGTTTTTCAGGCTCGGCAGATTTGAAGCCGACGTCCAGCGTTTGCGACTTTTTGTCAGCGTATTCAATTTCAAACTCAGCCAGTGAGGAACCGCAGTCAAAACACCAGTACACCGGCTTCAAGCCGCGGTACACAAAGCCGCGTTCCATGATGCGTTTGAGGGCACGAATTTCATTCGCCTCGTTGGCGAAATCCATGGTCCGGTACGGGTTGTCCCATTCGCCCAAAACGCCCAAGCGTTTGAAGTCGGCCATCTGTCCGGCGATTTGCTCGGTGGCGAAAGCCCGGCTTTTGGCTTGCACTTCGTCACGCGGCAGGCTGCGGCCATGCAATTTTTCAATTGCGTTTTCGATTGGCAGGCCGTGGCAATCCCAGCCCGGCACATACACCGCGTCCATGCCTTTGAGCTGGCGGGCCTTGACGATCATGTCTTTCAACACTTTGTTGACGGCATGGCCAATGTGAATCTTGCCGTTGGCGTAGGGCGGGCCGTCATGCAGCACAAACTTGGGACGGCCTTGGCGGACGTCACGCAGCTTTTTGTAGAGCCCTTTGTCTTCCCATTCTTGGACCCAGCCGGCTTCGCGCTTTGGCAAATCGCCGCGCATCGGGAAAGGCGTGTCAGGCAAGTTCAGGGTGCTGCGGTAATCGGTTTTGATGTCGGACATGGTTTTATTTCGGAGAAAACGGGGCAGCTTGGCAGGAGAGTAGGCCGCACAAGGCGGACCAGAAGGGGGTGCCATGGGCCCTGCGGTGATCAGGACAGGCGCTGACAGTGGCGAGATCGTCTAAATTCGATCGTGGCTGGTTTCGGTGTGAATGGCTGCGAAAAACGCACGCGCGTTGTCGCAGTCCCGGGAGATGCCTTTTGTCAGCGCCTCCAGACCCTCGTATTTCAGCTCGTCATGCAGTTTGTGCAGCAGTTCCACGCGGATGATTTTACCGTAGGCACTGTCGAGGCCAACGCCCTCAGGAGTCCAGTCCAAACAGTGGACCTCCAGTAAAACGCGGCCGGCGTCCTCGACGGTCGGTCGTATGCCCAAGCTGGCCACGCCATCGACAGAGGCGTCACCTTTGGCGCCTAGGCCGTGCGTGCGAACCACAAAAATACCGCTGGCGGCCGGCTTGTCGTGCCTAAAAGCAATGTTCAGGGTCCGAAAGCCGAGCTCGCGGCCGAGCTTTTTGCCATGTACCACGTGACCCGAAATGCTGTACGGCCGGCCGAGCAGTCGGGCCGCGTCGTCCATGTCGCCCTGCGTCAGCGCTGTGCGCACTGCCGAGCTGGAGACCCGCGCACCATGCACTTCGTAGCTGTCCATGCGGGCGACTTCAAAACCGCAGGCGACACCGGCTGCGTCGAGCATGGCGTAGTCGCCGGCGCGTTGGCTGCCAAAGCGAAAATCGTCGCCGACCAGCACATAGCGCACTTGAAGGTTGTTGACCAAAACGTCGTTGATGAAGGCGTCGGCGCTTTGCGAGGCCAGGCGAGCATTGAAGGGCAGCACCACGGCTTGGTCGATGCCGCAGCGTGCCAATTCCGTGAGTTTGTCGCGCAGAGTAGAGATGCGCGTGGGGGCCGTGCCCGGGGAAAAGTACTCGCGAGGGTGCGGCTCGAAGGTCATGACCCGGGCTGGTAATCCTCGGTGTTTGGCCTCGTTTTTGAGCACGGCGAGCATGGCCTGGTGGCCACGGTGAACCCCGTCAAAGTTGCCAATGGTCAGCGCGCAGGGCTGAGCCAGTGCTGGGTGCTGATAGCCGCGAAAGATTTTCATGACGGTAATTATCGTTTTTTAGTGGCCCGTTCCAGCCGACTTGCAGGTTGGCGCGGCCTTTGCTCGCAAATTGTCATGAAACCACTGTATATTGATGGTTAGCAGGCAGATGCAGGTTCCAGCAAAAAGCGTTTGTCAGGCTCGATGATTGATCCCGGTTTCCATTTTCATGGAGGTTCGTTTGAAGGTCTTGAAGCTGTCCGCTCAGGGGTTGCCACAATCGTGGATCAGCCTCGAACAAGCCGTGTTGCAATATGCCACCGGTGATGTGCGCTGGGAAGCCGGAGCACAAGTGGCGCTGTTTCGCGGCGGCCACAACGCTCGCACCGGTGAGCAATCGACCATCACGGTCAACAGCATCATAGGCACACGCGGCGTGCCCAACATCAACCCTTTCGATCTCAAACCCGGCTTGACCAATGGCAAGCTGTTTGCGCGCGACCGCAACGTCTGCGCTTACTGCGGCAGCCATTTTCACGAAGAAGAGCTGACGCGCGAACACATCATTCCCTTTGCGCAGCAGGGCATCGACCACTGGATGAACGTGGTCACCGCTTGCCGCGCTTGCAACCACCGCAAAAGCAGCCGCACGCCCGAGCAGGCGCGCATGCCCTTGCTTTACACGCCTTACGTGCCCAGCCTCTGGGAAGACTTTATTTTGCGCAACCGCCGGATATTGGCAGACCAGATGGAGTTTTTGATCGCCCATGTGCCGCGCTCTTCGCGGCTGCTAACTTGACATCTGCGGGTGGGCGATTTCGGCCGCTCAGGCAAACACACCGGCCGTGTCTTGCATCCTTACAGACACTTCGCCCAACTGGTGCAGCGAATCTCCAAAAGTCATTTCTA
>Ga0208916_10000389_pt1 | contig 21162 bp, 23 predicted proteins | sample DEB19_08_DNA_5_FD_184523 | JGI IMG/M metagenome (GOLD analysis project Ga0208916, IMG submission 184523) | Aqueous microbial communities from the Delaware River and Bay under freshwater to marine salinity gradient to study organic matter... | ecosystem: Environmental > Aquatic > Marine >... | reverse complement strand
GATGCCGTGACCCATCATGCCGATGCCGATCATGCCGATTGTTTTCATAGGTGCTTTCGAAAATAAAAACGTCTCTGCGGCAAATATAACCACAGTGAACGAACTCAGCGCTTGAGGCCCACAAACACTGCGGCACTGGGGTGTGCGTGCATCAGGGCAAGCCCTGATGATCCGGGGCCTGCAGGCCACCTATACTTGTCCAATGAACCAGTTGGTACATTTTAAAAAATCCAAAGCAACCGAGCCCGAGGTGCCCAGAGAGACCGGGCGCACCAACGACCCGGCGCGCACCATGGCGGAGATCCTCACGGTCGCCACGCACGAGTTTGCCGACAAGGGTCTGACTGGCGCGCGCATCGACGAGATCGCAGCGGCCACGCGCACCAGCAAGCGCATGATTTATTACTACTTCGGCAGCAAGGACGGTCTGTACCTTGCCGTGCTCGAAGAAGCCTATCGGCGCATGCGAGCCATTGAGGCTGATTTGCATCTTGACGACTTGTTGCCCCTGGCCGCCTTGCGCAAGTTGGTCGAGTTCACCTATGACCATCACCGGGACAACGAAGATTTCATTCGTCTGGTGATGAACGAGAACATCCAGCGCGGCGACTATTTGCGCCAGAGTAAGAGCATCCAGGCCCTCAACAGCAACGCCATTCAGTCAGTGCGCGCGGTTTACGAGCGCGGGGTGGCGCAGGGGGTGTTCAGGCCTGGCCTCGATCCGGTGGACATTCATTCGGCCATTTCGGCGTTCACGTTTTTCAATGTGTCCAACCGGCACACCTTTGGTGTGATTTTTCAGGACCGAGCGAGCCAAGACAAAGCCCAAACCCTCAAGCGTGAGCATGTGGTGGAGTTGATTTTGCGATTTGTTGGCCATTCCGTTTCGGCATAACTGATAGCGAGTTGTTTAATTCGCGAGTTAGGGAAACCCCTTATCTCAAAAAACTAACCAGTTCGTACATTATCGGTAGCCCTTTTCAGGAGATGTGTGGTGGTTCAAAAATTCATTGACGGGTTTTGCAAAGCCCTGAACGCCGTGATTGCGGTCTGTCTGGCCGTGATGGTGGTCCTGGTGTTTGGCAACGTGGTCATGCGCTACGGCTTCAACTCGGGCATCACCTTGTCCGAAGAGTTGTCGCGTTGGTTGTTTGTCTGGATGACCTTCATGGGCGCGATCGTGGCCCTGCGCGAGCATGGTCACTTGGGCACCGACATGTTGGTGAGCAAGCTGGGGCCTGCGGGCAAGAAGTTTTGCCTGGGTTTGTCTTACGTGCTTATGTTGTTCATTTGCTGGTTGTTGTTCAGCGGTGCCTACCAGCAAGCCATGATCAACCTGGACAGCACCAGTGCGGTGATGGAGGTGTCCATGGCCTGGATTTATGCCCCCGGTGTGGTGTTTGCGGTGTTGGGCGGCTTGATATTGCTGACTGAATTGCTGCGTTTGTTGACGGGGCAAATGCGTGAAGAAGACCTGGTCATGATCCAGGAATCAGAAGAGTCGCCCCACGGCGGCGCTGACAAAGCCTGAGTGACTGGAGACTGAGATGACGATTGCTATTTTTGTTTTTTCATTGATCGGTGCGATGGCCATTGGCATCCCGATCGCATTTTCTTTGCTGATCTGCGGTGTGGCCTTGATGTGGCACATGGACATGTTCGATGCCCAGATCCTCGCGCAAAACCTGCTCGAAGGCGCCAACAGCTTTCCTTTGTTGGCGGTGCCGTTTTTCATGCTGGCGGGTGAAATCATGAACGCGGGCGGTCTGTCGCGCCGCATTGTGAACTTTGCGATGGCTTGTGTCGGCCACATCAAAGGCGGTCTGGGTTATGTGACCATCATGGCGGCTGTGATCATGGCTGCCTTGTCGGGCTCGGCTGTGGCCGATGCGGCTGCGCTGGCCTCGTTGTTGTTGCCCATGATGGTGGCCGCAGGCCACGACAAAGGCCGATCGGCTGGACTGATTGCATCGGCCGGCATCATCGCCCCGGTCATTCCGCCCAGCATTGGCTTTGTGATTTTTGGCGTGGCGGGCAACGTGTCCATTTCGAAGCTCTTCATGGCCGGTATCTTTCCGGGCATCATGTTGGGCGCATCGCTTTGGATAACCTGGTGGTGGCTGGCGCGCCGCGAAGTGGTGCAAGTCCCTCCGCGCAAATCCTTGGGCGAGATCATGGTGGCCATGCGCGAGGCCACTTGGGCCCTCGTGTTGCCGCTGATCGTGGTGTTCGGCCTGAAGTTTGGTGTGTTCACCCCGACCGAGGCGGCTGTGGTGGCCGCCGTGTATGCCTTGTTGATCTCGACCTTCATTTACCGTGAATTGAGCTTCAAAGACCTGTACCCCTTGTTTGTGGCCTCGGCCAAAACCAGCGCCATCGTCATGTTTTTGGTTGCAGCGGCCATGGTCTCTGCCTGGTTGATCACGGTGGCCAACTTGCCTGCCGAGTTGATCTCTTTGCTGCAACCGTTGCTCGACAGCCCCCGTCTGCTCATGTTGACGATCATGGTCATCACCATGGTGGTGGGCACGGCACTGGACATGACACCCACCATCTTGCTTTTGACACCCGTGCTGATGCCCGTGGTCAAGGCTGCGGGCATTGACCCGGTGTATTTCGGTGTGTTGTTCATCATCAACAATGCGATCGGCTTGATCACACCGCCTGTGGGCACGGTGCTCAATGCGGTGGCGGGTGTGGGCAAAATCAGCATGGACGAAGTGACCAAGGGCGTGATCCCGTTCATGATCGCCCAGTTCACCATCATGTTTGCGATGGTGGCTTTCCCCGCTTTGGTGATGGTGCCAGCCCGCTGGTTCTATTGATTCCTGGCCTTGTTGTTTGACCGGGTACGCCAGACGACAAGCCTTTTGATGGTGGCGTACGTCCGATTCACTTTATTTTCTGGAGACCTCTCATGAAACGTGTATTTATCAAATCCCTGATCGCGACCGTCGCTTTGGCGGCTGTTGGCGTGGCATCGGCGCAAGACAAAACCATCAAGTTCGCCAACCAGAACACAGCCGGTCACCCCATCGTGCTGGGCATGGAAAAGTTCAAGGAAATCGTCGAGAAGAACTCCGGCGGCAAGATCAAGGTCAACGTGTTCCCCGGCGGCGCATTGGGCAGCGACCAGGCCAACGTGTCGGCCATTCAGGGCGGCACACTGGAGATGGCTTCGATGAACTCGGGCATCTTTGCTTCGCAGGTCAAGGAATTCGCCATTTTTGATTTCCCCTTCATGTTCGGATCCGGCAAAGAAGCTGACGCCGCTGTGGACGGTGCATTCGGCAAGAAGCTGCACGCCAAGTTGGAAGACAAGGGCATCATCGGCCTGGGTTTTTATGAGCTGGGTTTCCGCAACATCACCAACAGCAAGCGCGCCATCAACAAGGTGGAAGACCTGGAAGGCCTGAAGCTGCGCGTGATCCCCAACCCGATCAACGTGGACTGGGTCAAAGCCTTGGGTGCCAACCCCACACCACTGCCATGGCCTGAGGTCTATGCCGCTTTGGAACAAAAAGCGGTTGACGGCCAGGAAAACCCTGTCGCCACCATCAACGGTGCCAAGTTGTACGAAGTGCAAAAGCACCTGGCCCTGACCGGTCACCAGTACAACCCACAGTCGGTCATCATCAGCAAGAAATTCTGGGAAAAGCTGTCGGCTGCCGAGAAAAAAATTGTGGGTGACGCGGTGACCGAGTCGGCCAAGTTCCAGCGTGAGAAAGCACGCGCCCTCGAAGCCAGCATTCTGGACAACCTCAAGAAAAACGGCATGCAAGTGTCGCAGTTGCCAGAAGCCGAAATGGCCAAGCTGCGCGACAAGATGCGTCCTGTGACCGCCAAGTACGGCGTGACCGTGGGTCAGGATCTGGTCAAAGAACTGCAAGCTGAAATCGACAAGGTGCGTTCGGCTGCTGCTGCACCCGCCAAGAAGTCGGGCAAGTAATTGCGCGGTTGAAGGCTTCGCCGCGTGTGCGGCGAAGCCTTGTTTGTCTATTTAAAGGATTTGTCATGAAAGTCTTGATGCTGCACGGCGTGAACCACAACATGTTCGGCAAACGCGATCCCAAGCAATACGGCACCATCACCTTGGATGAGATCAACGCCAATTTGCAAATGCTGGGCAAAGAACTCGGTGCCCAAGTCGAGTGCTATCAGACCAACCATGAAGGTGACATGTGCGAGCGCATTCACCAGGCTTATTTCGACCAGGTCGATGCCGTGCTGATCAACGCCGGTGCCTGGACGCACTACAGCTATGCGATTCGCGATGCGCTGGCTGTGCTGACCTGCCCCGTGGTGGAGTTGCACATGTCCAACATCCATGCGCGCGAAGAATTCCGACACAAATCGGTGTTCGCCGAGATCGTCAAAGGCCAGATCTGTGGCTTTGGCGCTGACAGTTATTTGCTGGCTTTGCGTGCAGGCGTGTCTGCCGCCCAAGCCGCTTGATGTGACAGGCCGGGGCTGGCAAATGTCCCGCGCTGCCCCAGTCTGAATGACCGAAATTTTTACCCCATGATCAACGGCAACACAGAAATCATCGCCCACATCGGCTACCCCACGCACACCTTCAAGTCGCCGATGATCTACAACCCGTACTTCGAAGAAGCGGGTATCAATGCGGTGGTGGTGCCTATGGGCTGTAAGCCCGAGAACTACCCGAAGTTCCTTGAAGCGGTTTTCACGCTCGAGAACATCCGGGGCGCCCTGATCACCATGCCGCACAAAGTCACCACCGTGGCTTTGCTCGACGAAGTGACCGCCACCGTGCGTGTGGCGGGTGCTTGCAATGCGGTCAAGCGTTTGCCCGATGGCCGCTTGGTGGGTGACATGTTTGATGGCGCTGGTTTTGTGCGCGGCGTGCAGCGCAAAGGTTTTGAGCTGACCGGCAAACGCGTGCTGGTGGTGGGCACCGGCGGTGTGGGTTGCGCTATTGCGGCCTCTCTGGCGGGCGCGGGCATTGCCGCCATCAGCTTGTTCGATGTGAACACCGCTGGCTGCGACGCCTTGGCGCAGCGCCTGAAAGCCAATTACCCCCACATCGATGTGCGCACCGGCTCAAATGACCCGGTCGATCACGATCTGGTGGTGAACGCCACGCCCATGGGCATGAACGAAGGCGACCCGCTGCCCATGGACGTGTCGCGCCTGTCACCCGACACCTTTGTGGGGGAAGTCGTGATGAAGGCTGAGACCACCGCATTTTTGGCCGCTGCGCAAGCCCGTGGCTGCCGTACGCAGGTGGGCACCGACATGTTGTATGAACAAATTCCAGCGTATCTGGAATATTTTGGTTTGCCGACCACCACCGCAGAAGTGCTGCGCCGTGGTGCCAAGTTGAGCTACTGAACCCCTTGCGTTTGAATTCCCCAGATGGAGTGCACAGATGAGCCTGAACAAAGTTGACCGCGAAGCCGTCCCTGAAATGCCCAACCGCTTGGGTCTGTCGGGCATTGAGTTCATCGAATACGCCACCAGCCGCCCGCAAGCGCTGGGCCAGGTGCTCGAAAACATGGGTTTTCGCCCTGTGGCTCGCCACCGCTCGCGTGAGGTGACCTTGTACCGTCAAGGCGACATGAACCTGGTGGTCAATGCCAACCCCGACGACGCTCGCGTGAGCGGCACTGTCGATGGCCAGCCGGTTATTTCTGCCGTGGCTTTTCGCGTGCAAGACGCACTGAAGGCGCACAACCGTTGCATGGATCTGGGGGCTTGGAGCGTGGGCAGTCACGCGCAGGCCATGGAGCTGCACATCCCCGCGATCCATGGTCCGGGCGGCAGCCGCTTTTACTTTGTCGACCGCTGGCAAGAATTCTCGATCTACGACATCGACTTCAAGCCGATTCCGACTGTTGACCCCAACCCGCCTGCACTGGCGGGCATGGGCTATTTTGGCGTCGTGCAATACATCGGTGCGGCCCGCAGCGCCGACTGGCAAACCTATTACGAACACATGTTCGATTTCAGCAGCATCCCTGACGAAGAGCGCTTTGGCATCTTGCCCAAGGGCAAGTTGATGAAAAGCCCTTGCGGCACCTTCTTGTGGCAATTGGTGGAGCCCGACATCTGGATGGATGGCGACGACAGCCCCGAGTGCCTGCAGCGCATTGGCTTTGGTGTGCCGAACGTGGCAGAGGCTGTGGCCGCGCTCAAGGCGCGTGGCGTCGAGTTCGTTGAATCGACCCAGCTGCACCCCGAAGACCGCGGGGCCTTGACGCGCAACACGCTGGGTTCTGTTGCGTTTGAACTCGTCCACAAATAAGCCAGGAGCTGTTATGAACTTGCTCGACGGCTACGGCATGGACACCATCACCATGGCCGGCACCCTGGAGGCCAAGCTGGCCGCCATGAAGGGCGCAGGCTTTTCTCAGGTGATGCTGATGGCCCGTGATCTGGTCACGCACCCTGGCGGCGTCAAGGCCGCTGTGGCCGCTGTGCACGCCAGCGGCATGCGGCCCACAGGCTTTCAGGTGCTGCGCGACTTTGAAGGGCTTTCGGGCCATCTGCACAGCTACAAGCTGGACATCGCCAAGTCGATGCTGGAGATGTGCGCGGCCACAGGCAGCAAGGTCTTGCTGGCTTGCTCGTCCACCTCGCGCCATGCCACACAAGACCTGGATCTGATCGCCGCCGATCTGAAAAAGCTGGCCATGCTGGCAGTGCCACTGGGCATCAAGGTGGCTTATGAGGCGTTGTCGTGGGGCCGCACGGTCAACGAATTCCCCACCAGCTGGGATGTGGTTTGCCGCGCCGACTGCCCCAATCTGGGCATTGGTCTCGACTCCTTCCACATCTTTGCAGCCAAGACGCCGTTGGATGCGATCGAGGAACTGGACCCGTCCAAAATCTTTTTGGTGCAGCTGTCGGACTTCATGTGGCAAGAAACCCCGACCTTTGAAGAGCGCATGACCACGGCCCGCACTTTCCGTGTGTTTCCGGGTGAGGGCGTGCACAGCGAACAACTGGCCGATCTGGTGCTGCGACTCGACCGCATTGGTTACCGGGGCGACTACAGCTTCGAGGTGTTCAACGACGACTACCAGCAACTGCCATTGGAAACCGTGGCCGAACGTGCCCGCAAGAGCGCGACCTGGTTGCACCAGGACGTGCTGCACAAGTCGGCACCGCTGCCGGACTGGGCACGCCAGCGGGCTTGAGGTCTGCGCTCATCGCGCAGACAGAGACTGCCTGGCTAGCGGAACAAGCTGGGCGGCGAGACCACGCCAAAGTCAGGACCGATGCCGCCTGACGGGGGTTGTGGGCACTGCGTGCTCAGCTGGATGGTGATGGTTTTGTCCTTTTTCGATGCGTCAACAATGCGCGCGCAGGCAAAACTGGAAATGGGTACTTCTCCGCGCGAAGCGATGCTGGTGACCATGGGCAAAGTCACATATTCACATGACTTGCCGTCGGCGGCACTGCAGGCGGCCACCGTTTTGAACAAGTCCGCCATGGACCCAGGCTCAATCCAGATCTTATCTCCGATGTTTAACTCGACCGGGTTTCTAGTTGCTACCAAATCTCTGAACACTTCGGCGCTGTTTTCTTTGGTCAGCAGTGACGACCATTTGAAGGTATTGCAGAGGCCATAGGGTTTATCGTCGTCGTCCGTTAATGCCAAAGAAATGGCTTCGCCCGATGCAGTAGTCTTAGGGCCTGGCGGGGTTGCGCTGCTGTCCCAGTAGGTGTCGTAAACACACTGGTTCACCACCAGCGGAAACAAGCCGCCACGTTCAATGGTGCCTGGGCTGGTCATGCCCGCGACGGCCGTGACGGACACGGGGGTGGAAAAGATATTCCAAAGGCGTGCAAAAAAAGTGGCCACCTCGCCGTCGTTTTGCCCAGAGCCTTTGGTGAGCGTGACCTGAACGGCTGGCACATCGTTGGCTGTCGGTGTCATCGGCAGCTGTTGCAATGCCGCATTGACTTGCTTGGGGTTCCAGTAGCCCGATTGCACGGTACCGGTCGACAGCATTTTTCCATCTGCGGCATTGAATGCGATGGCGTTGAATGCCATCGTTTCAGCGGTGGACCACTGTGGTGTGGCCGAAGTGGTGCTGCGCAAATGCTGGGCTCCCGCGAGCGCCGCGGCATCGGCGTCGTTTTGCAGTTCATTGCGAACGATCTGCACATAGGCCACGTCGATCACCAGGGCCGCAATGCCGAGAAACACCGGGATCATGAAGGCCACCAACACGGTGACTGCACCTCGTTCGGCGCGTGGGTGTGTTTTCATCATTCCCTCACCATGACTGTGGTTGATGTCAATACCAGGGGTGAACCCATGGCACTCAGCAAATTGCCCAATGCCAAACCCCTGAAGGTGTAGCTCACGCGGACGGCCAGATGCTCGGGGTTGGTTTGAACAGGAAAGTCAACCGTGATCGGGCTGGCGGCACCCAAGGTCAACAAGGCGTTGCCCGTGTAGTTCAACACGCGTGTCGAGATCTCGTTGGTGCTGACGGGTGGCACCCGCAACACAATGCCTGCACGCGCCCCTTCGCGGCTGGCGTTGGTGAGCACGGCTTTGTCGTACAGCGCCATGCCGAATTCAACAATCCCCGAGACGATCAACAGAAGCAAAGGCAATAACAAACCGAATTCAACCGTGGCCGTGCCCCTTTGTGCTTGTGCCAGCTTGTGGGGGGGCGATAGAGGGCGAATGAATGATTGCCCCCGAACATCAACCATGCTTTGCGTCATTGGTGAAATCCTTTTGTCATAGACATGATGGGTTGTGGGCCGCCGGACGATTGGCTAGCCCCAATGCAAACCATATGAAAAAAGCAGATTAGGCACCGTGGTCTGTCGCACAAAAAATCAAAAAAAATGAGCACGGCACGCCACAACGGTGCCCTGTGCAACAGACGGTTGCTTCAGCCGCTCATAAATTCATGACCACACAGATGCAGCAAGTGTCTGTGTTGGAGGGGCACTCTGCTTGACCATCTTTGCCATTCAAGGGCAATCACGAAGAGCGGAATCGGCACCCAATTTTTCAAATCAAAAAGGAGTTTTGTCATGAAGCATGTCATGCGCGTATTTAAGAATTTCACACACGATGAGGGTGGGGCGACGGCCATTGAATATGGCTTGCTTGCGGCACTGGTGGCCTTGGGCATTGCCGTGGGTGCAAGCGCATTGGGCGCTGAATTGGGTTTGTTTTTTGGTCGCATTGCCACACGGCTTTCTACGGCCGCATGAAATAAGAGCTTCGCCGATGTGCGTGAACCTGCCCATCTTTGCCAGTGGGTACGGTAGCTAACAGACGCGAGGCTTTCATTTTTTTAAAGTTCAAGCACGGTGATCGAAAAAACCACCGTTGCAAAGAAGGCGTCTTTGTTATTGATGAGCGCAGAGCGCCATCGCTGGCAAGTGAACGTCTCTTGAAGTTCATCAACCTTGATCTGGAGTTAGTCAATATGAAAACGCAAATCCAAAACTTTATCAACGACGAGTCGGGTGCAACGGCCATCGAATACGGCTTGCTGGCCGCTTTGGTTGCATTGGGCATTGCGGCCGGTGCCACAGCGCTGGGTACGCAATTGGGTGCACTGTTCACCCGCATCTCGACACGCCTTGCTGCTGCCGTATTTCCTACTTGAACCGCATCAGCAGAACCCAGGAACCGATCATGCCGACCTTGTCATTGGAGTTTGTCAGCTTGTTGGCCTTGACCACATTGCTGGTGCTGGCCGGTTGGCACGACTTGCGCATGCGACTGATCCCAAACACCTTGGTGCTCTGGGGTTTGATCACTGCGCTGGTCTTGTCGATGACCCCTCGGGGCATCGGGCTGTCGTCCGCAATGCTGGGTGGTATGACCGGTTTTCTGGTGTTTTTGTTTTTGCACTTGTTCAAGATGGTCGGTGCTGGCGACGTCAAATTGGTGGCAGCGGTCGGCATGTTCGTCGGTTGGCCAGACATGGCGAAGGTCTGCTTGGCCATCTTGATTGCAGGCGGTCTGGTGTCCGTGGCGTGGGCACTCTGGACATCGCGGTGGCAGACGGTTTTAAAAAATCTGCAGACCGGTGTGATGCAACACCTCCGGTCTGGGCTGTTGCCGCAAATCGGTCAGCCCCTGATCACTCAGGTCTCCCCCGAGCGTGTGCCTTATGCCTTGGCCGTTGGTTTGGGCACAGCAGCTTATTACGCCGTGCCATTGTGATGGCGTCGTCACGGAATTTGGAAGAGGAACAACATGATGAACAAACGTCCGGTTTTGATGATGGTTGCGGCGACCACCGCGGCCTTGGCAACCGTTTCTATGGCCGCTATCTGGTTGAAGCAAAAAGACGATAACAACACCATCAAGGTGGTGGTCGCGACCAGGGACCTGCAAATCGGCACACGCTTGCAGCCTGCCATGCTGGAGACAGTGAGTTGGCCCATCGCTGCGCCCATCAAATCGCCTTTGCAATCAACCGAGCAGGCGTATGACCGCGTGATCAACATGCCCATCTTGAAAGGTGAGCCGATACAAGAAACCAAATTGGCGGCGCTGGGACAACAAGGCGGTCTGTCCTCGGTCTTGAAAGACGGCAAGCGTGCTGTCACTGTGAAAGTCAATGAAATTGTGGGTGTGGCCGGATTTGCTTTACCCGGTAATTTTGTGGATGTGATGGCCAACATCCCAGACAAAGACAACAACCCGGTTTCCAAAATTGTGCTGGAGCGGATTCAGGTACTGGCTGTTGCACAAGATGTGGCCAGCACTGAAAACAAGCCGCGTGTGGTGAGTGCAGTGACTTTGGAGGTCACCCCGCAAGAAGCTGAAATCATTGATTTGGCCCGAAGTGTCGGTGCCTTGTCTTTGGTCTTGCGCAGCCAGGTGGATGTTGCCAGCGTGGAAACACTGGGCTCACGCAAAGCAGATTTGTTGCAACGGGCTGGGCAACTTCAATCCAAGTTGGCCGATGCGTCTCCAACGGCTTTGCAAAACGCCGCTTCGCGTTCAGCACCTGTGCGTGTGGTCAGACGTGTGAGCACGACTGCGCCGTCCAAAGGGATGGAAAAAATGGAAGTGATTCGTGGGATTAAAAAATCCCAAGAGTCGGCCGATTAAAACCGCTTTTTGTCTGTGGACCACATCAGTATGAAAAAAATTATCTCAACATTTTCGGCGCATGGATTGGCCATCGCATTGAGTTTCGCTTTCCCCTTATTGGCCGCTGAAATCGAAACAGCACCGCCTAAAAAAATAAGCAAGCCGGTGGCTACTGCCCCATCAGAAAAGTCGCTCGCGTCGCAGGGGCCCGTCGAGTTGTTGCCTGGCGTCGATCTGAGCACGGGAAAGTCCACCCTGCTCAAGCTGTCAGAGCCGGCGCTGCGTATATCGATTGGTAACCCGGATGTGGCCGATGTCACCTTGATCAACGCCAAAGAGGTGTATGTGCTGGGTAAAAAATCCGGCGTCACCAATTTGATCGTCTGGTCTGCCAATGGCAAAACCACTTTGCGCGATGTCACCGTGGGGCTGGACACTGCCATGCTGGAGTCCAGACTGGCCAAGTGGGTCCCTACCAAAGAGCCCTTGATGGTCGATGTGATGGCCGACACGGTGGTGTTGCGCGGGCGCGTGCCCGATTCAACCAAAGTGCACCGGATTGTGAGCTTGGCCGAGGCCTACACGGGGGGCAAAAAAGTCATCAACATGCTTCGTGTGGAGGGCTCTCAGCAGGTCATGCTGGAAGTTAAGGTGGCCGAGGTGTCGCGTACGCTGCTCGATGAATTGGGGGTGGACATCAACCTCACCCGCACAGCGGGCAGCACCTCGGTGTCCTTGCTTTCGCAATTCTTGTCCAGTGGTGCAACGGCCTTGACCACGGCACGGGCCAATGGCAATACCACCATCACACTCACGGCAGAAATGAAAAAGGGTTTGGTCAAAATCCTGGCCGAACCCACCATCACCGCCATCAGTGGGCAGGAAGGCTCGTTTCTGGCGGGCGGCAAGATCTTCATCCCTGTCCCGCAGGGGGGCTCCAGCAACAGCATTACCCTCGAAGAAAAAGAGTTCGGTGTCGGCTTGAGTTTCACGCCCACCGTGTTGGAGGAAGGGCTGATCAATCTGAAAGTGACGCCCGAAGTGTCTGAGCTGTCCCAGTTGGGGGCAACGGTCAAGGCGCTCAATGGTCAAGTCAGTGTCTTGCCTTCCATCACCACCCGGCGAGCCTCTACCACCGTGCAGCTGAGAGACGGTGAAAGCTTTGCCATTGGCGGCTTGATCAAAAGCAATGTGACCGAGGCGATTCGCGCATTGCCCTTGTTGGGGGAACTGCCCGTGCTGGGGGCCTTGTTCCGCAGCAATGCGTTCCAAACTGAAAAATCCGAATTGCTGTTCGTGATCACGCCTCGATTGGCCAAAACAGCTGAGCAGACATTGGCCTTGCCCACGGACCATTTCAAGCCGCCCACCCGAGCCGAATTCATGGTCGAGGGCTTGATGGAACCCACACCATCGACATCCGCAGACAAGCCAACCGCTGCCCCTGCCCCTGCCCCTGCAGATGAGGCTGCTGCCGTGCCCCCACAAACCTCGACTCCAGGAGAGATGAAATGACCGCAATCACTATCGGCAAAGTCCAAAACCTGTGCGCGTGGCTGCTGGTGAGTTTGGCTGCAACGGGTTGTGCCAACACGCCTTATGCGGACGCACCGCAAGCAGGGCAATCGGTTCGCCAGGCGTGGGCTGCGCAAACACTGAATGCGGAGGCAGGACAAAAAAAATGGCCACTGGCTGACAGCGATGGCGTTGCCATGAAGTCGGCCATTGACCGCTACCAAAGTTCCTTTGACAAGCCACCCGCTCCGGTGAATGTCATGAACATTGGAATCGGTGGCTCGTCCGGCACTGCTGGTCGTTGAAAGGACTGACATGAACACGTATTTACTGGCACCGGATGCCGCCACGGTCGAATTGTTGCGCAATACAGTGCAGTCGCAGAGTTTGACGGTCAAGTCGGCCCTTGTACGCGCCGCAGGACAGTCGTTGCTGCCTCTCCTCCAAAATATCGAGTCGGGCATTTTGCTGCTGTGCAGTAGCCAAGCGCAATTGGCCGAAGACCTCGAAACACTGGAATCCATGACCTGGTCCAACCCGCAGCTCAGTGTGGTTCTGATCAGTGACAGTGATACCAAAGAGGATTTGATGCGTGCCATGCGCGCGGGCATTCGCGAGGTGGTGGCGTCACCACCCGCCCAGTCTGATCTGATTGCCGCTTTGCGCCGTGTCGTGGGGCATCATGGAAAAACCCGCAATGCCGATGACAGTTTCGTTGGGACCGGAAAAGTCGTGGCCTTCATTTCGTGCAAAGGTGGCAGCGGATCGACTTTTTTAGCCACCAACATGGCTTACTTGATCGCCGACACGTTCAACCGCCGGTGTGTTCTTGTTGATCTGGATCTGCAGTACGGCGATGCCTCGTATTACATGAGTCAGGACGATGCCAAAAACAACATCAGCGACTTAACGCAACAAATTGATCGCCTTGACGCGCAGTTGTTGAGCAGTTGCATGCAGCGCATTACCCCAAGGCTGAATTTGCTGGCAGCCCCCAATGAGCCAGGTGTGGCCTTGGCCATCACCGCCAACCAACTTGAGCAGGTCTTGACATTGGCCAAACGCATGCATGAGTTTGTGGTTCTCGATTTGGACAGCGCCATTGATGCGGTCACGCTCAAAGCATTGGACATGGCGGATGTTGTCTTTGTGACGATGGAGTGCAACCTGCCCGTGGTGCGCAACGCCAAACGACTGGTCAAGCTTTTCCACTCTTTGGGATATGGCGACGACAAGCTGAAATTGCTGGTGAACAAATTCCAGTCTGATGGTGTGCTGGATGTCAAAAGCATCGAGCAAGCCGTGGCCATCAAAGTTAACCACACCATTCCCAATCAGGTCGAGGCAGTGACCGAGGCTTTTAATTTGGGTCGACCGCTGGAACTGTTGCACCCACAGAACGGCGTGCTCAAAGCCTTGCGCGAAATCACATCGTCGCTGTTGCACACCCCGTTGCCCAAAACCCGTGGCTGGATGGATCGTTTGATGGGTAAAGCCGCCTGAATGACGACCGCAACAAAAGGAGACTGCTTTGAAAATGGACATCCGCCAGCATTTTGAGTCGCACGCATCCATTCCGATCGCGCTGGCGACTGCACAGTCTCCCAACAGGGTGACCGCGGTTCGGCTTGAATCCATCAAGTCTCAAATACACCGAGAAATTCTGGCGCAGGTGGATCTGCGGCGCATGGAGACGATTTCGCCCGAAGCCCTGCGCCAAGAGCTCAAGGGGCTGACCCAAAGGTTGCTCGATGAAAGTGGCTTGGCCATCAACGAAGCAGAGCGTCGGCAGATTGTCCAGGGCATCCAGGATGAAATGTTGGGCTTGGGCCCCATTGAGCCTTTGTTGGCAGACCCTACCGTGTCCGACATATTGGTCAATGGACCGCACAGTGTGTATGTCGAGCGCAAAGGCAAGATCGAGTCGACCAACATTGAATTTGACAGCGAGGCGCATCTGATGCGCGTGATCGATCGCATCGTCTCTCGCATAGGCCGCCGTGTGGATGAGATGAATCCCATGGTCGATGCCCGATTGCCGGATGGTTCCCGCGTCAACGCGGTGATCCCCCCTTTGGCCATTGACGGCCCCTTGCTGTCGATTCGCCGTTTTTCGGTGGTGCCTTACACCATGATGGATTTGCTGGCGTTTCACACCCTCAACACAGAGATGTCTGAACTCATCAATGGTTTGGTCAAGGCCAAGATCAATTTGTTGGTATCGGGTGGGACAGGCAGCGGAAAAACCACTTTTTTGAATGTCATTTCGGCCAGCATTCCCCATGATGAACGGATTGTCACCATCGAAGATGCGGCTGAATTGCAATTGCAGCAACCGCATGTGGTGCGCATGGAAACCCGGCCTCAAAACATCGAGGGCAAGGGAGAAATCAGCCAACGTGCCTTGTTGCGAAACAGCCTGCGCATGCGACCAGACCGCATCATTTTGGGCGAGGTTCGCGGTGCTGAAGTGCTGGACATGTTGCAAGCCATGAACACCGGACACGATGGCTCCATGACCACCATCCATGCCAATTCTCCGCGTGATGCCATCACCCGTCTGGAGCACATGTTGGGCATGGCCGGACTGAATGTGGATGCGCGCTCGATGCGTCAGCAAATCAGTGCTGCATTGACCGTGATCGTGCAGGTTTCCCGCTTGTCAGATGGTCGGCGCAAGGTGACCAGTCTGCAAGAAATCACGGGCATGGAAGGAGATGTGCTCAGCATGCAGGAAATTTTTAAATTTGACCAAACAGGCATCTCCCCTGAAGGCCAGGTTCAGGGCCGCTTTGTGGCCACGGGGATTCGCCCCAAGTTTGTGCAGCGCCTGAAAACACGCGGCATTCAATTGCGAGAAGACTTGTTTGATCCTTTGAACTTTCGAGGTGCATGATGGACTTGGCCTATTGGTTCATTTTGGGCTCGTGCGGCATCGCCAGTTTTTTGATGCTGTTGGGCTTGTACGAGGCTTGGCGTATTCACTGGAGCCCCCGTCAAAAATTGCTCGACCACAGGATGCACCAGATGTTCAGGCACGAGCAGCAGCATGCTCATACGCCCCTTGTTCACAGACGCACACTGAGTCGTTTCGACACGCTGGATCGTTGGTTGAGTCAAGTGCCCGGCATAGACGGTTTCGACCGCTTCCTTCGTCAAACCGATTTGCCCCTGTATGTTTCTCAGAGCCTGATGATGGGTTTGCTGTTGGTTGTGGCGGCTGGCCTTGTGGGTGTAGGGCTGCACTTGCCTGTGCTTTTGACGGGCCTGTTGGTGCTGGGTACTTTGGGCAGCGCCCTGTATTACCTCAAGTACCGCGGCGTGCAAAGGATCATCGCCATCGAAAAACAACTGCCCGATGCGCTCGACCTCATGGTTCGGGCTCAGCAATCGGGCCACGCCTTTATCAGCGCCCTGCAGATCACTGCGACCGAGTCCCGCCCGCCCATTTCGCTGGAGCTGCGCAAGGTATTTGATGAGATCAATCTGGGCATGAGTGTCCAGTCGGCCATGAACCATTTGGCTGAGCGCATCGACAGCAAGGAGATTCGCTATTTTGTGGTGGCTGTGCTGATTCAAAACGAGACGGGCGGCAATCTGGCCGATGTCTTGCGCAAGACAGCCACTTTGATCCGGGAGCGTCAAAAGATTGCGGGCGTGGTTCGGGTTTTGTCAGCCGAGGGCCGTATCTCTGCCTGGATCTTGTCTGTCATGCCATTTTTGCTGGCATTTTTGTTGCACCTCATCAATCCCGAGTTCGTTTCGGCTCTTTGGAAAGACCCGATGGGTCTGGCCATGCTGGGTGTTTCTTTGGGCTTGATGTTGGTGGGGATTTTCTGGATGTCCCGACTGGTTCAAATCAAAGTCTGAAAGCGTGTCATGTCCACCTTGAATTTTCTTTTTCTGGGCTTTTTGTTCCTGCTTGTAGCCTCTTTGGTTTATCTCGCCTTGAACCAATGGACCTCCGATGATTTCGAAAAGCGCCGATTGGGCTTGGTTCAACCCAGCCGACCTGCAGAACACGCTTGGCTCAAGCGCATGCAATCAAAGATGATGGCCTTGCTTTTAAGGATGAGCCCCTGGGCTGGCACTGCGGCACCAGAAGATGTTTTGCAGCCAAGCGCTTTGCAGATGCGGCTGTTGAATGCGGGCATTCGGTCCGGTCTGGCGGTACCGGTTTTTCTCGGCTTGAAGACATTTTTGACTTTTTTTCTGCCCGCATGTTTCGTGATGCTGACGTGGTTGTTGCAGTTGTCGTGGTCTGAGCTGATGTTTTGGACCGGCGTTATGGCTGCGGCTGCGCTGGGGTACTACACGCCCAATGCGGTTTTGCACCAGCTGGTCAAGAAGCAGCAAAAGATCTTGTTTCATGCCGTGCCGGATGCACTGGATTTGATGCGTTTGTGCGTGCAGGCCGGCTTGGGCTTGGATGCCGCCATTGAAAGGGTGGGGCGTGAGATGCGTTTGTCTTATCCACAGTTGTCGGACGAGTTCGCCTTGACGGGGCTCGAGCTGCGAGCTGGGTCTTCACGCGCAGAAGCGCTGCGCCATCTTTCCCAGCGCATGGGTTTGCCCGATATCGAAGGCTTGGTGGCCATGCTCATCCAAGCAGACCGGTTTGGCACCAGCATTGCGGAGTCACTCGAGGTGCATTCCGATGCGCTCAGAACCAAGCGCCGGTTGATTGCCGAAGAAGCTGCGGCCAAGTTGCCCATCAAATTGTTGATCCCCTTGATTTTTTGTGTTTTTCCTGCCTTGATGACGGTCCTTCTGGGGCCGGTCGTGATCAGCATCACGCAGCACTTGTTTCCTTTGGTCAATGGGTAAGCCTCGCTCAATGCGAGTGGGGCCGCATGAAGGGGGGCATTGCCCCCCTTTTTTATTGTCCTTTCAACAAGCCAATGTTGGGATGGAATCAGGCGAGTCGGATTCTGACTCGCCTGAGGTCTCCGGGGTTTCAAACCACAAAGTGCTCAATGTCCAGGCTGGCCGCGTCAACGCCCAGCAAAAGGATGGACAGCTCGGCGGGGTTGCCGCCCGAGACTTGGCCGTCGGTGTCCAGGTAGAGCATCGCACCGTCCATGTGCTGTTCCGCCCAGATGGCGTGCGCTTGCGGACCGTCTGCCATCTGGAGTTCCAGACCCAAGGCACTGAAATCGATGTGGTCGTTGGCCATGTCGAAGTCGGTGATGGTTTCCAGGCGGCCGGCGTGTTCACTGCCATGGTCACCAGCTTGTTCATCTCCGCCGTCCGATTCGCCTCGTGAGGGCGCATCGCTGGTGGCCTGGTAGACAAACACATCGGCACCCCGACCACCGGTGAGCTGGTCTGGACCTGCGCCTCCGATCAGCACGTCTTTGCCATTGCCCCCCATCAGCACATCGGGGCCGCCTTCGCCCATGAGCAGGTCTTTGCCGTTGCCAGCGTCCACCCAATCCGGCCCGCCGCCAGCCCAAACCTCGTCTTGGCCGTTGCCGGTGTGGATGGTCTGGCTGCCGCCGCCCGCTTCGATCAGGTCGTCAAATTGAGTGCCGGTGATGACCGCAGCTTCATCGCCAAAGTCGCCGCCATGATCATCGCCATGATCGCTGTCCTGGCCATCGCCTTGTGCTTCGTCACCATCGGCACCGCTGTCGTCATCGACGCTGGCCAAGGCCAATTCGTCCGCACTGAAGGCCAACACAGGCTCGGCCATCGGCACCGCAGGCGTTGCGATTAGAACGGCCCCTGTTTCGTGCATGAAGTTGATCACCGCGCGGGCATCATCGGCCGCTTGCGCAAAGTCATTCACACCCGACGCCGTTGCAGCTTGGGACTCGAATGTCTTGCCATCTGCGCTCAGGCTCAGATAGGCATCGGTCCACTCGGCATCTTTAAACACGGCTTCGAGCAGGCTCATCTGCACCTGTTCCAAGTCTGTGATGTCGCCGTCGGTATCGGCATACCACTGCAGCCAGACCCCTTCAAAGCGGGCCTCGCGGTCGTAGTTGTAGGTTTCTAGGGTGCCATTGCTGAAATCAAAATAGTCCACCTGCGGCTGGCCACCCACTTGGGTGACTGTGTTCACACCCAGCACCGTGTTTTGGTAAAGCACGGCATCTAAGCTGATGGGGGCTGATTTTGAAAAAGCGGCACCCAGCAAACTGGCAGGATCCCAGTCGGGCGATGTCTCATTGGGGCCCAGCAGGCCTTGCAGCGATTCGGGCCAAAATTCGATGACCGCTGGCCATGATGACTTGCCGCCTGCGGTCATCAGGGATTGATAAAGCGCCAGGTTTTCCAGGGGCGAATCGATGGTCACGCCATCGCAAACGATGCGACCCGCCGGATCGACACTGAGCACGGTGGCGGCGTCAATTTTGGCCATGGCAGCGTCGAGTGATTTTTCCATCACTTTGTCGGGGGCGCGTGCCACGTTGGCGCGTTCGAGGTCAACCGTCTGGGTCAAGGCCACTTGATCGGCCGGGATTTCATAGTCGCCATCGATGTTGGCAACATAGTAAATAGGCAAGCCGTTGGAGCCAACCAAGATTGGCTGTCCGTTGGCATCCAGAACCGGCTCTCCGTTGCCGCCGCCGTCAGTGGGGTTCACATCGCGCAGCAGCACGTATTGGTCACCGTACAAGTCGCCTTTTTTGCTGCCAGCGCCTTCCGGTTTTCCGCCGCCTGAGCCGCCGCCCTCACCGTCGCCGCCGCCAGAGCCGCCGCCGCCAGAGCCTCCTCCGCTACCAGAGCCGCCGCCGCTGCCACCGCCACCGCCACCGCCACCGCCACCGGTGCCGCCGCCAGAGCCGCTCCCGCCGCGTGCAGCGGCCGCCAACCAATCGCTGGGCGTGGCTTCGTTCATCATGGATGTGTCTGTGATTTTTTTCATGGTCTTTACCTTTGAAGTTTCAGTTTGGAAAGAAGGTGCTCAGCCTGAATGGCGAGCATCGGAACAGCCATACGAAGATGGCGAGATGGGCTCAGCGCGTGCGCAGTTGTTACTGTTCCTGGTTGCGCATTTGCGTTTGCGTTTGTGCCAAGGTTTGCTCTTGCGTGCGTTGCTGGTTTTGCATCTGAGCGGCGTTGCCCCGCGATGCGTTGGGCCCAGCCCCCAGGACCGCGCCCGAAGGACTTGCCGGACCACCCGCACCTGATCCCGTGCCGGAGCCTGCACTTCCCCCTGCGCCACCTCCAGAACCATCACTCGCCCCACCTGCAGCTTGCAAGCTGGCGCAAGCGAGCAAGGTGAGCATGGCCCCGAGTTGTTTCAAATGCTTTGTGTTCATGGATCGTTCCTTGGTTGATTTCAGATAATTCGCGCAGTTCATCCGCTTGTGTGCCGGTTGTTGCGCCTAGAAACGCTGCTTGCAGCGTTCACTTCAGTCCAGTGCGATGGCACGGCGAAGTGGCTTTATTCTGAAAAAAAGGAAGCGATTTTTGAATTGATCTTCGGGTCTGTTTGGCTATGCAGTTTGGCCTAAATCGGGTCTGGATCAAAGGGTGTGCACACCGTCAAAAAGCCTCAGCTGTGCAACTGGTGCGTGACGCCATAGGGGTGTACGTGCACTTCCAGCACCTGTCCGTCGGGCCAGACTGGCAAGGCTTGCAGACCCGCAGGCAAAGCCGCCGGGTGGCTAGACCAGGCGAGCAAACCGGGGCTTGCCGCTGCATGCAAGTCACCTCCGCGCCGCACGGCAAACACGCGCTCAGGGTGTTCGTGGAACAGCACCCCCACACACACCTGGCCTTGCACCAAGCCCAGCGCACGGTGCAGGGCTTGCACCGGATCGCTCTGGCAGGAGGCGTCGATCAGGTGGGCCAGCAGTTCGGCATCGCTGTCGCTTTTGAAGTGGTAGTCCCGTTCGGTCAAGGCTTCGCGCAGCGCGGGGCTGGCTTGCAGCGTGCCGTGCAACACCACGGCCACGCGGGTGGGGCTGTTGAGGTGGGCCTTAGGGCCGTGGCTCAGTTGGGGCAAGGCTTGTTGCAAGGCCTGCGGGCCGGTGCCGCCAGAGGGCCCGGTGTGGCCCAGGGCCACGCAGCCATGCAAGCCGTTCAGGCTCTGCGCGCTGTTCGCGTTCAAGGGCGACTCGTTGAAGGGCTGTGCCAGAGGACTTTCGCGCAGTGGTTGCAGCCAGGCGGCCGCGCCTTGCGCACGGCGGTGGCGGTGCAGACGTGGTGGGCTGGGCGTGTGGCCCTGGCGACCGTGCACCACCAGACCGCAGTGATGGTGACCGCTTGGGGCCAGTTGCTGCAAGCCTTGCAAGCCTTGCAACACGCCGTGCAGGGCGTTGCCCGTGGATGCGATGCCGATGATGCCGCTCATGGGACTTTCCTCTCGCGTTGGGCTGAGGTTTGGCTGAATGGGCCTGCGCCCTCGGAGGGAGCGGGTTCAACCGCAAAAAAATCAACGCTCGCGCAGTGCCTGCGTGAGGGCTTGCACCGGACGCAGCAGGTATTCCAGAACGGTCTTTTGGCCGGTCTTGATTTCCACCAGCGCCGACATGCCGGGGCTGGCGCGCATGTCCATGCCATGGCGGTGCAGCTGGGTGTCGGTGATGCGCACCAAAATCCGGTAGTGGCCTTCTTCGAGGTTCACAGGCGGACTGCCA
>Ga0208916_10000388_pt1 | contig 21175 bp, 20 predicted proteins | sample DEB19_08_DNA_5_FD_184523 | JGI IMG/M metagenome (GOLD analysis project Ga0208916, IMG submission 184523) | Aqueous microbial communities from the Delaware River and Bay under freshwater to marine salinity gradient to study organic matter... | ecosystem: Environmental > Aquatic > Marine >... | reverse complement strand
GGGCCATGATTTCACGGTTCAAGCGATGCTTGCGTTCTTCACGGTGACGACGGTCACGAAATTCAGTAGCGATGGTCTCATCCTTAGAATATTGCTATAAAAGCCATAGCAGCTTTCGCCCGCCCAACTAGGACGACAGACTGATTTGATCAACAACTGTGAACGAGTCAGGCTTTTTGTGCGATGTCTGAGGCGATTTGCGCGGCAAAGGCGTCAAGAGACATCACTCCAAGGTCTTTGTTACCCCGGGCGCGCACTGCAACAGCTCCAGCGGCCTTTTCTTTGTCGCCGACGACAAGGATGTAAGGCACCTTCTGCATTGAGTGCTCTCGTATTTTATACGTTATTTTTTCGTTGCGTAAATCAAGCTGAACCCTAAGCCCTTGATTCTGCAGCGTTTTGACAATTTCGCGACAGTAATCGTCTTGTGATTCAGTGATGTTGAGCACCGACACCTGCACTGGCGCGAGCCAAGTTGGCAGTGCGCCGGCATGCTCTTCGATCAAAATTCCGATGAAGCGCTCAAGGCTGCCGACGATCGCACGGTGCAGCATGACCGGACGATGACGGGCACCGTCTTCGCCCACATATTCCGCGTCGAGACGCTCAGGCATAGAAAAGTCGACTTGCATGGTGCCGCATTGCCACTGGCGGCCCAACGCATCTTTCAGCGTGTATTCAATTTTCGGGCCGTAAAAAGCGCCGTCACCGGGCGCGATTTCAAACTCGCAACCCGACGCACGCAGGCATTCCATCAAAGCGTGCTCGGCCTTGTCCCAGCTTTCGTCGGAACCGATGCGGGCTTCTGGCCGCGTCGCCACTTTGTAGATGATGTTCTTAAAGCCGAAGTCGGTGTAGACCTTCTGCAGCAGCGTCGTGTAATCGACGCACTCCTTGAGGATCTGCTCTTCAGTGCAAAAAATATGACCATCATCTTGCGTGAAGCCGCGCACGCGCATGATGCCGTGCAGGCCGCCCGAAGGCTCGTTGCGGTGACACTGGCCGAACTCGCCGTAGCGCAGCGGCAGATCACGGTAGCTTTTGATGCCTTGCTTGAAGATCAAGATGTGACCCGGACAGTTCATCGGCTTCAGCGCGTAGTCACGCTTTTCGCTTTCAGTCGTGAACATGTTGTCACGGTACTTGTCCCAGTGGCCGGTTTTTTCCCACAGCGTCTTGTCGATGATCTGCGGACCTTTGACCTCCAAGTAGCCGTTGTCTTGGTAGACCTTGCGCATGTACTGCTCAACGCCCTGCCAGACCGTCCAACCTTTTGGGTGCCAGAAAACCAAGCCGGGCGCATGGTCATCGATGTGAAACAAGTCAAGCTCTTTGCCGAGCTTGCGGTGGTCGCGTTTTTCGGCTTCTTCAAGTTGCGTCAGGTACTGCTGCAAGTCGTCTTTGCTGGCCCAAGCCGTGCCGTAAATCCGCTGCAGCATTTCATTGCGGTGGTCGCCGCGCCAGTAAGCGCCAGCCAGTTTCATGAGTTTGAAGAACTTCAGCTTGCCGGTGCTGGGCACGTGCGGGCCGCGGCACAGATCTTCAAAAGCGCCTTCGCGGTACAGCGAAACGTCTTCGTTGGCCGGAATGCTGGCAATGATCTCCGCCTTGTAATGCTCACCGATGGATTTGAAATGGGCCACGGCTTCATCACGCGGCAGCACACGGCGGGTCACGGCTTCGTCTTTGGCGGCAAGCAGCGTCATGCGCTTTTCGATGGCCTCCAAGTCTTCGGGCGTGAACGGCCGCTTGTACGAGAAGTCGTAGAAAAACCCGTTCTCGATCACTGGCCCGATCGTCACTTGCACATCAGGGAAAAGCTCTTTCACGGCATACGCCAACAAATGCGCTGCCGAGTGGCGAATCAGCTCCAGCCCTTCGGCGTCTTTGGCCGTGATGATGGCCAGCGCGCTGTTCGCCTCCATCAAATAACTCGTATCCACCAGTTTGCCATTGACCTTACCGCCCAACGCCGCTTTGGCCAAACCGGCGCCGATGGAGGCGGCTACTTCAGCGACGGTGACGGGTTGTGGGAATTCGCGGATAGAAGCGTCGGGAAGCGTGACTTGGATCATGTTTTTCAAAAAGGAAAAAAGAAAAAGCGCGGACGAACCGCGCTTTTTCTGGATTGGCCGGATTGGCGCGATTTTACGCCGCCCCTGCTGGGTTCAATTTCAGTGGAACTGCTCTTCTTCGGTTGAACCGGTGAGAGCCGTCACGCTGGACTTGCCGCCTTGAATCGCCGTGGTGACTTCATCGAAGTAACCGGTGCCGACCTCTTGCTGGTGCGAGACAAAGGTGTAGCCACGGTCGCGGGCTGCGAATTCGGGCTCTTGCACCTTCTCGATGTAGGCCGTCATACCGCGCTTGACGTAGTCTTGCGACAAGTCATACATGTTGTACCACATGGAGTGAATGCCCGCGAGCGTGATGAACTGGTACTTGTAACCCATGGCGCCGAGCTCGCGCTGGAACTTGGCGATGGTCGCATCGTCCAGGTTTTTCTTCCAGTTGAACGACGGCGAGCAGTTGTAAGCCAGCATTTTTCCGGGGTGCACCTTGTGCACGGCGTCGGCAAATTTCTTGGCAAATGCCAAGTCAGGCGTACCGGTTTCGCACCACACCAAATCGGCGTAATGGGCGTAGGCAACAGCGCGGGAAACGGCTTGGTCCATGCCTTTGCGGGTTTTGTAAAAACCTTCGGAAGTGCGCTCACCCGTCAGGAAAGGCTTGTCGAGCTCGTCGTAGTCGGAGGTCAACAGGTCGGCGGCCTCTGCGTCCGTGCGGGCAATCACCAACGTCGGCACGCCACACACGTCGGCCGCCATGCGGGCGGCGATCAACTTCTGGCAGGCTTCGCGGGTTGGCAACAACACCTTGCCGCCCATGTGGCCACACTTCTTGACGGAGGCCAGTTGGTCTTCCCAGTGCACCGCACCGGCGCCGGCCTTGATCATGGACTTCATCAGCTCGAAGGCATTCAACACACCGCCGAAACCAGCTTCAGCGTCGGCCACGATGGGGGCGAAGTAATCGATGTAATCCTTGTCGCCGGCATCGATGCCTTTGGCGTGCTGAATCTCATCCGCGCGGCGGAAGGTGTTGTTGATGGTCTCGACAACCTTTGGCACCGAGTCCACCGGGTACAGCGACTGGTCGGGGTACATCGAGGAATAGGTGTTGTTGTCGGCAGCCACCTGCCAGCCCGACAAATAAATAGCCTTCACACCGGCTTTGACTTGTTGCATGGCCTGACCACCGGTCAGCGCGCCCAGCGTGTTGACATAAGCCTCGGTGTGCAGCAAATTCCAGAGCTTTTCAGCACCGCGGCGGGCCAGCGTGTGCTCAATCGGGAATGAACCGCGCAAGCGGACCACGTCGGCGGCGCTGTAACCGCGCTTGATGCCCTTCCAGCGGGGATTGGTCGCCCAATCTTTTTCGAGGACGGCAATTTGCTGTTCGCGGCTGAGTTGTTCGGTGAGGTGCTGTGGCATGTGATCACTCCTGAAGTTAAAGAAAAACCGGGTAACAAAGCGGGTGGCTCAAGTGGCGAGGTGTTCTCGCTGAAACCCAAGTGGCGCCCTCTTTGCCAGTGACTTCACTTTAAGTCTTCTAGAAGACTTATTTATGCTCTTATGTCTTATATAAGATATAAATTTTTATCAATAAAATCAATTAGATACGATAACAATATCACGATACAAAAAATGATTTCTCATATTGAGAAAATATGATGCAGCGCAACATCAGCCGTCACCGCATTATGAAAATGCTTTTGGCTAAATGAAAACACCGACATTGGCCAAAAAGCTAAATCGAACGGCTTTCACGCGCAGCGCGCACAGCGGCATTGATCTCCCGCAGACGCTGACGTTGCTGCCTCGCCATGATCACGCTGTAAGTGATGATGCCGACGCTCACCACGGCAATCAGCAAGGTGGCTGCGGCATAAATCGACGGGTTGATGCCGCGACGTGCGTAGCCAAAAATGACCTGCGGCAAGGTGGTCACGCCGGGGCCGGACAAAAATTCTGAAATCACCACGTCGTCAAACGACAGGGTGAACGTCAGCAGCCAAGCCGCCACCATGGCGGGGGCAATGCTCGGCAGCGTGACGAGAAAGAACACCTGCAGTGGCCGACAACCCAAGTCCATCGCCGCCTCTTCAATCGAACGGTCCATTTCACGCAAGCGCGACTGAATCACCACCGCCCCATAAGCCATGCCCAGCAAAGTGTGGCCCAGCACAATCGTGGCCGTGCCGCGGTCTGGCCAGCCCACAGCACGCTGCACCGCCACCATCAGCAGCAGCAACGACAAGCCAATGATCACCTCCGGCATCACCAGCGGCGCATTGACCAGACCAACAAAGATCGGCCGGCCGCGAAAGCGTTCGTAGCGCACCAGCACAAAAGCCGCCATCGCCCCTAGCACGGCTGACAGCGTGGCCGTCAACAGCGCCACCTTGAGCGACAACAAGAAGCCCGCTACCAAGCGCGTATCAGCCCAAAGAGCGCTGTACCACCGCCATGAAAAGCCGGTGAAGACACCGTCTTGACGCGTGCTGTTGAATGAAAAAACAACCAGAAAGACCAGCGGCGCGTACAAAAAAAGATACACCGCCACCAGCCAAAACCGGCCCACGTGCGCCTGAAGAAAACGACTGATTGCGCGCATGTCAGGCCTCACCTTTCATCCTTGGTTTCACACTCGGCTCTGCACTGTAGTTGTGGTAAAGCGCCAGCGGAAAGATAATCAAGAAGATCATGACGACAGCCAAAGCAGAGGCGCGTGGCCAGTTGTTGCTGCTGAACATTTCGTCCCAAACAACACGGCCTATCGTGATGTTTTCAGCGCCCCCCAGCAGGGACGGAATCACGAATTCACCGATGCTCGGAATAAAAACCAGCATCGCCCCCGAGATGATCCCGGCCTTGCTCAGTGGCACGGTGATCAGCCAGAACGCTTGCCACGGGCTGGCGCCCAAGTCATGCGCTGCTTCCAGCAAGCTGAGATCCATTTTCACCAGCGTGGCGTACAGCGGCAGCACCATGAATGGCAGGTACACATAGGTCATGCCGACCAGCATCGAGATGTCGGTGTAAAGCATCTGAATCGGCTGGTTGATCAGGCCCAGCGCCATCAGCGCGTTGTTGAGAACGCCTTGGTCTGCGAGGATGCCTTTCCAGGCGTAGACGCGCAGCAAGAAAGAGGTCCAGAACGGCAGCATCACCAGCATCAACAAAGCCGGCCGAATGCTTGGGCGCGCACGCGCAATGAAGTATGCAAACGGATAACCGATCAGCAGACACAACAAGGTCGTGAAGAATGCGTACTTCAGTGAGGTCGCGTACGCGGCCATGTAAATAGTCTGGCCAAAACCGGCATTGGCATCCCAAAAAATGGCGACATAGTTGTCGTACTTCAAGAAGAAGCGCCAAACGCCATCGGCCGAAGCGATCAAGGGCGCAAACGGGTCAAGGCCGCTGCCCATGTCGGTGATGCTGATGCGCAGCAAAATTAAGCACGGCAAAACGAAAAAAACCAGCAACCAAAGAAACGGCACGCCGATGACAAAACGGCGGCCGGGCCACAACTTGAACGCCAACATATCTTTCATGGCCAAAGATTTATGAGGTCAACGTGACGGCGGCTGAATCGCCCCACCAGAAAAAAACCGCATCATTCCAAGTGATGCCGCTGAGGTCTTGCCGCACCGTGTTGCTCTCGGTGATCTTCACCGTTTTGCCGCTGGCCGTCTCCACAATGAAGGTGCTGTAACTGCCGAAGTAAGCGATCTCCCGGACCGTGCCCGCAAAAAGGTTGTGCAGCAGATCAGGCCGACGCTTGGCGATGTTGATTTTCTCGGGTCGCACCGCAACAGACAGCGCCATACCCGGCGTGCCGCTGATGCCGTGGCCAACATGGATCACGCCTTCAGGCGTGGTGATCTCGCAGCGATCAGGCTCATCCAAACTGAGCACACCGTCAAACAAATTGGCTTGGCCAATGAAGTCGGCAACAAAGCGGCAATTCGGATGCTCGTAAATCTCGCGCGGCGTGCCCACCTGCAACACGCGCCCCTCGCTCATCACCGCAATGCGCGAGGCCATCGACATGGCTTCTTCTTGGTCGTGCGTGACCATCACGCAGGTCACCCCGACGGATTCAATGATGTTGACCAACTCGAACTGGGTTTGCTCGCGCAGTTTTTTATCGAGTGCGCCCAAAGGCTCGTCAAGTAACAACAGCTGTGGCCGTTTGGCCAAACTGCGCGCTAACGCCACACGCTGCTGCTGACCACCCGACAGCTGGTGCGGCTTGCGCTTGGCAAAGGGCGCGAGTTGCACCAGCCGCAGCATCTCCTCGACCCGCTCAGTGATCTCGGCTTTTGGCAAGCCCTCACGCTTCAATCCGAAGGCGATGTTGTCCCAAACGCTGAGGTGCGGAAACAGCGCATAAGACTGGAACATCATATTGATCGGCCGCTCGTAGGGCGGCAAAGAGGCGATCTCCACGCCATCCAGCGTTACTGTCCCGGACGTGGGCACCTCGAAGCCGGCCAGCATGCGCAACAGAGTCGACTTGCCGCAGCCGGAACTGCCCAACAGTGCAAAGATTTCGCCCTTGTTGACAGACAAGGAAACCTCATCAACAGCGGCGACATCGTCAAAATGTTTGACGAGGCCTTCAGCTTTCAGAAAACCAAGGATGCGAGCAGCCGGCAGATTCATATCGCTCACTGCCCTCTTTTGAAGGCCGTGAAAGCGTTCGCCATAGAAGCCCGGGCTTCGTTGCTGAAGCTGGCTGGCGAGACCATTTTTTGCAGGTTGGCAGCGTCTGGGAAGACCGCTTTGTCTTGCGCGATCTCTGGCGTCACGCTGGGCAAGCTGGCCTTGTTGGCGGTAGCGTAACGCAACTCATTGGTCAACGACGCTGAGACCTCAGGGCGCAAAAAATAGTTGATGAAAGCGTGCGCGTTGTTCGGGTGCTTGGCATCTTGGGGAATGGCCAGCGTGTCAAAAAAGATCAAACCGCCGGTGCTCGGCATCAGCGCTTGAATGTCATGGCTGTTCTTGTTGTCGATCGCGCGCTGTCGGGCGATGTTGATGTCGCCGGCCCAAGCCAGCGCCACGCAGGCCTTGCCGCCGGCCAAATCGTCAATCATGGTGCTGCTGAACATGCGGATGTCTGGCCGCACCTTGGCTAACATAGCAGCGGCCGCTTGATGGTCTACAGAGTCGTTTGAATAAGCGTTCTTGCCGAGGTAATGTAAGGCCGGCGGAATCACTTCGGTTGGTGAGTCCAAAAAGGCGATGCCGCAAGACTTGAGCTTGTGGGTGTACGTGGGGTTGAAGACCAGTTCCCAAACGTTGGCGGGCATGGGTGTGCTGCCCAGCGCAGCAGCCACTTTGCCTTGGTTGATACCGACCGTGGTGAAGCTCCAAGCCCAAGGCACCAAGTACTGGTGACCCGGGTCAATTGCCGACAGCTTGGCCATGATGGCGGGGTCCAGATTGGCCGCGTTGGGCAGTTTGGCTTTATCGAGTTTGAGCAGCAAGCCACCATCAATTTGCGGCTTGGCAAACACCGCGCCCGGCACCACGATGTCGTAGCCGGTGTTGCCGGCCACCAGCATGGCGTGCAGGGCTTCGTTGTTTTCATAGGTCTGGTAGTTGACCTTGATGCCGGTCTCCATCGTGAAGTTCTCCAGCATGTCCTGGGCGATGTAGTCGGGCCAGTTGTAGATGTTCAGAATTTTTTCTTCTGCACCAGTGACGACCGTCGCCTGATCGTCTTTCTTGCTGCAGGCCGTCAAAGCCAGCGCCGACAAGGCCAAAGACCACAGGTACTTATTCATGATGTTGTTGCGTCCGTGAAGCAGGTTTTAGCTAGTGCCCGGCCAAGTCTGGCCAGCCAAAGAAAAGCGGATTGTAAGAGCTAACACAGCCATTTGACGCCTGCTGGTAGCGCTGAGATCGCGCCCTGAATTCAACGCCGACCAAGGCTCAGGGCGTCACGCACCAAGGTGCGGTGTCATGCACCAAACCCATCCACAAAGCCCAGACCGAACTGGCCAGCAAGGCAGCGCCGGCCAAGCGGATCGCCCAGTCACCAGAACCCGGCACACGCAGGCGCAGCCACAACCACGGCCCGGCCATCAGACTGACGCCACTGCCCAAAGCAAACAGCGCCATGACGCCCGCGCCATCGACCGGGCTCGGGCTGAGGGCTGCCACCAACAAGGCCGAATAAAGCAAGCCGCAAGGCAGCAGCGACCAAGCCGCGCCAAGCACCAACGGTGCAGCGGCGGATGCCTTACCGGAGCCCTGCGTGGCCGAGCGGATGCGACTCCAGACTTTGCGGGCGCCAATATCCAGCCAAACCGGCTGGCGTGCCTGCCACAGCAACATCAAACCCAATAAAGCCGCCGCCACGTGCAGCAGCGACCAGACCGGACGCAAGGCCGCCGACTGAATGCTCAGCCATCCCAGCCCTTGCATAGAAGCCGCCGCCAAACTACCCATGGCGGAATAACCCGCCAGCCGACCGAGCTGAAACGTCCACAACGCTCGGGTGTTGGTAGCGCTGGCTGCATTGCCGCCAGCAGTGGAACGCCCCATCGCCGCGCAGGCCGCGCCGCACATGGCCACGCAATGGGGCCCGCCCGCGAGTCCCATGAGCAAGGCGGTTGCGGCCAGACTGGTTTGCATTCAAATGATTTTAGAGAACTTGCTGCGATTTCGATCCGCTTGCAAGTAACGGTCAAAGACCATGGCGACGGCGCGCACAAAAAACCAACCCTGCGCCGTGACCTCCATCCCGCTCGCATTGACCGTGACCAAGCCCTGCCCGACCAACTCGTCCAATGCCTCCAGCTCTTTGGAAAAGTAGCATTTAAAGTCAATCAGGAACGCCAATTCGATCGCTTCAAACTGAAGCTGCCCCTGACACATCAAGGCCATGATGACCACGCGCCGCAGCAAGTCGTCGCGCGTCAACGCCAAACCGCGCACCACCGGCAAACGGCCTTGGTTCAACAGGTCGTAATAAGCATCCAAGGTTTTGGCGTTTTGGCTGTAGGTCGCACCGACCCGGCCAATCGCCGACACGCCCAAGGCGATCAAATCGCAGTCCGGCTGGGTGCTGTAGCCCTGAAAGTTGCGGTGCAACCGGCCCTGCCGCTTAGCCACCGCCAGCGCGTCATTTGGCAAAGCAAAGTGGTCCATGCCAACGTAGATGTAACCGGCTTCTTCAAAAGCGTCCAAGGAGCGTGACAACATCGAAATCTTCGCCGCCCCAGACGGCAACTCGGCCGTGATGATGCGCCGCTGCGGCTTGAAACGCTCCGGCAAATGCGCGTAGGCATACAAGGCCACGCGGTCTGGCCGAAGCTGCGCCACTTGGGCCAGCGTGCGGTCAAAAGACTCAGGCGTTTGTTGCGGCAGACCGTAAATCAGGTCGATGTTGATCGACTCAAAACCCATCTGACGCGCCGACTCAACCAGCGCAAAGACCTGCTCAGCAGGCTGCACCCGGTGCACAGCTTTTTGAACCACCGGGTCAAAGTCCTGCACGCCAAAGCTCAAGCGGTTAAAACCCAACTCAGCCAGCACGGCCAAACGCTTGGTGTCCACGGTGCGCGGGTCCACTTCAATGGAATATTCGCCGCCGGGGGCGAAATTAAAACTGCGGCGCAGCATGGACATCAGGCTGCGCAGTTCGTCGTCGGACAAAAAAGTCGGTGTGCCACCACCCAAATGCAGCTGGCTGATAGTCTGACCGGCGCCGAGATGCACCGTGTGCAAGTCCACTTCCCGGCTCAAATAGCGCAAATACTCTTCAGCGCGTTCATGGTGCTTGGTAACGATCTTGTTGCAGGCGCAGTAATAGCAGAGCGACTCGCAAAACGGAATGTGAACATACAGCGACAGCGGCATGTTCATGCCTGCCGCACCCGAACGACGCAGTGCCATGGCCTGCGTGTAATCTTCCGCCGTGAAGGCCTCCACAAACCGGTCGGCAGTCGGGTAAGAGGTGTACCGCGGACCGCTGAGGTCAAAACGCTGCAGTAAATCGGGTGAAACGGCACTCATGTAGCAATCCTTGAAATCCCTTGAACAATGCCGTGACTGTGCCCCTTGCAAGCGCTGGCTGCCTTGATGTGGATCAAGCAACTCAGCTCATGCGCCTGCAGAGTTAACCGAATGCTCATCTACAGAAAAATAAAATGATTACTAGGAAAAATACCCACACTCACCGAAAATGATCGAATGAACAGGGAATCCATTAAAGTCGCTTGCTCCAACTGCAACTTGCGAGAGTTGTGCATGCCCATGGGCTTGAGTGCACAAGAACTGATTCGTGTTGACGAGCTCGTTGCCACCCGCCGCACGGTCAAACGTGGGACATCGCTGTTTCACAACGGCGAGAAGTTCACCTCGCTTTACGCCATCCGCACCGGATTTTTCAAGACCAGCGTCATCACCGAAGACGGCCGTGATCAAGTCACAGGCTTTCAGATGGCCGGCGAGATCATCGGCTTGGACGGCATCGTCAACGACCTGCACACCTGCGACGCCACGGCCCTTGAAGACGCCGAAGTTTGTGTCATGCCGTTTGACCGGATTGAAGAAATCTCGCGTGAGGTGAATGCGCTGCAACACCATGTGCACAAAATCATGAGCCGTGAAATTGTGCGTGAGCATGGCGTCATGTTGCTGCTCGGGAGCATGCGGGCGGAAGAACGCTTGGCCGCCTTTTTACTCAATCTGGTGCAGCGTCTGCAAGCCCGCGGATTCTCTAAAACTGAGCTGATCCTGCGCATGACACGCGAGGAAATAGGCAGTTACTTGGGCATGAAGCTCGAAACTGTCAGCCGGACATTCTCGAAATTTTCAGACGATGGCATCGTTGAAGTCAAACAGCGACAAATCAACATCCGCGATGCTGAGGCGCTGCAACGCATCGTCAACCCGCAGGTCAGTCACTGAGCGTTTCGTCGTTGACCTGAAGTTCCGGTTTGCTTAGCCACAGCACCAAACTGCAGCAGACCATGGTGATAGCCCAAAACATGAAGAAAGCCACGGTGTAAACACCTTGCCGGCTGGGTTGCGGAACCAAGCCTGGCCAATGTATTTCGCCCGGGTCCACCATCGCGAAGACCACGCCCTCCAACATGCAGGCGGCCAAAAACGAAGGCCACAAAATCAACACGGCGTTGCGCAGCTTGGCTCCCTCCGGCACGGCGGGTTTTGTCAGATCAGGGTTTTGCATCAGTCTGGCCTCCGGTGGCGCTGTGATTACGCGCTGTGTGGGCTGGCTGCATGGGCGGCTGCGCAGTCTTGACCTCCCGCATGATGGCAATGCCTTGGCGGTAATCTTCTTCGGACACCACCGCATCCGTCCCCTGCAGGATGTAGGCAGCGGTGATGCCGCAAGCGATCACCGCTGACAGCGGCCCGGAAATCACCATCCACACATAAGGCTCTTTCCACCAGACGCGCTCCGGCGAAGGTGGGCCACCGTCGGCTCGTTTGCTCAGACTTTGGCTTGGGAGGCTGTTAACTTGGCTCATGGTCTTATCTTTCATCAATACACGAAGCACTAGCGTGGTACCAAAAAGACAGACTTTTCGGCCCGCTCACCCTGCCCGCCTTCCGCAGCGATTAAAAAAGTCATGGCGTGGGAGCCTGGCACAGCCGCTTCTGGCGCTAGCTGCACACGCACCGGCACCCAGCGCGAACCGGCCGGCTCAACCCACACCGAGTCGTCAGAGACAATGCGCGCGCCTTCCAACCCAGCCAACTTCAGATGGTATTGCTGCCGCACTTCGGTCGCGTTCATGATTTGCAAGCGGTACACGTTTTCGATCAGTCCTTGGCCCACCACGCGCGCCAGCGAACCGCGGTCGCGCACCACATCCACCTTGAACGGCGCCCGGGTGATCAAACTGCTCAGCAAAGAGACGCTGATGGTCAACAACACGGCGGAGTAAACCAACACGCGCGGCCGCAAGACCCTGCGAATCATGGCGGCACTGGACAACTTCAAACTGATACCGTTGGGCGTGCTGTAACGGATCAAACCACGGGGGTAATGCATTTTGTCCATGACGGTGTCGCAGACGTCGATGCACGCCGAACAACTGATGCACTCGTATTGCAGTCCATTGCGAATGTCGATGCCGGTCGGGCACACCTGAACACACAAACCGCAGTCAATACAGTCGCCAAAACCCTTCGCGTGGTAATCGGCCGGGGTGTCGCTGCGGGGCCTGACGCCGCGTCCTTCCCCACGCGCTTCGTCATACGTCACGATCAAGGTGTCGCGGTCGAACATGGCGCTTTGGAAACGGGCGTACGGGCACATGTACTTGCAGACCTGCTCGCGCATCCAGCCCGCGTTGCCATACGTGGCGAATCCGTAAAACAGAATCCAGAACCATTCCCAAGGCCCTAGAGACAAACGGCTGGCTTCGAGTGCCAGCTCGCGGATCGGCGAAAAATAACCCACAAAGGTGAAGCCAGTCCACAAACCAATGACGATCCAGACCGCGTGTTTGGCGCCTTTGCGCGCCAGTTTGTTGGCTCCCATGGCTGAGCCGTCAAGGCGCATGCGGGCCGAGCGATCACCCTCGATCTTGCGCTCAACCCACATGAAAATTTCGGTGTAAACCGTTTGTGGGCAGGCGTAACCGCACCACAAACGACCCGCGACCGCCGTGAACAAAAACAAAGACAGCGCACTGATGATCAGCAAGCCTGTCAGGTAGATCAGGTCTTGCGGATACAGCACTAAATTAAAAATGTAAAAGCGCCGCGACACCAAGTCGAACAGCATCGCCTGACGGTCATGGATAGACAACCAAGGCAAGCCGTAAAACACCAGCTGCGTGATCCAGACCATGGCCCAGCGCCAATGACTGAACCAACCCGACACGCTGCGCGCGTATATCTTTTTATCTGCTTGGTAAAGAGAAGCCACCACACTCGAGTCATCGCCGACAGCGTTGCTCACCGCGTCCGAAGACTTCACCTTGGCCGGCACAATCGGGATCACCTTGCTCACCTTGATCACCTTGATCACCTTGAATGTCGCGCTTACTTGGAGGCCACTGGCACAGCCGCTTGAACAACTGCCGGTTTGCCACCGCCCAAGCTCAGGACGTAGGCGGCCACCACGTGGACCTGCTCAGGGGTGAGCTTCGGTGCTTGGGCTGGCATCACGTTGTTTTTGCCGTATTTGATGGCACTCACAATCGCCGCTTCACCCCAGCCATGCAGCCAATAATCGTCGGTTAAATTGGGCGCACCCAGCGCCTTGTTGCCCTTGCCATCCATGCCATGGCAGGCCGCGCAGACAGCGAATTTTTGCTTGCCACTGAAGGCTTTGATTTCATTGTGTGGACTCCCAGACAGTGACAGCACGTAATGAGCCACGTTGCTGATGTCGTTTTCGCTGCCGATGGCCGCGCCCATTGGCGGCATCATGCCAACACGACCATTGGTGACGGTCTGGACGATGTGATCACCCGTGCGCTCACCCAGCCACGCAGCATTGCCGTTGGTGAGGTTGGGGTAAGACTTGCTGCCACGACCGTCAGAGCCATGGCACTGCGAGCACGTGTTCATGAACTGCCGCTCACCAATGGCCAGTGCACGTGGATCATGCGACAGGGCATCCACCGACTGCGCAGTGAATTCGGCGTAAAGCGGTGCCAGATCAGCCCTCATGCGCTCCACGTCGCTTTTGTGTTCCGCCTGCGTCGACCATTTGGCAAGCCCCTTGTAGCTGCCCAAGCCCGGAAAGATGGCTAAATAGCCCAAGGCAAAAATCACCGTCAAAATAAACAGCCACATCCACCAGCGTGGCAAGGGGTTGTTGAGTTCGCGCAGATCTTCATCCCACACATGGCCGGTGGTGTTGTCACCGGCTTTGCTGGCGTCTGCATTGACAGTGGCCTTGCCTGCTAACCAGAGCAGCAAAGCGCAGGCCAGAATCGACACCAAGCTGATGCCAGCCACATACCAAGACCAAAAACCATTGACGAAATCACTCATGAATCCTGCTCCTAGTCTGACTGGAAGGGCAACTGAGCCGCTTCATCAAAGTCTGATTTTTTGGAGGGCAGCGCGGCCCACACCAAAATCCCGACAAACACCACGAAGGCGGCCACGGTCACGATGCTTCTGAGCACATTGATATCCATAGTCATGTTGTTCTCCGCTTACTTCAGCGCCAGACCGAGACCCTGCAAGTACGCAATCAGCGCGTCCAGTTCGGTCTTGTCTTTGAGTTCGGCGGGGGCGGCTGCAATCTGCTCGTCGGTGTAAGGAACACCCACCGTGCGCAGAGCCCGCATGTGGCTTTGAATGGTCTCGGCGTTGGCCGGTGCTTTTTCTAGCCACGGGTAGGCCGGCATGATGGACTCAGGCACCAAGTCACGTGGGCTGATCAGATGCAGACGCTGCCATTCGTCGCTGTATTTACCGCCGACGCGGTGCAAATCAGGGCCGGTGCGCTTGCTGCCCCACTGGAACGGATGGTCGTAGACAAACTCGCCCGCCACCGAGTAATGACCGTAGCGCAGCGTTTCAGCCACCAGCGGACGGATCATCTGCGAATGGCAGTTGTAGCAGCCCTCACGGATGTAAATATCGCGGCCCACCACCTTGAGTGGCGAGTCCGGCACGATGCCGGCAATCGGTTGCGTGGTGGACTTTTGGAAGAACAGCGGAACGATTTCAACCAAGCCGCCGACAGCGACGACAAGCAGGATCAAAACGATCATCAGCCAATTGTTGGTTTCAACTTTTTCATGTGAAAAGGACATGACTGGTTTCTTTCAGGCGTGGGCCAAAGCGGATGGGATCGTGGCGTTGGCAGGCTTGCCTGCCGTCGCCGTCATGAACACATTCCAAGCCATGATGAGCATGCCGCTGAGGTACATCAGACCGCCCGTAAAGCGCACTACATAGAACGGGAAGGTGGCCTTGACGCTCTCCACAAAGGTGTAGGTGAGCGAACCGTCAGGGTTGATGGCGCGCCACATCAAACCCTGCATGACACCGGCAATCCACATCGCGGCGATGTACAGCACGATGCCGATGGTGGCGACCCAGAAGTGCACTTCAATGGCTTTTAGGCTGTGCATTTTCTTTTGCCCGAAAAGACGCGGCACCAGATAGTACAAAGCGCCCATCGAAATAAAGCCAACCCAACCCAGCGTGCCGCCATGCACGTGTGCAATGTTCCAGTCGGTGTAGTGCGACAGTGAATTCACCGTCTTGATCGACATCATCGGGCCTTCAAAAGTGGCGATGCCGTAGAAAGACAAGGCGACGATCATGAAGCGGATGATCGGGTCGTCGCGCAGTTTGTGCCAGGCGCCCGACAGCGTCATCACGCCGTTGATCATGCCGCCCCAGCTCGGTGCCAGCAAGATCAGCGAGAAGACCATACCCAAAGACTGCGTCCAATCCGGCAAGGCCGTGAAGTGCAGATGGTGCGGGCCGGCCCACATGTAGGTGAAGATCAGCGCCCAAAAGTGAACGATGGACAGACGGTACGAATAGACCGGCCGTTCAGCCTGCTTTGGAATGAAGTAATAAACGATGCCCAGGAAGCCGGCAGTGAGGAAAAACCCGACCGCGTTGTGGCCGTACCACCACTGAATCATGGCGTCCTGCACACCGGCGTAAGCTGAGTAAGACTTCATCCAGCCAGCAGGGACCACCGCAGCATTGACGATGTGCAACAGCGCCACAGCAATGATGAAAGCACCGTAAAACCAATTGGCCACATAAATATGGCGCACCTTGCGAATGCCGATGGTGCCAAAGAAAACAAGCGCGTAAGCCACCCATGTGACGGCGATCAGAATGGAGATGGGCCATTCCAACTCAGCGTATTCCTTGCCGCGCGTGAAACCCATGGGCAGAGAAACAGCCGCCGCCACAATCACCGCTTGCCAACCCCAAAAATGGAACGCCGCCAGCTTGTCCGAAATGATGCGGGTCTGACAGGTGCGCTGCACCACCCAATAGCTGGTGGCAAACAAAGAACAGCCGCCAAAAGCGAAGATGGCAGCGTTGGTGTGCAAGGGCCGCAAGCGACCAAAAGACAACCAAGGAATACCAAAATTCAGCTCTGGCCAAGCCATCTGAGCAGCAATGAACACGCCAACCAGCATGCTCACCACACCCCAAATCACCGCGGCGACTGAAAATTGACGAACTATTTTGTCGTTGTAAACCGTCGCGCGGGACGCCGCCCAGCCACCTTGAACAACGGGATGTGATCCGTTTTGAAGTACAGCACTCATTTCAAACCTTCTAAGACCCAAGTTAGGTTTGAGTCTCCCGCGATGCCGGTTCCACCATATTGATATGGATCAAGTCTTCATTCAGTTACATATAAAACAGCAGCGCTTTTGACGTGCAAGCCACACGGGCGCGATCAAGTTCGGCTGGGCGGCTCTTGATTTTCAAAATCGGCATCAGTCTCATGGAAAATCCGCTGCCCTTCACTTTCGATGTCTTCAAACTGGCCTGACCAGACCGCCCAAGCCAACACGCCGACCACAGCAAGCGCCAACAAAACGGAGATCGGGACCAGAAGAAAGAGGATGTCCATCACATTCCTTGAGGCGTACGCGACAGCCGAGCGGCGTTCACCAGCACGAACAAAGAACTCAGCGCCATGCCAAGCCCGGCCAGCCAAGCGGGCAAGTACCCGCCGATAGCCAAGGGCACGCCAACCGCGTTGTAGGCCGCCGCCCACGCCAAGTTTTGGCGAACGATGGACAAGGTGCGGCGTGCTTGGGCCGGCATGCTGGCCAGCATCAGCAGCTGAGCCCCCGGAATGATGAAGTCCGACTGCGCCTGTGCCAACGGAACAGCCTGGCCCACCGCGATCGACACATCGGCACGCGCCAGCACCGGTCCGTCGTTCAAACCATCCCCGACCATCAGCACCTTGCGGCCGCTGCCTTGCAAAGCTTGCAGATGCGCCAGTTTGCTCTGCGGCGTGCAGTCGCCCTGCACATGTTTGATGCCGACTCGCTCAGCAACACGGCGGGCAGCAGCGCTGCGGTCGCCTGACATCATGTGCACCTTTAAGCCTGCCAACTGGAGCTGCTTGACGGCCTCGAAAGCATCAGGACGGACCACTTCGTCAAGCTCAAAGCGCGTCAGCCAGCCAGCCTCATCCGCCAGAAAAACCTGCAGCGTGCCATTGTCAACAGCAGCTTGAGCGCCGCAAAAAGACGCCGAGCCCAAACGAACCGGGCCGCTGTAAACACCACAGCAGGGCTCGGTCAACAAACCCTGCAAACCTTGCCCGGCATGCTCAACAACCTCCGCCAGTCTGAAGCCATACGACCTTGCAGTGCTGTCAGCCAGGTCGACCGCTGGTGACTTGGGCTCTTCAAAAGCCACCAGCAAGGCGCGCGACACTGGGTGCAGCGAATGCCGAGCCAGCCCGGCGGCCAGCGCCATCGCATCGGCAACCGACACGCCTTCGCGGGTCGCGATGTGGCGTAAACCCATGCGGGCCTCGGTCAAAGTGCCCGTCTTGTCGAAGACAACCGTGTCGATATCGGCCAGCGCCTCCAGCGCTTGCAAGCGCCGGACTAAAACGCCCTGCTTCGCCCACACCCCTGCCGAGGTCAGCATGGCGGTCGGCGTGGCCAGCGACAGCGCGCAAGGACAAGTGACCACCAGCACCGCCACGGCGGCCATCACGGCTCGGGCCGGATCGGTGTTCCACCAATAAGCCGCAGCGAGCGAGGCCGCCAACATGACAAACCACAAAAAGGGCTTGGCCACCCGGTCAGCTAACTGAGCCAGCCGGGGCTTGTCAACGGCGGCGCGCTGCATCAAGGCCACAATGCCGGCGTAGCACGTGGCTTGACCCAGCTGCTGAACGCGCACCTGCACCGTCGCAGACAGGTTGTAGCTGCCTGCCATCACCAGCGCACCCACCGGCCGCGCCACCGGCCGAGACTCGCCGGTCAACAGCGCTTCGTCGGCAAAGGTGTTGCCGCTCTCAATGAGGCCATCCGCTGGAAAAGCCTGACCCGGCAAGACCCGCAGCAAGTCGCCGACCTTCAAACGCCGCACTGCCACCAACTCAAACTCACCGCCGGGCAACTGCCGTTGCACGCTGTCGGGCAGTCGCTGCATGAGGCTGTCAAGCGCCCCGGAGGTGCGGGCGCGCAGTCGCTGCTCAAGCCAGCGACCCGTCAGCAGAAAAAATACAAACATCGTCAGAGAGTCAAAGTAAACCTCGGCACTCCACCAACCCGCCGTCTCAAAGGTCGCCGCTGAACTGATGACAAAGGTGATCAAGATACCCAAGGCCACCGGTAAGTCCATGCTGACGCTGCGCTGGCGCAGGTCGCGCAGGGCATTGGCAAAGAACGGCTTGCAAGAGAAAAGCAAGACCGGCAAGGTCAAGACCCAAGACGCCCAGCGCAGCAGTTTTTCGATGTCGGGCGTGATTTCGCCGGGCTGGGTGACGTAGGCTGGAAAGGCGTACATCATCACCTGCATCATGCAAAAGCCCGCTACCAGCCAACGCCAAAGCGCTAACCTTGCGTCCTTGCGGGTCTGGTCTGAGGCAGCGGTGTCGAGCGCCGGCGACAAGGTGTAACCCAGCGCTCGCGGCGCTAGCAACCATTCGGAAGGCCGCGTGACAGAGGACGACCAGACCACACTGGCGCGCTGGCTTGCCGCGCTCACCCGAGCCGACTTGACGCCGGGTGTGGCGAGCAAGGCTTGCTCCAGCATCAACGAACAGGCAGCGCAATGCATGCCGCTGACCAAGACTTGAGACTCCCACACGGTCGAGACAACGCCATCCGGCTGCCCATGCGGGGTTGACTGCAGACTGAAGCGCGACCATTCCTGTACATCGTCAAAAACACGCAACAGATCAACGCCGACCACCGCGTCCTGATGAGTCTCGACCTGATCCGGACTGCAGGCTAGACCGGAAAAAGTAGACGTGAGAACGGCAATATGCATGGCCTCAAGCGTAATCGCAGCCATCCGCACGGGGATTGATGTGGATCAAACTTCCAGCCGGATTCAGGATTAGACTGAAACCTAAACAACTAGGAGACTCGCATGTTCAAACGCATTTTGATCGCTACGGACGGCTCTGAACTTTCCCAAAAAGCGGCCGACAGCGGCATCGAACTGGCCAAGCTTTCAGGTGGGCAGGTTGTCGCTCTGCAAGTGGTGCCGCGCTACCCCGTGAGTTATTTCGAAGGCGGCGCCACCGTCAGCCCGACTGAAATTACCCGCATTGAAAAAGAGTGGGCCGACATCGGTCATGCCACCGTCAGCAAACTCAAAGCCCAAGCTGAGGCCAAAGGCGTTCAAGCCACTGGCATCACGACCCATTCAGACATGATTGCCGAGGCCATCATTGCCGCAGCCAAGAAGCACGAATGCGACCTCATCGTGATGGCGTCGCATGGCCGACGTGGCCTGTCGCGCATGTTGCTGGGCAGCGAAACCACCCACGTCCTGACGCATTCAGACATCCCGGTGATGGTGCTGCGCTGATCTTGCGCCTTTTAAGCGAAGAGTGACTTGTACTGCTCGCGCAACACGTTTTTTTGGACTTTGCCCATGGTGTTGCGCGGCAGTTCTGAAAGCACGAAGCACTTCTTCGGAATTTTGAAATTCGCCAGTTGCGCTTTGAGTGACGCCACCACGGCATCACCATTGACCTGAGCCCCTGACTTGGCGATCACCACGGCCACGCCGACCTCACCGAAATCCGGATGCGGCACGCCAATCAACGCGCTTTCGGCAATGCCCGGCATGTCATTGATGACAGACTCAATCTCAGCCGGGTAGACGTTGTAGCCGCCGCTGATGATCAGGTCTTTGCTGCGTCCGACGATGGTGATGTAGCGGCTTTCATCAATTTTTCCGACATCGCCAGTCTTGAACCAGTTGTCCGGCGTGAACTCTTCTTTGGTTTTTTCCGGCATGCGCCAGTAACCTTTGAAAACGTTCGGCCCTTTGACCTGAATCGCGCCAATCTCGCCTGTTGGCAAACTCTGGCCGTCATCACCGCAGACCCGCACGCTGACGCCTGGCAACGCAAAACCCACCGTGCCGCCGCGGCGTTCACCGTCCTCAGCCCGATACGGGTTCGAGGTCAGCATGACGGTTTCACTCATGCCGTAGCGCTCCAAAATCGTGTGGCCGGTGCGTTGCTGCCAGTCGGTGAAGGTCTCGATCAGCAAAGGCGCAGACCCAGCCACAAACAGCCGCATGTTGCTGCACGCCTTTTGGGTCAAACCCGGCTCGGCCAGCAAGCGCACATACAGCGTCGGCACGCCCATGAAGACCGTGGCTTCGGGCAACTTCTTCAATACCAGCTTGGGATCAAACTTTGACAGCCAAATCATTTTGCTACCGTTGATGAGCGCGCCGTGCAACGCCACAAACAAGCCATGCACATGAAAAATCGGCAGTGCGTGAATCAGCACATCACCCGGCTGCCAGCCCCAATAATCTTTCAATGTCAGCGCATTGCTCAGCAAGTTGCCGTGCGTCAGCATCGCGCCCTTGCTGCGGCCGGTGGTGCCGCTGGTGTACAAAATAGCGGCCAGGTCATCGGCGTTTTGATGCACCACCTCATGCTGGTCACTGCAGTGGGCCGCACGGTCCAGCAAGGAGCCGGTGCGATCGTCATCTAGCGTGAAGACATTTTGCGTACCGGCCTTGAAGGCAATCTTGCTGACCCAGCCGAAATTTTTTGAACTACAGACCACCACAGACGGCTCTGCGTTCTCGATGAAATAGTCGATCTCCGCGCTTTGGTATGCCGTGTTAAGCGGCAAAAAAACATAACCCGCCCGCAGTGTCGCCAAGTACAGCACCATGGCTTCGACTGATTTCTCAACCTGCATGGCGACGCGGGCACCAACCGGCAAGTCCAGCGACTTCAGCAAGTTGGCCATCATGGCGGTCGAGCGCTCCAAGTCCAGCCAAGAGTAAAGTAAACCTTGCTCAGTTTCCACTGCAACAGCATTCAGGTCTTGAGGAAAAGCTGCGCGCAAGGCTGCAAATAAATTGTTATTTTTCATCGAAAGAAAAAGAGAATTAAGTGAAAGACGGTTCTGGGAGGCTATTCAAAAAATTAAAGT
>Ga0208916_10000386_pt1 | contig 21222 bp, 29 predicted proteins | sample DEB19_08_DNA_5_FD_184523 | JGI IMG/M metagenome (GOLD analysis project Ga0208916, IMG submission 184523) | Aqueous microbial communities from the Delaware River and Bay under freshwater to marine salinity gradient to study organic matter... | ecosystem: Environmental > Aquatic > Marine >... | reverse complement strand
CAAAGTACTTTGACGCTGGTGCAGTCAGGTCGATGCCTGCTTTCACAAACGCTAGTTCTCTTTTTGCTACTTCAGATTCCGCTACCAACTTGCGTAGGTCGGCGGTTTCTTTCTCCAATTGTTTCATCCTTGCCCTAACAGGGTTTTGGTTTGATTCCATTTGGTCGTCGTTGTCGTAGTTGTCAATATCTGACATATGGCACTCTCGTTTCTGCCCACACCATGTCCGAGGTACGTGGTGGCTGCGGTTGATTGGTCACCCCATGTCGCCGTACGGTGCGGGGGATTCCCGTACAGGTTCCTACCGTTTAAGGTATCGTTTGTAACTATAACACAACTTATTTAATAATGTGTGCTATTGCCCTACGGTAGTAAGACCGACGTTGCGGTTTGATTGGGTGAGGGAGTTTTGTTCTGCGAACCCTCCGCCTTCTTGGAAGGTTGCTGTGCGTCGACGTTTAGTCATGGCTACTCGTTGTGCGGCTGCAGCGTTTGTTCCCAGTGAGCCTGCTACTAGTTCTTCTTGTGTCAACGCTTGTTCTCCTTGTAATGGGCGGGTGAGTTCTTGTAGTTGGGCTACGTTTGTAAAGGCTTGTCGGGCTATGTCTTGGGTTACGCCTTGTTGGACAAGTAGTTCTGCTGCTGGTGCTCCGAGGCTAATGCCTGCTTGTTGGCGGGCTTGTGAGGCTATTTCGGCTGCTCTGGCTGCTCTGACCACTGCGTCTTTGGTTCTAACAGGGTCTACGAAGAACGCTGCGAGTGTGCTGTCATCTAGTCCGTACATGCTTTTGAGTTCATTGACTACGGCTGGGTCAGCGTTTTTGACTGAGGCGTAGCCTTGGTCTACTCGGGTTTTGATTTCGTCTGGGGAAATGTCGTTGGCGATGAAGTTGGCGAAGTCTGATGTTTCGTTGTAGAAGTCTGCTGGCATACCTGCACTCAATAGCGTATTACGGTATGAGGATTCCAACTGTAAATACTGGCTCACCGAATAGGCAGGCTTATTAGCATTGCGTCGAGCCTCATTGGCGGAGAAGCGTTCTTTGAACGCAGCAGATTCACGTAATTGAATACCAATGTCGTCAATCGTTGAAGATGCTGTTAAACGGCGGTCAGCCAAAGCACCTTTAACATCAGCCAACAATTGTGGGTTATCCATTCCATAGTATTTGAGGGTTGCCTGCAAAATGCTTGTAGCAGTTTCAAAACCATCACCAGTATCGCCGCCACCATCACCGCCGCCACCAGTATCGCCGCCACCGCCACCACCATCACCGCCGCCACCGCCATCGCCACCTGGGTTAACCGCAACCACACCAACACCCGAACCGTAAGCACCAGTCATTCCCAAATTGGCTTGTTCATTCACAGTGTTTAAAGCGTTCTGAACATCAGCAATACTGTATTGTCCAGTTTTTGCGCCAGCATAAATTTCGTCAATATATGTTTGAACTAAACCAGTTACACGCCCACCAACAGTGTTGTACAGGTCAGCAATACTAGATACATCTATTTCTTTAGGGGTATTGTCCTCGGGAGCCTTGTCTTCGGGAACATCAATAAAAGGTCCTAGACCTGGACCTGTCCAATTAGGGTCACGCATCATTACCATTAGATAATCCTTCCGAACGCTTGAACTAAATTAGCAGCCAAACCTCTAGCCTCTTGCTTGGCATTATTGGTTTTTTCCCAACCATAACGAGAATCTGTACGCAACAACTTATCCCATTCACCAGTTGTCATCACACGTTTCTTGCCTTCTTCGCCATAGTTTAAAGCAACCTCATAGTTCGCTGCAGACATGTCAATAGTGTTTGGGTCTACTTCCAACAGTTTTGCCGCACTGGTTTGGAAGTTGCCTGCCAAACTTTCCAATGAAACACCTTGGTCGATAAGGTCAGCCAAATGCGGATAACGTTTCTTGGCAATTTCTCGTTGTTGCCTTTGGAAATCATCCATAGTAATTCCACCAGTAAGAACTGACTGAACCGAAGCCTGGTTTGCGCCTGCAGTGTTGAAGTATGCGCGGGCAGTATTAACTACATTGAGGTAGTCGGCTGATTTGGTTGCTCTAGCCAACGCTATTGGGTTCACATATTTGCCATCGGCACCAGTTTTAAATACTTCTTTGTATGTTTCTTGTTTGAGGCGGTCGCCTGTGTAACCCATGTTGATGGCATTGTGAACAAACTTTGTGAAGTCTGTGCTGTCGAAACCTAAATCACCTACAACGTTTTTAATTTCACGAATTTTTCCAGAGGTACTTAGTTCTCGGAAGAAGTCTGTTCCTTCAAGTTTTGCATCATACGCATTTTTTTCTTCGATGGTTAATGGACGGTCTTTTGCATATTCTTGAATAACAGCAAAGAGTTGTGGATATTTCGCGCGGTCAAGTTCGGTCAGATACCATGCTTTAGCAGGGTTGTTCTTTATGAACAGTTGTTCCCACGCGTTATCTACTGGTGGGGCTTTTGCTCCTGGTACTGCTGGTACTGCCGTTACTTTTTCTTCTGGTGTTAATGCTTGATAAGCGGCACGTAACGTTTTGCGGTTCGCTGGAGTGTCAGCCAAACCCTTGGCTTTCAACTGTGCATCAACATACGTTTTCATTGAAGCAGCGTTACCAGAAGTATCTTTAGGTAGATTGCTTGTTGCAGTGTCTGGGAGGTTTGATTTTCCTAATACTTTTTCTGCAGTACGACCATCCATGTACGTAGTTACTTCGACGTTGTTACCGCCCTTGACTACAGTGACTTTGCTTTTTACCGTAAGAGTTGGGTCTTGTACACCCGTAGCAGTGCCTTTTTCTGCGGCTAATGCTTCAGCACCAGTCATTGTTGTGGTTGCAGCAACAGTTTTTGCTGGAGCAAACGCAGTCTCGACATATCCACCCTCTACCGAGTTGACAATGCGTGGAAATACAAAACCTTTAGCATCAAAATTGTCGTACTGGGATGCAAGCCGAAACATATCGTTTTGATATGTTGCGTACTTGTTTTCATCGTTGGGGTCATCTCTGAATCGTTTGCCAGATGCTTTGACGGCATCTTCCAAAATTTTAATTCGTGTTTTTGCATTAGATTGTTTTAGTTCTATGTCTTTAGATTTAGAAGCAATCGCCTCAGATGCAGCACCTTCACGGTCTTTGGCATCATCGTACATTTTTTGATATGTGTCAACTTGGTCTTTTGCTGTATTGTATTTTGTTTGAATTGCTGCACGGTCTTTTGGCAACGCATTAGAAAGTTCTAAATTCAAAGCATCACGTTCGTCTTGTGCTTTTTTAAGATACGGCAAAATGTCTTTGGATGATTCCAATTTCTTTGGTTCTTTAGGCTGTGCCATTATGCAAGTCCTTTAACTTTCTTATCCAAAATGTCAAACAACGAAGCAGCACTAGTAGCCTGCGCTTCAGGACCAAACTTATTAGAAGCATATGCTTCAGCAGCAACACCAATGTTCGGTGCTTTAGCACCACCATAGGCTTCAGTTGATTTTTGTTTGAAAGCCATCTGACGGAAAGCAGCCTTCTCTTCTGGGGTTGCATCCCTTGCCATGAACTGTCTAAACACTGAATCAACTGCAGAATCTAAATCTTGTTTAGCATCAGGTCGAACGGTTTTTCCAAGACCCTGCACTGGTTTGATTTGTGCAAGAAACTGACCATAAGCAACATCCGTTGTAACGCCTTGAGAGTTGGCAAAGCGAAGAAAGTCTGTCATTGCTGAAATGTCGGCAGATTCAAAACCCGTTGTCGATGGCTTCCCAGATTTGCCGTATAAACCACGTGAGGCTAACGTTGAAAGAAACGCGATACGATTACCTACATCGCGGATTCTTGCAAGTTCGCTGTATGCTTCACCGCTGGCATCATATTGTGGGCGAGCCATAACACCTTGACTATTAACAAGGTTTTGTCCGACATATCCGAAAGATGCTGGACCAGCAGTTTCGCGCACACGTGCAGATGTTGAAACGCTTGGAGCAAGAGCAGTCGTTCCTGTAATCAAACCAGCCTGTGAAGCCGCAGCAGGGTCAAATCCTGGAAGCATGCCTGATGTTTTAACTTGACGTTCTGGGAGTTTAACGTCAGCAGCCAAACCTTTGGTTGAAGTACTGATTGCGGCTGGTGCAACGTCTGTTGGTGCAGCCGTGTTGGTCGTTGCGTTTGGGTTTGGTGCTACTGGAGTATTTGACATCAATCTACCTCTGCTGCAAGTTTATCTTCAAAAACCCTAGAGAATTCTGGGGTTTGCTGTACAAGTGTTGCTGCAATACTACTCAACCAGTCCTTCAAAGGTTGTGCGCGTGGAGAATCAAACGAACTTAGACCTGCCTCAGCCAACTTTTGCTTGGCTGTGTCGCGGGCATCAAGGTAAGTACTGATGGCTTTAGCCGTATCATTGTTCTGTACACGCTTATCTAAAGTGATTGAACGCAAGTCACCAATGAATTTGTCTAGTTCTCCAGGGTTGAATTGGGCTTTAACAGGGAAACCTGGATACTGTTTGTTGAGATAAACACGCCATTGTGATAGCCAGCCGCGTTGTTCTTCGGTAAGAGTGTCTCCCATTTGGTTCCGTTTCGAACGGTAAATCGATGCACCAATTTTGTATTCTGCTCCAGCAAGAATTTCGTCTGCAGATAAACGGCGACGTTCACCTTTGTTGATTTGACGGTTCCATGCTTGGAAACTGAAACCATCTCCACCTGGGGCAAGGTAACCTGCCACACCTTTGTACTGTTCAAACAGACCACCATGTGAGCGTTCCCAATCTGAAAACACTTTGGTTGGTTCAATACCTGATGTGGTTGGTTCTGTCTTATGACCCAAGTACACGAAAGCATCTTCGCCAAAAGTATCAATGAACTCTTGTACGGCAGTGTCACGATTCTTTGTTTGAAGTTTATAGAACTCTTGCGATAATGCTCCAGCAACAATGTCGCCCTTAGCGGTAGATAATCTGAAATCAATCTTTGGTGAAACTGGTCCTGTGAACTGAAACAAGGCTCGCATACCAGCCATGATTCGTGCCTTGTTTTTTGCATCACGATAAAGTTTTGTTACATCGTTCACATCGTTTGTGTTATATGAACCTGACTGTGCAAGATATTGAACAGTGTCGGCGTATGTGTTGCCATAAATGGAACCCATGTTTGTTGTGTCTGCTTTGAGTGCTTCGATTCCACGGGCAGCCCATTGTGGCGCAAGAGATGAGATACCTTTGGGACCGTAAGGTAGTACAAGATTGCGTACAAAGTCTAGTTTTGGGGTGTCTGGGAGTAGTTCTGTTGCAGCAATTTGTGCTACTGGACCAACACCTGGAAGGTTTAATACTTGGAAAGCACCACGTATAGGGAACTGTAATAGTGGTCCTATCCATCCGCCAACAGGGATGTTGAACACATTGGTGTTAGATGTTGGGTCTTTTGTAAACCATCCTGCACCAACATTGTCTGGGTCTGATGAGTTGTAGTTGACAGCATTATATGCAAGTTGTGATTTACGTATTCTTGATGGGTCTTCCACAAGATATTTGGTGTATTTGCCAAGTGTTTCTCGGAACGCTGAAGCAAACGGTGCGATAACTCGCAGCATGTCTTCAAGGTTGCCTTTTTTGTGGGCATCGTAAAGGATACGTTGGGTTTCGTGTGTGGCAAATGCCCCTGCGTATTGTTCGAGTTCGGCTACGGTTGCATCGCCCGTTGCTACTGTTCCAAAAATTTTGTTATATATGGTTTCATTACCAACATATTTTTGTGCGGTTATGTTACCTTTTTGACCTGCTTCGATAAGGTCGGTATTAAGTTGTGTTACATATCTTTCAATGTTTGAACGCAACAATGTTTGTTCTGCCTCAGAAAGAAGATTTGCATTACCTGCTACTTCTTTATAGAAGGCTTGTCTCCATAATGGTGACCGTTCCAATTTGTGTTGTGCTGTTCCAACCAAACCCCCAAAAAACCATTTAACAGCAGAGTCCATCATTCCATGAACTTTGTCTAAACCAGCAGTTTTGTTTAGTTCTACACGGTTCGCTCGACGTACTTTTTGAGACAACAAACCTTGGTTACCTTTGTAGTCAAGATGTTCACGTAGTGCTGCTGTACCGAGGAGCGCAGGGTCTTTTTCGGCTCTGGTAAATGCTTTGCCGCTTGCGACTGGTTGGATTTCTGCTATTTGTTGTGTGATTGTTCGCCCAGGATTAAATGGGTCTGGGGTTATTTGGTCGGTAAGTTTTGTTACTATGCCTTCTTCTTTTTCACCCAAAGAAACAGTGGAACCAATACGCGGAGTGGTGTCTCGTCCAATAACTTGCAATGTATCTGCGCGGGCTTCTTGTCTGGGGGCAATACGAACCTCATCTGTTGGTTTATTGTTTGGTCCAATAACGTTTTCTATTTTTGGTACACGGTCATGGGCAACAATAAATGCAAGGTCTTGGTCAATTGGTCCGACCTGCTTTTCTGCCCGCAAAATGTTTGATACTTCGTGTGTAGCAGTTTCTAACCATGTGTCAATACGTTGGTCTTCAGTAAGTGTTGACAAATCAACAAATTCATGGCGACTTGTTTGTGGGTCAGCAACACGACGAATATCGTTGTCTAGAATTCCGCGTTTTGCTTTAGCACCTTCAGGACTATCCAACCATTGTTTAATGGCAGCATTTCGTTCTGCTGGTGGAAGATGCCATACGGCAGCAATGCGACTCAAAATTGGGTCTGATGCTATTTGACCCATATTGTCGATGTAACCAATGGTATGTGCCGTTGCATCTTGACCACGGTCAACTAATCCAAAATGTTCTGTTCTAAATAACCCTTCATTTGCGGCTTGTGGGTCTTGAAGATTTTTATAAACATTTGATGCAGTGGCTGAAGCATGTTCTGACAAAATATCGGTGCTCCATGCTTTTGCCAATTCTGGTCCTGCATCTTCAAAAGTTTTTACTTCTCTTCCAGCACCATCGGTAAGTGCGCCAATGAACCGTTTACCCATTGCAATTTGCATAAATTGAAAAGGATGCGAAAAGAACCCTTGGTATCCTGATGCGGCAATGCGGATGTGTGAGTCAATCATGTTTCGAACAATAAATCCGCCTGTAGCAAGTACTACTGGTTTCCATACTTCTTGTTGTAGTTGTTCTGCTGCCGCCAATACTTGTCTGGCTTCACCACTCTTGTTGCGTAATGCGCCTTTCATAAAAGCATTTGTTGATAATGCACGAAACTTTCTAAAATCTGGCATAACGTGCATACTGTCAATTAGTTGAGTAAGTGCTGTTGCATCTTGAAACTGCAAATTATCTAACTGTTCTGGGGTAAATTTTTCTAGCAGACGGTTGATTTGGTCTTCAGGTAGATATTCACGCATCATTTTAAATGCACCGCCATCATTCAAATTTCCTGCTGCATCAACAGCAAAAGAACGCATTTTGATTAGTTCTTTTTGGGCAAGTTTGTAGGCTTCGTTTGTAACTTTTTTTGAGCCTCCAATGTTTTCTGTAATTACACCAAGGAATTCGTTGTATAGATTATCGAACGCTACTTTGCGTTGTGATGGGCTTTTGATAGCCAGCGATGAAACGGCTTTGCCCATAAAATCTTCATAAACTTTTGGTGATGCGGTGTGAAGTTTCATTCCTTGCAAAAATTTGCTGAGTGATGCAACAGATTTGGAACGGTCGGCACCAGTTGCGTGAAGCAGTACGGCATCGGTTGGTATTTCTGTAAACCAACTACTGTTTCTTAATGTTCTATACAAAGGGATACGCTCACGGGCATATTCGCGGATACCTGATGTAAGACCCACACCACGAATTTCACCAATTTGTTTTGGCAACAACATATTTTCTGGGCTAGTAGCCAATGATGCGGCACCACCCAATGTTGCTTTAACTTTTAAAGAATCATCTGCTGATGCAAATAGCATTGCTGTTTCTGGGTCGATTGAACCTTCGGGAAAATCAGCCATAATTTTGGCTGCTGCTTTACCACGTTCAACAAGTTGTTCTTCTGGTGTCAAAGATATATGTGCGGCAATGTATTCGCTTGCGCGGGCTGCGTGACCTGCAACACGTTCAGCCATTCTTTGTGCACTGCTATTACGGTCAAACCATGAGAAGAATGGTGATTCAAGAAACGAAACGCTTTCAGCACTATGTAACCCTGCTTCACCTCTAGCAATTTTTGCTGCTGCTGCTGCTGCTTCTTTGCTTATCTTTGGAATAACATCAGTTACTAAACCGCGTTCAACCATTTTATCTGCCAACAATTGAGAAATTTTCTTGGTACCAATAAGACCCTTAACTTCTTCACCAGATTTGGCTGCCTTAAAAGCCTGCCCTAAATACATTGTTGGGTCTGCATAAATGTTTACGGCACCATCAATAAATCCTGAAAGAATTGAATACTCTTTTGAGCCTGGTGTAAAAATAATGTCTGCTGCACCACGCCCAACAGTCCAAGCATGACCATTGATGGTTCCACGGAACTCTTTGGCTTTTTGTGCTTGAGTTTTTTCTGCTTCTCCACCAAAGAACAATCCTGAACCTGCATCGGCACCAGAAGCCAATGTTCCCAACTGTGTAGAAGCAAACCAACCATCAACACCAGCAGGGTCGTTGTTAGAAAATGCTTGCGAGGCAATGTTTTGTGCAAGGTCTGGCGTAAATTGCAATGCGGCAAACGCCCATCGTGAAGCAGTTTTTGCTTTACCGTAAACGTTGCGTTCAAACCAACTTTTCTTTTCAGGAGGGTTCACAGGATAGTTTGCTGGTATCTGTTTCCCTGATATACCTGCAATAACATCTACTGCTTGTTGAGAAATGTTTTGTTGTTTAGCCAAATCTAAAATTACGCGTGGTGGTATCCACGGTGCTTGACTATAAATTTTTGCTACGTTTGCAGCCTGTTGTGGTGTTGATGTTAAAGCAAGTTTGTTTTGTGCTGTGATTGACGCTTGTGCATCTTGATTATTTTTTGTGTTGTCAACAGATTCAAAAGGATTAAGTAATCCGACCATTAGTATCCTTCGCGGATATATGAGTCCAACATATTTGCTAGTTCATCACTGGGGTAACTTGCGTATAGTGCGCGTAATTCGTCAAGGATTGGGTCGCCGTTGCGTCGACCGATGTATGCGTTTTCAGTGGACATGCGTCCAGGTCCAAATGGTGCTCCAGCAGTGACGGGTTCGTTGGGGCGTTCTGTTGGTCGGTCTAATGGACCGTATTGTCCTGGAGTTGATGTTGGTGCTGTAGGTGCGGCTGGTGTTGCGGGTGCGCCCATTGGTACTGCGCGTTGTGCAGCGATTTGTGCTCCTGCTTTACCGTATGTTTGTCCTGGTGCTGCTGTTGGTGCCATGTTCAAATCGGTGCGTTGTCCGTATGCTGCCATTTATAGTCTCCCTCCTAAACTGAGTACTGCTCCTGGTGTTCCTGGTTGTGCTGCTGCGCCTGCTGGTGGTCTACCAAGTTTGGCTAACAATCCTTCCACACCGCCTGCACCTTGGGGTGCGGCTGGTTGTTCTTGACCCATACCTGGTGTAGCCAATCCTGGCATAGTTGCAGGTGCGCCCGCAGGTGCCATCGCTGCTTGACGTTCTTGTGCGCGTTGCTGAGTTTTTTGTACAGCCTGATACAAACTCATGTTCTTTTCAACTGTAAGCATTGTTAGGTATGCAAGGTCATCTGGTTGGTATGGTCCGTTAGGGTCAGCGGCTTGTGCTTGGATACTTGACAGCAATGCGGCTTCTACGGACTCTGATGTGATGCGGTCTTTTTCTAGTTCAGGGTCGGTAATCAACGGGTCGGCTTCACGGGCAGATTCTTTTGACATCAGACCTGTACCCAGTCTTTGACCTAAACCTACGATAAGACCGTTAACGTCTGAACCCGATGATGGGTATGAAACATAATGGAAGTCGGTTTCAAATACTTTGCTTGGTACATAGTTGGTCATGCCACCAGAAGAACGTCCCTGCAAGAAAAATGATTTCTTTTGATTGCCCCAATAAGCAAGTTCGATAGCAATAGCAATTTTGTCTTCTTCGTAGAGTGCTTGTTCAAATACTGCTTGGGCTTCTTGTACGCGGAAGTCAATTGTTGATGACAGTACGTTTTCGCCGCGGCGACCTGTACGGATGTTGGTTCCTGATTCGCCACCGAACTCTGCAGGGATAGCACCCTCAAGTCGTTCTTGGCGTTCGAGACGGTCTAAGGCTGTATCGGTTTTGTATCCTGGGTTTGTTTGCAACTGTTGAATGTCGCCGCCCTTAACAACACCTAACTGCCCTGTTTTTCCGTCAGCCATCTGGATGATTTCAGGGTTTTCACCTGCGCGTGCTACCAAGTATTCGTCTGGGAAGATGCCGCGTTCGATAGCGATTTCTGTGAGTGCTTGTAAACGTGCGCGTGTAAAATACATTCCGAGCACACCGTCATATTGACCCTTTGGGGTATCTAATGAGATACGACTTGGGATAACGGATAGTGGCATACCTGTACGGTTTGGCATGCGTTCCAGTTCGATGGTTTCTAGTCCTGCTCGTTCTGGTGGTGTCATTCCTTCTGCGATTGGCGCACCCATAACACACAAAACAATTTCTGTATCGTCACAAAATTCTAGGATGGTAAAACGTGAGTCTGGTGTCACACGCCCCATGCGGAGTTTGCCAACAACTTTTGGACCGTAATGGTCGATAAGCCATTGAGCGGTTTTGGTGTACGTAAAAATTGTGTCATCTGGTACTAGGTTGTCTGGGTCTTCGTTTGGTGCAGCGTAAGTGTCTAGCGGATTACGGATGGACCAGGTTGGTGTCAATGTTTTAAAATCTGGGCGTAGATAGACTGGGCTGGATGAGTATGCAAGGAAGTGTCTTGCACGGCGACGCATTTTGAGTCCCATTTTGTTTTTGTCCCAGTATGACAAAATAACTTTTTTGCGAAGGCGTGCTTGTTCTTGTGAGTCTGCGTTGTTTTGTTTGATTGGTGGAAAGAATGGCATCGGCATTGTTGATGCGATACGCATAGAGGTTTGGTCTAAGCCTTGTACGAGTAGGTTTGCTACGTTGGTTCGTGCGTTGCGGTCAAGTTCTGATAATGGTATTACGATGTCGCCATTGGCGAGGTCTCGTACTTCGCGCATGCGGCGCAGGATGGGTCCTTGTGCTTCGCGGCGGGCGTTGTAGAGGGCTACGATTTGTTCAACTGATTGCACTGTTTGTAGTTCTCCTACAGTAGATGGCTATAGCGATAATACTATACTTAATTGCCGCTTAGCATCCATGAGGGTCGCCATTGTCGTGGCGGTAGTTTTATGCCGCCGACTGTTGGGAAGTGTAGTTCTGCAAACCAGTTTGCCATTACAAGGTCGGTACCATTTTTTTTGTCGGGTGACCATTTGGTGAGTTCGTCTACGAGTGCAAGTGTTTTCCAGTTGCCGCGCATGGTTGGTAGTCGTACTGCTCCTGAACGGTAGAGGGGTGGGAGTAGTGCTTCGATTCCAAGTTTTTCGTCGAATTTGTTTCGGTGTGTTGTGTGGGGGATGATGTTTACCATTTGTCGTGATTGCCATTTGCGTACAAAATCGTGGGCTAGTAGGAATCGTTGGGCGGCGTTGACCTCAACCACGATGTGTGATACAGGGTAGCCGTAACTGAACGCACGATTAGTCCAATCCTCTAACAGACCAGAGTATTCCCCAGTAGAGGTGTCATAACCTAAAAGTTCTTCAGCGGTGAGTTTGATTCGTTCGACATCTATCAAATATCTTAGGTTTGTTGCAGGTTGATATAACCACCATTGGATACCCCAGAACTGTGATGGGGATGGGTCAACAGAAATCAGTGAAATAACTGGCGGGGTGAGTCCTTCAGGGACTTGACCTGGTAAACGGTCGTTATCAATACAGCCAGGGTAAAGAACACCGTCGGCTCCTAGCCCACCTGTTATCCACACCCGTGAAATTAGGTTGGTGTCGTCTGCGTCGTCTTCTTGTTGATAAACAACTTTGAATGTGCGCGGGTTTGAGTACCTGATATATGATAAATCTTTCCAACCGAGACGTTGCGGGTCTAGTAGTGGTCCTTCAGGGTACGGTTTGGCATTATATTTGCGTGATTTTGGACCGTCATCTAGTTCAGGGTAATAAGATTTGTACACAATGTGTTTGTATTTAGAGGATTTGACTGGTTCTGTGGCAGCAAATGACTCTGGTGTGGTCATGTCTGACCCGTCGTAATCTTCTTCGTCGATGTCATACGAGATTTTGTTGAGGCAATGAGCATACAAATCGCCTGAACCCAACCGCTGACCTACAACAGCGAGTAAGCCTGCTGGGTCTACACGGGCTTCGGCTACTTGGTCCCAGCGTTCCAACAGTTTGTCGCGGGTATTTCCTTCACGGGCATTGTCGACTGAGGCTACGTCGTCAAATAGGCAGAGGTCTGCGCGGTGTCCAATGTATTCTGAGTCAATTCCGTATGCACGTACGGTTGGTTCTTTGTTATCTAACCCGTTACCGTCTAATTGTTCTACAACGAACTCTTCTGCCCGCCATAGTGCACCTTTGTCGGATGGTTTGAAACGACCGTAGTCCACGGACAGGCATCCTTGAGCGTCGACAGCCAGTCCTTTCTTCACAATTTCTGGGTCTGGGTGGATTGGTTGTTGACGTTCCAAAGTTTCACGGATACGTCGGGAGTATTGTTTTGCCATTGCTTGGGAGATGGAACCAATCATTACACGGATGGCACGGTTGCGGACGATAGACCATACGGCTACGTCGTGGAAGAGGGTTGATTTGCCTGCACCTGGGGGAACATTTAGTACAACAAATTCTTTTTCAGGGTTTTCCAACATCTCTACTAGGGTGACGGCTGCTTCTACTTGCCATGGTGACGGGACTCTACCTAGATAATGTTTTCTGAAGAAATCAAAGTCGTGTAATCCTCGTAGTGCTTCGTCGCATAAACGGTTGTGGGGGATGGCGGGTAGCAGGTTGTTGGATTCGTCGAGGTCCTGTTCGTATGCTCGGTATTGTGCGCCGCCTTCACGTGATTTGGTTTTGGTGACGGCTAGGACTGCTGCGTCTAGTTTGGCTTTGGCTGCTTTGGATTGGGCTAACCAGCGTGAGCCTGTGTTGATGTGTACACCTGAGATGCGTGAGGCTTCGGTTATTGATGAGCCTGCTGCTATGGCTGCGAAGAATCGTTGTTTGTCTTCGGGGTTGACTTTACGTTTGGTTCCCATGTAGGGATAAGACTACTTCTTTTTCTTTCCTACACGGTTTTCTTCAGATAGATGCAAAACTGATGCCGCTAAAGTTGCTGCGTCACGGCTTGGGTATACCCCTAAATGTTCTCCTGTTTTGATGTACTGGTTCCAACTTGGACGCAAGTTTTTGGTGTAATCAATTTGGTTGTTAAACACTGTTGGGATGAGAACGTTTGGTCCTTTAGGGTTGTTTGTTAGGTCAAATCCTGCGGAACGAATAGTGGATGTTCCACCTTCAACTTTGTTTGGGATTTCTTTGCGGGTGTTTAGATTGATGTTTCTTTGTGTAACCACTGGGATTGTTGTGGCGTATGGTCCTTGGAGTGGGGGTGGCGATTTAATTTTCTTTTTCCAATCGGCTAAATTGTCGTTCCAGTCCACGGCTACTTCTTTTTAATCTTAGTGTTTTGCTTGTCTTTCATTTTTGATGTTAAAACATTTTCTGCGGCAACTGCAGCAGTACCAGCAAGCAAACCTTTAATGGTCCCTGCGCTTGATGCATAAGAAAGTCTTGCTGCTTCTGCACCTTTAGTTTTTGCCATTTGTGATGTTGCTGCTTCGACCGCTCTAATGCTTTTTGTTCCAGTTGTAGATACTGACTTTCCAAACAGTTCAGTTGCGCCGCCACGTACGCTGTTTAGGACACCAGCATTATTTTTAAGTCTCATGGTTTGAGTAAATTCTTGACCACTACGGACTGCTGCTTCTGCTCCTGCGCGTGATGCTCTTACTTCCATTGCTGCTGCTTCACCAGCACGTATGGCTTGAACTGGTGCTTTGGCTGCTTTGATGATTGGAAGTGCATATGCGGCTACGTCTAACGCTACAAATGCTGCGTTGGCTGGGGTTGGATTTTTTGCTAACCGTAGTACGTCGTTCGCTCCAGTGATTTCCATTTTAATTTTTTCACCAGTTTTAAATGCGGAGTAAGCGGTGCTTCCAACACTTTTTGCTGTATTAACTACTTTGTTTTTAAAATCTGCAAGTGACCCACCAGATGTGTCAGCCATTGCTTTTGTGGCAACAGGTTTACGTGCTTGGTTTTCTTTTTGTTTCGGGTCTTTTTTTGTTGCCATGTTGCAAGAATAGCAGACATGTGGTACTCTCTTGTTACACCTGTCGGGAGACAGCAAACAGATTTAGTTTTCAGGGTTGTGCACCGTTTGCGTGGTGTGGGGCTTATCCACGGGAACGTGGTTCGACCTCCATGCTTGATGTGGGGGAGCAGCGTAAACAACGTCATATGTTTATATTTTTGGTGTCGGCTAAAAGAGTTTGGCTACGGCGACCTGTCCTTTGGTGGGCGAACTGTGGGGGGGAGCATTACTGTGTTTTGTCTTTTGTTACTTTTTAGTTTTACTAATCTGCCGCGTCGCATACGCGACTTGCCCTCAACTGACACGGGTCGGTCAGTCCGAACATTTGTTCCTCTGCGGAGAAACATAAACGATGCTCTAAAAAAGTGTGCGGAACCTAAACTGTATGACAGCCCAACCCCCTCCTCCCAAGTGCATGGGTCAAACTCGAAACGTATCACGGCGTAACCGTTTACAGACAACCAAACAAAAGAGTGAAAACATCGAGCGGTGATATACTTTTACTAGTGGTAGGGGAGCATGGGCAGACGCCCAGTCGCGGTACGGGCTAATTGACCGATTAGTTAGATAACTACATCACTCACAGTAGTTATTCCACCACAAACCAAACCTACCTGCCAGTAACATACCTACCCCAAACAAAACAAATCGCATGAACACTGCAAACAGTTTGTATCGGGCGAGGTCGCCTACTGGGAATGGTTCTCATTATGTGTCTATCTCACTTGGTGATGTGTTGGGCTCTTGTTATCTGTGTTTGTGTTGGGGATATTGTTTGGTGATATATGATAAGTATATTGAGAAAAGTTGGTTTAGTAGTTGCAATTGTCTTACATATGTGATTAAATAAATGGTGTAGGGAATAAGCCTTACTACAAGGGATAGGGGAATATATGACTCGCAAGGATTACCAACTAATTGCAAGCGCAATCAAGCAAGCAAGAGATGAGAGTCTCACCGCTAAAGGCGAGTTCGCCGAATTGGTAGAGACATTGTGCAAGGCTCTAAAGGCAGACAATGTGCTCTTCAAGCGTGAGATATTCGAGAAGGCTTGCGGACTTTAGACAATTCCCCTAGCGTCTTGGGCGTGCCCGTTCAATCGGGACTAGGGACAATGCGAAAGCAGACAGACAACATACAACTACAGAACGGGGAAAGCATGAAAATACAAACAAAAGCCAAGTGTGAAGAATGCGGGCGAGTGTTCGACCTAATGGACGAAGAAGAAGCCAGCGAGTTCTACTACGGGCACGATTGCGAGGGGGAATAATGGCTTACTATCAAGCAAACACTGACCACGAGGGAATAATCTGTGACAGTTGCGGTGATGACCGTTGGACTACTCACCCGAAATACGGCACGAATGTAGACGCGAGACTAGAAGAAGCCGAAGCAACGGGGGTGCGCTGGTCATGGACGCCACGATACTCAAGTGACAAGGTGACTTGTGAGGGGTGCGGAACTCTCACCCACTAAGCGAGGTTATCCCTAGCCCGATACAGTCGGCAGAGTGTCACGCACTCACTAGGGAACGATACACAAACAAACAACGAAAGGGAAAGAAACATGGGTGAAATAGTAATTATGGGCATAGGTTTTGACCGTCCAACGGTAACACTACCAATGACCGCAACAAAAGAAGAAATAGTCGGGGCGATAGTTGCCACAACACAAGAAGAAGAAACGGAAACGGGGAAATAATGACAACCAAAGCAGAATGGCAATGGCTGTGGGAGCAACTACAGGAAGCCAAGAGAGAGATAGCAGAATTGAAAGCGGAACTAGAAGAGGTAGGGAAATAATGAGAGCAGATTACATACAGCGAATAGACCTAGACATCGTGGAGACCATAGTCTCTAGAGAACTAGAGCGAAATAGGAAAATATATGACAGTCCCGAAACAGAGGGCGGATATGACCGAGAATACAAACGCGATAAAGCACTAGGGGCAATGTTCGCACTAGACGAAGTGCGCGTCCAACTACGCAAATACAAGAAGGTGGGCAAATAGTGGAGAAGATTATCTATATTATGCGAGACTATCCCGAAGCAGTCATCTTTATGTGCCTTGCAGGTATTTTTATGACAGGGGTTTATCTTGGGATTATTACAGAGCGCCAGAAATGGGGCAACTAATGAAACTAAGCCAACAACTATTCCACGAAGCAACAGCGCTCTTCTGGACAGATGGAGACGAGGACACAATTTACAACTTGGTTCGCAGGGCATTGACCGAACGGGGCTACGAAGAACTGTACGCCGATAACGCAGACAGCGAGGACGAGGACTAATGGCTACCGCACAAGAGTTGGCACAGAACATTGGCAAAACTGCACTACTACAAGTAGCAGGGTCGGCATTATGTTTTGAGGTAGAAATAGTGGACGCTCGCCAGCGTTACGGTAATTTAGATTACAAGGTGAAGCCCGTGTCAGGTAGTGGCGAAGCGTGGCATCAGGCGGACGGGATGAAAGTGAGGGAACAAGTTACCGTTGGGTAAGTTACCAGCAGGTAACCGAACATATGTTTGTTTATGATGAGGGGTAAGGGTTTGAGGGTGTGACATAGTTCACAAAGATAATCCTTGACAAGTACTCTTATCTGTGATACACTTAGTTACAAGCAACACGAGAAGGGGAGAGGGGGTGAACAATGAAAACTAAAACAACTCAAAAGTTATCAGCAGACATCATAGCGGAATACCTCAGTTACGAGGCATTCACTTTGTATGTCAAGGCTGAATACGATATGTTGGACGAAGGCATACACCGCAAAACTTGGTGCGCCTGCGTCTACCAATTGAAGAAGGCTTTAGAATACCAAGCCGAAGCAAATGATAGCGAGTTTGACACACTTGCATTCTTAGACAACGCTGGGTTCTTTGAGGTGGCAGACCACGAAATCATGTCGGACTGGCACTTTTGCACAAAGCGAGAAGACTATATAGACGAAGAGTAGGTAGGTCGGGTGACTGGCAGACATCGGGGTTCAAGTCCCCGACACCCACGATGAAAAGATAATCCTTGACATCTCATAGTATTCGTACTACGGTTAGACATATCAACATCAACGAAGGGAACCAGCAATGGAAGTAGGACAAAAGGTGACAGTCACCAATCAGTTCCACGCATACTGTGCGCAGACTGGGACAATCACCGACACAGCAGTGGACGAATTAGGTACATCGTTTTTCGTCCAACTTGCAAACGGAAAGAGCATCATGTGTGAAACATACGACATCACACCAAACAAGAAAGGGAAACAACAATGATTACAAAGAAGACGCAGTTAGCACTAGACAGAGAAATTGCGAGAATGAGGTTGCGTGAGATATTCGCAGGACAGACAGACCCAAAGGTTTATACAATCTTGCGTCATGTCTCTTCTTCGGGGCTCTCTAAAGACATCTCATTGAAGACAGTAGAAGACGGGCAACTTATTGACATCACTTGGACTAGCGCACTTGCGTTGGGTGACAAAGCGAATGACCGCAACGGACAGCGAGCAATCAGGGTGAGCGGTGGCGGTATGGACTTGGGCTACCACTTGGTGCACAACTTGTCAATGACATTGTACGGTGTGGAAAATCGTGGGGGTTACACACTCTCACACGACTGGGCGTAACTCATGGCACGAACAAAGCAACTAAACATAGATGCGATATTGAAAGCGTATGAAGCGGAAGCGAAACGAGCAGACCGCAACGCCAAAGCCTTTAGGGGAAGCGGAGCAACAAGCACAAGCGGAGTGTTGTTAGAGCAGTACTGGCTCGCACACGCTTGTCAGGTCAGACAATACAAACAACAAGCAGAAAGGGTACAAGCATGAAGCAAGACACAGAACCAAGCCAACGCTCCTACAGTTGGGGCGAAATGGCTGACCTAACACACAAAACACAGGTTGAGATATTCAACTGGTGTGGGTGTGAAGACAACGAAGGTAATGAGAATCCATATTCAGACTGTCCAACAGGAGATGGGGTAATCGGTATCGCATTAGACGCAGGTGGTTTAGTTTGTTTGCAATGCGCTAACGAACCAAGAAACAAAGGAGCATCATCACAGCCATCATACGAAGAGGGATACCCCGATGGCTATACCTGTGCTGAATGTGGTGACGAATGGTATCCGCTCGGCTACATCAAGGGAGAAGAAGAATGAACAAGTACTCGGTGTCAGTTTGGAACTTAGAAAAGATATACGCGAAGTCAGAAGTGGATGCAATAGCCCGAATGAAACAAGAGTTCTACGGCGATTGGTACACCGCAAGAGACTTTGAGTTTGATGATGTTGAACTAGTTGAAGAGGAACTACACGAAGACTGTTGGAAAGCGTGGAACCTATACAAAGATGATGCGCTTACAGAGCAGTTTGTCAGGTGCGAAAACACAGAGGAGTTTGATGACGATGATGAGTTCTTGGTCACGGTTATCAGCAGAGTTTGTGTTGAAGCAGAAGACGAAGATGATGCCGAGGATGTAGCAAGAGATGTGTTTGATTACATGAACAAAGATGAGTTTGAGATACACACTTCAATATAAAACAAACAACCAACAACAAAGGAGAACAGCAATGACAACAGAAACAATTAGAACAGAAATCGTACGCCAGTTTGAGGACTTACGGTTCTTACTATCGGAAGGTATCAGGACAGGAGAGTTACAACCTATGCAAACTATCGCAATGCTTGAACAGTTAAATCAGGCGCAGTGGTTGATTGAGCAGGGCATGAAACAGGCGGTAGCACAATGACCACCAAAGAATACTTGGTCAATGTTGTAGAGGAAACTTTTACCACCTACTTTATTGACGCAGAAACACCCGAAGAAGCAGAAGAAAAGTGGAGAGCAGGAGAGTACGACCTAGCCAAAGAACGAGGTGGCGAGGTTATAGATATTCAGGTAGAAGAGAACACACCGAACGATAGAACAGGAGAAACAAAATGACCGTGACAACAGAGACAGAGTGGTGTGTCAGGTTCGTAGGTAGTTACTTCAGTCTCATCACAAATGTTATGGCAGAGAACGAAGAACAAGCAGAAGCAAATGCGATAGCACAACTACTAGACCAACACGGGCTAGACATGGAAACCGCAGGGGCTTTTGATGTTGAAGCGTTTGATGTTGAGAACGGAGAGAACTCATGAACTACGCATTGGTAATCATATGGTTCGCAGTCGGGTACACGGTAGCAACAAGACAGTATCTAAAAAAGATTGAGCGTGAGCAAGCAATCCGTGACCGTTACAAATGGCAACTAGGAAAGGGAATTAAATGAGCGCACAAGAACAAGCAAAAGAGAACGCAAAACTACATCACTTCATCATCACCTTTGACACAGAGTTGGGCGAGTGGTATCACAACACCGACCAAGAAGAAGAACACTACCCAATGGGAACAATCTTCAACTGGATTACAGGCGAGTGGCTGAATGGATACACAGGTGACAGCCACTTCATTGAAGGCGAAGAAGAGAACTGCAAGAAACTTGCCGAAGGTTTAGCACACATGAACAAGGACGCTCATGGAAACTAGCAACGACATCATCGACGACTTCATCAACACATGGATAACGAACGAACCCACAGCACGTGAGGTGGTTGAGGTCTTACGTAAGCGTTGGGGTTGGACTGTCCTCATACATGAACTCAATGACTTTGAGAAAAGTTGAGGACACCAGCCAGTCGTTACCGCTACTGGAACTGGAAACGACAAGACACCAAAAAACAACAGGCATTACAACACACCCCCCGATACCTGTATGTAGTAGTCCGACTAGTGGTAGGTAAAGAGTACGGGTGGTGGCGTGGCACAGAACGCAAACACGCTTTCACCCGTGACATCAACAAAGCCTGCAAGTTCCGTACCGCCGAATGCGCCCAAGCAACAGCCGACAACAGCCTGCTGTACAAACTGGCAGATTACAAGGTGAGCAAAATAAACAAAACCATGTTAGACTAAGACCTGAACTGCCCCATTCCGCAAAGGTTTCCCCTTCCCTAGCGTTGAGTGGGGCTTTTCAATATCCCGAACGCAACACCGAACGCTCGGCAGGGGTTTTGCCACCCCACACACCGTACCTACGTTGCTCAAACTCTTCTGCTTCCATAGCAAACGCAAGACATTGCTTCTTCACCGAACAACCCTTACACACTGCTTGTGCATCGGTGAAGATACCTTTGGTCGAGATACCTGTAGGTGTGTCAGGGAAAAAGATGTTCCCATCCATGCCTTTGCACACTGCATCATCAAACCATGCTAAATACTTTAATGCTGTCATAAGACCAGTCCCCTTTTAATGTTGTCAGTCGTCTTCGTCTTCTTCATATTTGCCACACTGTATCTCCCTTGTTATCCGTTCACCAACACACGGACACGGTGAAGGTTTCCCAGTGTCACGCATGAGTTTCCATCACATCATAGTTCGCGTCAGACATTTTTAATAATCGTCCAGTCTTCTCCAACGCAATCCACGAGGAAGCGTCAGGGTCACAGCCACAGCCGACCAGTCTTTGCTTATCTAGTTTTACTGTGAACCCACATTTGTTGCAACGCAACTTAGTTATTTGTTCCACAATTTTTCTTTCACCATAGCCAAACACCCAACATACCCAGCCACATCAACAACAGTGTCATGTGACCACCTACCTGCTTCCAATGCTGTCCTAAGACGCGACAACTTAACACTCACCATAAACAGAATGGCTTGCTCAACAGTTAAAGACACACCTGTCAGCCCCTCAAAAATATCTCGGGTCTGCGTATAGTCCTCTAACGGGTGAGCGTACTCGTCATGTCTGGCACCCGTAATCAAATCGTATGCTTCGGTAAGTACCTCTGCACCATCAGT
>Ga0208916_10000385_pt1 | contig 21321 bp, 21 predicted proteins | sample DEB19_08_DNA_5_FD_184523 | JGI IMG/M metagenome (GOLD analysis project Ga0208916, IMG submission 184523) | Aqueous microbial communities from the Delaware River and Bay under freshwater to marine salinity gradient to study organic matter... | ecosystem: Environmental > Aquatic > Marine >... | reverse complement strand
CACCGCGTTGGCCAGCAGACCGTCTTCCTCCATGATGCGGATGGTTTCCACACCGGCGCGCATGGCCAGCGGGTTGCCGCCGAAGGTGCTGCCATGGTTGCCGGGTGCAAAAATATGGGCGGCCTTGGGGCCTGCCACCACCGCACCGACGGGCACGCCAGAACCCAGACCTTTGGCCAGTGGCATCACGTCCGGCTTGATGCCGGCCCATTGGTGCGCAAACCATTTGCCGGTGCGTCCCATACCGCACTGCACTTCGTCGATCATCATCAGCCAGTCTTGCTCGTCACACAGCTGGCGCACCTGCTGCAGGTACTGCGTGTCCATGGGGATGACGCCGCCTTCGCCCTGAATGGCTTCCAAAAACACGGCCACCACGTTGGGGTTGCCAACAGTTGCCTTTTTCAGGGCTTCAATATCGTTCAGTGGCACCCGCACAAAGCCTTCCACCAGCGGGCCAAATCCAGCCTGCACCTTGGCGTTGCCGGTGGCGCTCAGTGTGGCAATGCTGCGGCCGTGAAAGGCCTTTTCGTAGACCACGATTTCCGGCTTGGTGATGCCCTTGTCGTGACCGAACTTGCGCGCTAGCTTGAGGGCTGCTTCATTGGCTTCAAGTCCGGTCGAGCAGAAGAACACATTGGTGAGTCCGGAGAGTTCAACCAGCTTTGCAGCCAGCGCTTCCTGCAAGGGGATGTGGTAATAGTTTGAGGTGTGGATCAGCTTGCCGATCTGCTCTTGCAAGGCTGGCACCAGCTTGGCGTGGTTGTGCCCGAGCGTATTGACGGCAATGCCGCCTAGCGCATCCAGATAAGGCTTGCCGTTGATGTCCCAGACCCTGCAGCCCTGGCCATGAGATAGCGCCAGCGGCAAGCGGCCGTAGGTGTTCATGACATGTGGGGAGGCGGCTTCTAGGGCGACGGGAATGGCAGCATTCATGGCAGACGGGACTTTCGCTTAAAACTGGAGGGTTGATTTTAGGCGCAGACCGTGACAGTTCACTCGACCCGATATCGCGAGCGCAGCGCGGTGCGGTGCTTTCGTCTTTGCGAGCATAGCGTGGCAATCCATGAACCCGAATTCGCAGTCATGGATTGCCGCGCTTCGCTCGCAACGACAAGACTTCCGTACTTTCCGTTAAGGCTTCGTGGTACTTGGATGAGCTCGAGTCTTATATAAGATAGAATAGTTGTGCGGTGCAGCATAGACCGGCCACCCCGGCTGTTGTACCGCTTCAACAGGGCCTCTACCGATGGTCTCCAGCAGCGCCAAAGAAATTTTTATCCAGGGTCTGACCCTCGAAGGAAAAACCTTCCGCCCCAGCGATTGGGCTGACAGGTTGTGCGGCGTGATGAGTCAGTTCAGGCCCGGCGGGCCGCAGCCAGGCAGCCACCTGACATACTCGCCTTGGTGTGTGCCCACACTGATCAATGGCATCAAATGCGTCGTCGTCAACAGCGAATTGCGCGAGGCCGAACCCATGGCTTGGGACTTTGCCCTGAATTTTGCCAAAGACAATGCATTGCAAGTTGCAGAAGCCTGCCTCTTGCCCGACGTGCCGAAAGTTAAATCCAAAATCTAAAGAACGCGGGCATAAAAAAACCGCCCCTTGAGGCGGTTTGTTTACTTTGCTGCAGCGCACCCTACAAAACGGCGGATGTCACTTGCGCGGCATCCGGGCGATTTGCCTAATGAATTAGGCGGCTTTCAATGCCAAGGCTTTCACCTTGGAGGACAGACGGCTCTTGTCACGAGCGGCCTTGTTTTTGTGGAAGATGCCTTTGTCGGCAATCGTGTCCACAATGCTCTGCGCCTTGGCGAAGAGTTCTGCAGCTTTGGTTTTGTCACCGGTCAAAACGGCTTTTTCAACGTTTTTCACGGCAGTGCGGTATTTGGAGCGCAGCGAGGTGTTCGCGGCATTGAGTTTGACGTCTTGACGAACGCGTTTGCGGCCGGAAGCAAGGCGGGGGTTCTTTTTCTTGGGTTTGGCGGTGGCCATATATAAATTCCTTTAATCCTAGGGAGGAGTCTGTGGATGATGCAGCAAAGCCCAAGATTATATGCCACGGCGGTTTTGCCAGCCCCACGCTTGTCACTGCGTGTACTTCGCTGCCCCTTAGGGGCGGGAATTTCGTCACCCCTTAAACTCCAGCTGTGTCACTTTTCAAAGCCGCCTCCACTGTCTCCCTGCTCACGCTGGTGTCTCGCATCACGGGGCTGGCGCGTGAGCTGCTGATCGCGTCGACTTTTGGCGCCAGCGCCATGACGGACGCTTTCAATGTGGCGTTCCGTATCCCTAATTTGTTTCGGCGCATGTTTGCCGAAGGCGCCTTCAGCCAAGCTTTTGTGCCGGTGCTGGCTGCTACCAAAGCCAGTCAGGGGGAGGACGCAACGCGCTTGCTGGTCGACCGCGTCGCCAGTTTGTTGGTTTGGGTGTTGCTGTTGACCTGTGTGCTGGGCGTGGCTGCGGCGCCACTGCTGGTCTGGGCCATGGCCAGCGGTTTGCAGCAAGACCCGCGCGGTTTCGACGCAGCCGTCGTCATGACGCGCTGGATGTTTCCCTACATCGGCTTCATGTCGCTGGTGGCCTTGTCGGCTGGCGTGCTCAACACTTGGAAGCGCTTTGCTGTGCCGGCAGCCACACCGGTGCTGCTGAATCTAAGCATGATCGCGGCCGCTTGGTTTGGTGCGCCCTGGCTGAAAACACAAGGGGTCGAGCCGGTTTATGCGTTGGGCGCTGGCGTCATGGTCGGTGGCTTGCTGCAGCTCGCCGTGCAGATTCCGGCGCTGCTGCGGCTAGGCTTGCTGCCCAAGATCAGTCTGGGCGTGTCGGGGGTTCGCGCCGCTTGGAGTGATCCGGCCACGCGCAGCATCGCCAAGCTCATGTTGCCAGCTTTGCTCGGCGTCAGTGTGGCGCAAATCTCGCTGCTCATCAACACCCAAATCGCCTCGCATTTGCAAGCCGGCAGTGTCAGTTGGCTGACCTATGCCGACCGCTTGATGGAGTTTCCAACCGCCTTGCTCGGTGTTGCGTTGGGTGTCGTGCTGATGCCGCAACTCGCCGGCGCCCGCGCCGCGAATGACACGCAAAAATACTCTGCCATGCTCGACTGGGGCTTGCGCTTGGTGGTCTTGTTGGCAGTCCCCAGTGCGGTTGCGTTGCTGACGTTTGCACAGCCGTTGGTGGCCACGCTGTACCACTACGGTGCTTTCACGGACGGGGATGTGCTGCAGACCACGCGCGCGCTTATGGGCTACGGCTTGGGTCTGCTCGGGCTGGTCGCCATCAAGGTGTTGGCCCCCGGTTTTTACGCCAATCAAGACATCAAGACGCCGGTGCGTATCGCCATCGTGGTGCTGATCCTCACGCAATTGCTCAACCTCGTACTGGTGCCGTATTTCCAACATGCCGGCTTGGCGCTGGCGATTGGCATCGGCGCACTGATCAATGCGGGCTGGTTGTTGATCGGCTTGATCCGCCGAGGCAGCTACCAGCCGCTTCCCGGTTGGGGTCGTTTCGGACTGCAGGTCTCTTTGGCGAGCGTCCTGCTGGCCGCCTTCTTGTGGTGGGCGGCCAGTGCTGTGAGTTGGACTGGCTTGCGCAGTCTGTACGGTCAGCGCATTGGCTTGCTTGCGCTGGTTTTGTTGGGCTCGGTGGTACTTTATTTCACTGCCTTGCGCGCCACGGGACTGAAAGTACGCAAACTGTTCGGTCGCTGACCGCATTCAGCCAAATGAAGACTTTGCCTGCGAGTTGCCCAAACTTGTGAGAAAGTAGCGCCATGCAATTGAAATTAGAAGTCCCGTCCCCGCTGCAATATTTTTCAAGTTTGGTACAAAGCGATGAGCACTTTCCGCTGCTCGAAGCTGCTGTCTGTTTGGCTCAAGATGAATACCCTGAGCTCGATGTGCAGCAAGTGCTGGGAGAGGTCGACCAGCTACTGGCCCGTTTGAAGAGGCGTTTGCCGCCTGATGCGTCGGCCCTGCAAAGGTTGCGGGTGTTGAACCAGTTCTTTTTTCGTGATCTGAACTTCGGTGGAAACGTCAACGATTACTACGATCCGGATAACAGTTTTCTCCATGCTGTGTTACACACCCGACGCGGCATACCGATCACCTTGGCAGTGGTGTGGCTTGAGTTGGCGGTGGGCCTGGACTTGAATGCGCGCGGCGTGGCCTTTCCAGGTCACTTCATGGTCAAGGTCAATCTGCCCAAAGGGCAGGTGGTGATTGACCCGTTCACCGGGCAGTCCTTGAGCCGGGAAGACTTGGCGGAGCGGCTTGAGCCGTTTCGTCAGCGCAATGCGCTGGTGGATGATTCAGAGGTGCCGATTGGACTTTATTTGCAGGCGGCCATGCCGCGCGACATCATCGAGCGCATGCTTCGAAATCTCAAAGACATCCACAAAATGCAAGAAGATTGGCCGCGCCTGATCGCGGTGCAGGACCGACTGCTGGTGCTGCATCCGACGGCTTGGTCAGAGCACCGAGACCGTGGTTTGGCTTTGGCTGAACAGGGCGAGCTGGAACGTGCATTGGTTGACTTGGAAACGTACATGGCACACGCTGAAGACGCACTGGACTTGGATGAAGTGGCCGATCGAATGGCTGATTTACGCCGCGCCTGTGGTTGAGTTTGATGCAGCTCAGCAGTGAGAGGTCGACAGTTGTGATTGTTTGTAAAGTGCCTTGACCCGTTTTGGTGAGTTGCGTATTTTGAAAGAGGGTGCTGGTGTTTCAGTCAGCACTTTTAATAACAATATTTACCCTAGGAATTTCACATGAACCCATTTAAACGCTTGGTTGCTTCCATGCTGATTGCCAGCACCACTTTGATGGGCTTGCCAATGGTTGCTCACGCGGGCTTGGTCACGACAGAAGAAGTCGCTGCTGTGCCATCAGTTGTGGCTGAGAGTAACCGCGACAAAGTCACGGCATTCTTAAGCCGCGATGATGTTCGCGCTGAGCTTGAAGGCCAAGGCGTTAGTGCTGCTGCTGCGACCGAACGGGTGCAAGCCATGACCGATGCTGAAGTGGCTCATTTGGCCTCGCGTGTTGACCAAGCACCGGCCGGGGCTGGCGTTCTGGGTGTCATTTTTACCGTCTTCATCGTCTTGCTGGTCACCGACATCATGGGTCTGACCAAAGTCTTCCCATTCACCCGATCGGTTCGATGAGCGGCTCTGCCCATCGATCGCTGCAATGGAACCCCGCCTTGGCGGGGTTTTTCGTTGCTGCAGTGCTCTTACTGTCAGGCTGCGCGACACCTCAAGTGAGCGAGCTTGCACGCAACTTTCCTATGTCAATGACTGGAACTTCAGGCTTGCCAATATCCGCGAGCATTCCTGGCGTGCCTTTTTTTCCCCAAGATGATTTTCAATGCGGCCCCGCCGCATTGGCCATGGTGTCGCAACACGCCGGCGTGAAAGTGCTGCCTGACGAACTGACCGCGCAGGTGTACGTGCCCGGTCGAAAGGGCTCTTTTCAGGTCGAAATGCTGACGGCCACCCGGCGCCAAGCGCTGGTCGCGTACCCGCTGCGGCCGCAACTTGAAGACCTGCTGCGCGAGGTCGCCAGTGGCAATCCGGTGCTGGTCTTTCAAAACCTATCGCTGCCGATTTACCCGGTTTGGCACTACGCCGTGGTGATCGGTTTTGACCGTGAGCGCAACACGGTCGTGCTGCACTCTGGCGTCACTGAGCGGCTGGAGATGTCATTGTTCACGTTTGAAAGAACCTGGGCCCGTGGCGAGCATTGGTCCATCGTCGCCTTGCCGCCAGAGCGTTTACCGGCCACCGCGCAGGCTGATCGTTTCACGGCCGCCGTGGCCGCGCTGGAACGAGTGAAGCCAGCTGCCGCTCAGGTGGCTTACAGGACTGCCCTGAAGGCTTGGCCCGGGCAGCGTGCCGCCATGATCGGTCTGGGCAATGCAGCCTATGCCCTGGGTCAACAAGATGAGGCTGCTGCCCGTTTTGAATTAGCGACCCAAGAGCATGCCGATTTTGCCGATGCCTGGAACAATCTGGCGCAAGTCCGGCTCGCGCAAGGGCGTTTGCCTGAGGCCGTCGAAGCGATCAAGCGGGCTGTTCAAATCGGTGGCCCGCGGGCTGAGCGCTACAGCAGCTTGCAGGAAAAAATCCTAGCGCAGCTGCCAGCGCCAAGCAATTAACCGACGACGACCGCCGCGCCTTCACCGCGTGCCGCGATCACGCCGATCTCAAAGACTTTTTCGCCGGCTTCGCGCAGCATCTGCGCGGTGGCGGCGGCGTTGGCGGCGTCAACCACCACCACCATGCCAATGCCGTTGTTGAAGGTGCGGTTCATTTCAAAGTCGGAGATGGCTGCGGTGTTTTGCAGCCAAGCAAAGAGCTCGGTTTGTGGCCAGCTGCCTTTTCGCAGGTGGGCCGCCATGCCATCGGGCAACACGCGCGGAATGTTCTCCAGCAAGCCGCCGCCGGTGATGTGGGCCAGCGCCTTGATCGGATGCGCCGCCAGCGCTGCCAGCACGTTTTTAACGTACAGCCGCGTCGGCTCCATCACCGCTTCTTTGAAAGGTTTTCCGTCCAGCGAGGCGGGTAGTTTGTCTCCAGCGCGCTCGATGCACTTGCGCACCAAGCTGAAGCCGTTCGAATGCACGCCACTGGAGGCCAAACCGAGCACCACATCGCCTGCGGCAATGGTCTGACCGGTCAAGATTTTGGACTTTTCGACCGCGCCGACTGCAAAGCCGGCCAAGTCATATTCACCGTCCGGGTACATGCCAGGCATTTCAGCGGTCTCGCCGCCAATCAACGCGCAGCCCGATAACTCGCAACCCCGTGCAATACCGCCGACAACGGCTGCGGCAGTGTCAATGTGGAGCTTGCCGCAGGCGAAGTAGTCCAGAAAAAACAGCGGTTCGGCTCCTTGCACCAGCACGTCATTGACGCTCATGGCGACCAGGTCAATACCGACGGTGTCATGCATCTGCCATTCAAAGGCCAGCCTAAGCTTGGTGCCCACGCCGTCTGTGCCGCTGACCAGTACCGGCTCTTTGTAGCGCTTGGGCACCTCAAAGAGTGCGCCAAAGCCGCCTATACCTGCCAAAACGCCTTCGCGCATGGTCTTTTTGGCCAAGGGTTTGATGCGCTCGACAAGGGCATCGCCTGCGTCGATGTCAACGCCAGCGTCTTTGTAGGAGAGGGGGGATTGGCTCATGCTGATGAAATTGGTTTTGGCCGGCCTAGGTGGCGGCGTGGCGGTTGGCAGAGGTCTGGCCCGTTAAATACAGTAACAAGCCCGATAGAATCGAAGACAAGATTCTAAGGGCTTACCCTTTTCCGACTTTATGCAGCTCATACCCTCTTCAAAACGCGCCGCTGCCGCCCGGGTGGCATGAAGCAGATCGCCCTGGATATTGGCCTGGCTTCGGCGCCATCGTTTGCAAACTTCTTCGCGGGTCCTAACGAGGCGGCTCTCAAGCACCTGAAGCTCTGGGCGAGCAACAGCCTGCGCTCACCCGTGCCCACCTATCTGTGGGGCGAAGCAGGGAGTGGCAAAAGCCATCTATTGAAAGCCTTCGCCGAGGTGCTTTGCGAGCAGGGCGCGACGGTCGGCTGGCTCGATGCGTCTGTGCTTGATCCACCAGAGTTTGACGAGCGCTGGGTCGCTGTCCTGATGGACGATTGCCACCTCTACACCGCTGTGCAGCAGCAGGCGGCCTTCAACTGGTTTGTCAACGCCATGAGCGCGGCCGACGGCCAACCACGCTGCGTGCTGGCGGCGGGCGCCTTGCCGCCGGCCGATTTGGCCTTGCGGGAAGACCTGCGCACCCGCCTCGGCTGGGGCCATGTGTTTGCGCTGCACGCGCTAACCGATGCTGAGCGCCGTGCTGTGCTGCGACAAGAAGCCGATGCCCGCGGCATTTTTCTGGGCGATGAGGCGATGGACTTCATCCTCCACCGTTTCTCGCGTGACCTCGGCAACCTGATGCAACTGCTCGACCAACTTGACGGCTACTCCTTGCAAACCCAGCGTGCCATCACCATTCCGTTGATCAAATCGATGCTAGAGAACCAATGAAAAAAGTAGCGCTGTTTGACCTCGATCACACGCTGATCCCGATGGACTCAGACTTCCAGTGGGGTGAATTCACGCTGGCCTTGGGTTGGTGCGACAGCACGGAATTCAAGCTGCGCAACTCTGAGTTCTACGAACACTACAAAGCCGGCACGCTGGACATTCATGCCTATGTGCGCTTTGCCACACTGGCCATGCGCAAGCAGGGTGCCGCCAAGTCTGCCGAGGCGCACGCCGCCTTCATGCAGACGGTGGTGCAAGCCGCCATTCGGCCGCAAGCGCTGGCACTGGTGCGGGCGCATCAGGCGGCCGGTGACGCCGTCGTCATCGTCACCGCGACTAATGAATTTGTCACTCGGCCGATTGCCGATGCCTTTGGTGTGCCCGACTTGATCGCGGTGCAATTGGCTCGTGATGCGGCGGGCGAATTGACTGGTGAAATCCATGGCACGCCGTCTTTTCGCGAAGGCAAAGTCATGCGGGTCGAGGCTTGGCTGGCTGAGCGCCAACTCGATTGGCAAAGTACTGAGACGGTTTTTTATTCGGACTCGATCAACGATCTGGCCCTGCTTGAAAAGGTCACCCATCCGGTGGCCACCAACCCTGACGCGGCCTTGCGGGCCGTCGCCACTGAGCGCCAATGGCGCATACTTGAGCTGTTCACTTAGCATTTCATGATCAAAAAATTCATCGACAAGCTGTTCGGCAAGACTGCCAACACGTCCGCAGGTGCCTCGCGCGCCAAAAAATCGCCTTACGGCAAACGCCTTGAAGTCGGCCCCAAAGAGCACGGCATTGACCCTGCGTTGGTCGACGAACGCGCCATGGACGTGGTGCGCACCCTGAAGGACGCCGGTTACGAGGCCTATATCGTCGGTGGCGCCGTGCGGGACTTGCTGGTCGGGCTGCGTCCAAAAGACTTTGACGTCGCCACGGACGCCACACCCGAACAGGTCAAGCCGCTGTTTCGCCGGGCCTTCATCATTGGTCGGCGTTTCAGAATTGTTCACGTCATTTATGGCCGTGGCCGCGAGCATGAAGTGATTGAGGTCTCGACCTTTCGGGCCAACCTTGACAGTAGTCAGGCCGAACAGGTGGGCGGCAATGAGCGCACCAGCAAGAGCCAACTCGCCGGCATGAAGCACGCCGTTGATTCGTCAGGACGGGTGCTGCGCGACAACGTTTGGGGCTCGATGGAGCATGACGCAGCGCGGCGCGACTTCACCATCAACGCCATGTATTACGACCCCGAAACACACATCGTGGTCGACTATCACAACGGCATCCGCGACTCTAAAAAACGTGTTCTCCGCATGATTGGCGACCCAGCCACGCGCTACCGCGAAGACCCGGTCCGGATCATCCGTGCCGTGCGCTTTGCGGCCAAGCTGAGCGCGCTGGGCTTCAAGTTTGAAGATAAAACCGTGGCGCCACTGCGCGAAATGCGCGGCTTGTTGGCCGACGTACCGCAGTCTCGTTTGTTCGACGAAATGCTCAAACTCTTGCAGACCGGCCATTCGCTGGCCAGTATTGAGCAGCTCAAACTGCTCGGACTTGGCACTGGCATTTACCCGCTGCTCGACGTGGTGGTTGAGAGCGCACACGAGCCATTTTTACAACTGGCACTGCAAGACACCGACCGCCGCGTCGGCGAAGGCAAGCCGGTGGCGCCTAGCTTTTTACTGGCCTGCGTGCTGTGGACTGACGTGCGCGAGGGCTGGGCCCGCCGTTGCAAGCGGGGTGAGCATGTGATGCCGGCGCTGCAAGACGCGATCGACGACGCCTTCAATGCCAAGATCGGCGATGTCTCTGGACGTGGCAAGCTCGGCATCGACATGCGTGAGATCTGGAGCATGCAGCCGCGCTTTGAAAAACGCAGCGGCAGCTCCCCCTATTCGATGCTCGAACAGCCGCGCTTTCGAGCGGGCTTCGACTTTTTGCGACTGCGGGCGCAGACCGGGGAGATCGACACCGAGCTGTCCGAGTGGTGGGAAAAGTTCAGCACCGCCTACGACGACGAGCGCCACGAGATGGTCGAGCAGGTGCGTCTGGCCCAGCTCCAAAAGCCGCAGACACCGCGCAGCCGCGTCAGGCGGGTTGACGCCGATGTGGCCCGTCAAGCACCGGGCCCCACACGTGACGGTGACCCTTCTTCTGATCTTGAGTCAGTTGAGGACCATGAACCTAACGAGTTGGGTGATGCGGCACCGGCTAAAAAACGCCGCCGCCGTCGCAAACCGGTGAATCGGGAAGGTGGTGCGGCCGTGGCCAGCCCAGCTCCCGACAGTTCGGTTGAACACTGAACCTGCGATGACGGAGGTCACGGCGTACATCGCCATCGGCGCGAACTTGGGTCAGGCTCAGCGCAGCGTGCAGAAGGCCATGCTGGCCTTGGGTCAATTGCCAATGACGCGGCTGATTCGTTGCTCCAGCCTGTACCGCACCGCACCGATCGCCAGCGATCCGTCGCGTCAAACAGGGGTTCCCGGCCCGGACTACATCAACGCTGTTGCAGCGATCGCCACCGGTTTGACCGCTCTCGAGCTGTTGCTGCATTTGCAGGCGCTTGAACTTGCCGCTGGTCGAGAACGGCCTTTTCCCGATGCCCCGCGCACACTCGACCTCGACATCTTGCTGTACGGCAACGCTCGCATCGACTCAGCCCGGTTGGTGATTCCACATCCACGCATGGATCAGCGCGCTTTTGTGTTGGTGCCGCTGGCGGAGATTGCTCCGGCGCTGGTGTCCGCCGCGCAGTTGGCTGCAGTCGCTCAGCAAGCGATTGAGAAGCTGCTGCCTTCAACTCCCTAACGGCGATTCAACGTACCAAGTCGCGCGCTCTCAATTCACGGCTTCAAGTCGCGGACTTTCACGGCGCCAGACGTTCACGCAACCAACCGCTGTCTTGCGGCGTGTAACGCAGACGATCATGCAAGCGGCTTGGCCGGCCTTGCCAAAACTCCCATCGCTCGGGCACCAGCCGATAGCCGCCCCAATGCGGTGGCCTCGGGGGTTGCAGCAAAAATTTCGCAGCGTACTTGGCCGCATTCGCCACCAACACAGCACGCCCTGAAATCACCTGGCTTTGCGGGCTGGCCCACGCGCCGATGCGCGAGTCCAGCGGCCGGCTGTTGAAGTAATCATCACTCTCTTCCTCCGATATTTTTTCAACCCGGCCTTCGATGCGCACCACCCGCTCCAGCTCGACCCAATGAAACTGCAAAGCTGCGTGCGGGTTGGCCGCCAGCTCTTGGCCTTTGCGGCTGTCGTAATTGCTGAACCAGACAATGCCGCGCGGATCAAAACCCTTGATCAGCACAATCCGCGTTGACGGTCGCTGCTGGCTGTCGACCGTGGCCAAGGTCATGGCATTCGGTTCCGGCACTTGCGCGCTGATGGCTTGGTCCAGCCATTGACCGAACTGTTGAAGCGGGTCTGCGTGCGATGCGGTTTCATGCAGCTCAGCGCGTTCGTAGCTTTTGCGCAGGTCTGCCAGAGGAAGGGTAGGGCGGGTCATAAACACAATTGTGACCGCTTCATCCAAGGGGGTTGTAAAGGCCAGTCAATGCACGGGTCTGTTGCTTGGGACAAAGGCAGATCACGCGGCCAGCGTCTATGCTCATTTCGTCCCTCTCACTCACTCTGGATTTTTTCAATGGCCATCCTCACTGTCAATATCAATGGCAAAGACACCCCTGTCAACGCTGATCCTTCGACCCCAATTTTGTGGGCCCTGCGTGACACGCTCGGCATGACCGGTACCAAGTTCGGCTGCGGCGTTGCCATGTGCGGCGCCTGCACCGTGCACCTGAATGGCTCGGCCATTCGCTCTTGTGTGACGCCGCTGTCAGCCGCGGTGGGTCAAAAGATCACCACCATCGAAGCGCTGGGCGGCGACCGTACCGGCAAGGCCGTGCAAGACGCTTGGGTCAAGCACGACGTTGCGCAGTGCGGCTATTGCCAAAGCGGTCAAGTCATGAGCGCCACCGCCTTGCTCAAGACCAACACCAAACCCACTGACGCTGACATCGACGCGGCCATGGCCGGCAACATTTGCCGCTGCGGCACTTACGTACGGATTCGCGCAGCCATCAAAGACGCCGCAGTGGCACTGGCTTGAAAGAAATCAATATGTACATTCCTCAAAATCAAGCCAGCCTGACCGATCAATTGCAAAAACAATTGCCACAGGGTCTTCAGTCCATGTTGCAAAAAGCAAAGGGCACAACTGAAGCTGACGCCAGCTCCAGCGTACCGCGTCGTAGCTTTTTGAAGCTGGCCAGTGCCAGCGGTTTTTCACTCGGTATTTTCCCGGTGCTGGCGCAAGCGCACAGCACAGCTTCACCGGCCGCAGTCTCTAGCAGCTTGAAGCCGACACAACAGCCCTCGGCTTTCGTCAGCATTGCCCGTGACGGCGCTGTCATGGTCACCATCAACAGGCTTGATTTTGGGCAAGGCGTGCAAACTGGTTTGCCGATGATCCTGGCCGAAGAGTTGGACGCCGACTGGGCCATGGTGCAGAGCCAGCACGGCAATGCCGACGCGGCGTATGTCGACCCGGCCATGGGTGTTCACATCACCGGCGGTTCCGGTTCTATCAAAAATTCATACACCCAGTACCGTGAACTCGGTGCCCGCACACGCGCCATGCTGGTTTCGGCAGCTGCCGCCCAATGGGGTGTGCCGGCCAGTGACTTGCGCACGCAAAAGGGCGTCGTTATTGGGCCTGGTGGCAAGCGGCTGAGCTACGGTGAGCTGGCCCAAGCCGCCATGGCACTGCCCGTGCCTGAAAAAGTCGCGCTGAAAGATCCAAGTCAATTTCGCATCATTGGCCAGCCCACCGGCCGGCTCGACGCCCGGGCTAAATCCACCGGTACGCAGGACTACGGCATCGACGTGCGCCTGCCCGGCATGCTGACGGCTGTGATCGCACGTCCGCCGGTGTTTGGCGGCAAGGTCGCGTCAGTTGACGATGCAGCGGCGCTCGCCATTGCCGGCGTCAAGGCGGTGCTGCGTGTGCCCCTAGACCGCGGCGGCGAAGGCGTTGCCGTGGTGGCTGAAGGTTACTGGGCGGCCAAGCAAGGTCGTGATGCGCTGAAGGTCACTTGGAACACCGACAAGGTCGGCAAAATTGACAGCGTTAAGCAGTTGGCCAGCTACCGTGCGCTGGCACAAAAAACCGGGGCCATTCACATTGATGCAGACGTCGGTCCGTTGGCCACGGCGCCTAAAAAGATCAGCGCTGAGTTTGTTTTTCCTTACCTTGCGCATGCGCCCATGGAACCGCTGAATTGCACCGTGCAAGTCAGCGGGCAGGGCGCCAACGCCAAGGCTGAGCTCTGGGTTGGCACGCAGATGCCGGGCTTCGACGCCTTGGCTGCGGCCAAAGTTTTGGGCTTGCCGCCGCAAAACGTCACCATGCATGTGCAAATGGCCGGTGGTGGCTTTGGTCGTCGTGCTATTCCAAGCAGCGAATACGTCTTTGAAGCCTGCGGCGTCGCTAAAGCGGCGCGCGCTGCCGGCCTGAACGCCGCGGTGCGAACCCTGTGGAGCCGCGAGGACGACATCAAAGGGGGCTACTACCGCCCGATGCACGTGCACAACGCCGAGCTCGGCTTCGATGCGCAAGGGAAGATATTAGCTTGGGACCACGTCATCGTGGGCCAGTCGATCGCCTCCGGGACACCCTTCGAGGGCTTCATGGTCAAGAACGGTGTCGACAGCACGATGGTCGAAGGCATGAAAGAACCGTACGACATTCCGATGCGTTTGTCGGCCCATCACCCGGTCGACAACGTGCCGGTCTTGTGGTGGCGCAGTGTGGGTTCAACTCATACCGCTTACGTGATGGAAACCTTGGTTGACGAAGTCGCCCGCAGCACTGGTCAAGACCCGGTGGCTTACCGCCTGAAGCAGTTCGGCACCAAGCATCCGCGCCACGCCAGCGCGCTGCAGTTGGCCGTCAGCAAATCCGGTTACGGTCAGCGCAAGCTGACCGTAGGTCGCGCTTGGGGTGTGGCTGTGCACGAGTCTTTCAACACCGTGGTGGCTTACGTGGTCGAGGCCTCGGTCAAAGACAAGACACCCGTGCTGCACCGCGTCACGGCTGGCGTGCATTGCAATCTGGCCATCAACCCCACCAGCATCGAGGCGCAGATTCAAGGCGCCGCGTTGATGGGCTTGTCGATGTGCCTACCCGGTGCTGCCATCACCTTGAAAGAAGGCGTGGTTGAGCAAAGCAACTTCGGTGACTTCCCGGTGCCGCGCATCACCGACATGCCATTGATGGCTGTCTACATCGTGCCAAGTGCCGATGCGCCCACCGGCTTGGGCGAGCCTGGCTTGCCACCGTTGGCGCCGGCCTTTGCCAATGCTATTGCCTTGTTGACCGGCAAGACGCCGCGTGAGTTGCCTTTCAAATTGACTTGAGCAGTTGGGTCAGTGCTGTGTCACTGATGCCGATGCGCTGCAGGCTCTCCAGAGTTTGCAGCGCATAGTCACGTGTGCTGCCGTAACGGCCCATCGCATCGGCAAAAATTTGTTGGTAATGCGCTGGGCTGAGTTCTCCCGTGTAGTTAGGGCTGCGCCTTGAGAGCGTGAAGGCCAGCGCCTGAACGGGCCCCTGGTCTGTTTGGCAGCGTAGTGTGCGTGGGTCATACACGCCGGTCATCATTTCCCGCAGCCAGAGGCGATTCACTACTTCCGTGACCTTCTGCCGGGGTACGCGGTAGGCCACGCCTTGGCAGCTGCCGCCCGACAGCAGCGCAAACACAAGACCGGGCGTTGCGGGGGTGCCGCGATTGATGCGGCTCCACATTTTGAGCGCCCGATGCCAACCGTGCAGCTTGGCTGGACGCTGCTCGGAAAATTCAAAATCCGGTCGCCAGATCAGCGAGGCATAGGCAAATATCCATAAGTCCCCATGGCCACCCCACTGATGCAAAAAGTTCGCCAGCATCGGAGCCGGGTCGCGCGTAGCTTCGAGTTGAGCATTTGGGTGATTTTTCACAGCTGAACTTTACAGCGAATGGCGGCATTTTTTGCATTTTTTAAGACCTGCTTTGGTAACCACTTTGTTCCTGCTGGCTGTCCAGCGGCAGCTTAAACAAGTAGGATGTGCAGAGTCATAAAGTGACTCAACCATATTCCCAATCTTTGGAATCTATGACTCTTCATTCGATCGTCGCCGACGTTACCGAGCACATCCGCGAACGCAGCCGCGTTTCCCGCAGCGCCTACCTGAAGCGGCTTGACAGCGCAGCCACCCGCGCGGTCAATGCTGAGCGCATGGGTTGCAGCAATGTGGCGCACGCCGTGGCCGGCATGCCGCTGGACGACCGTTTCAAAGTCGTGACTGAGCGCGCGCCCAACATCGGCATCGTCACCGCTTATAACGACATGTTGTCGGCCCACACGCCGATGCAAACCTACCCGGACCTGATCAAGCGTGAGGCGCGTTTACATGGTGCGACCGCCCAAGTTGCAGGTGGCGTGCCGGCCATGTGCGACGGCGTGACCCAAGGTACCAGCGGCATGGAGTTGAGCTTGTTCAGTCGCGACGTGATCGCGATGGCCACCGCTGTTGCCTTGAGCCACGACATGTTTGACGGCGCGCTGATGCTTGGCGTGTGCGACAAGATCGTGCCGGGCCTGTTGATCGGCGCGCTGCACTTTGGTCATTTACCGACGGTGTTTGTGCCCGCCGGCCCGATGCCATCGGGTCTGCCGAACAAAGAAAAAGCCCGCGTCCGCGAACAGGTGGCGCAAGGTCTGGCTGGCCGCGATGTGCTGATGGATGCCGAACTCAAGTCGTATCACAGCCCCGGCACCTGCACGTTTTATGGTACAGCCAACAGCAACCAGATGCTGCTCGAAGCGATGGGCCTGCAAGTGCCCGGCACCTCCTTTGTGGCACCCGGCGGCGACTTGCGTGACGAGCTGACGCGCGAAGCCGCACGCACGGTTCTGGGCATCGTCAAATCGTCCAAACGATTTGCCCCCATTGGTCGTGTCGTCGATGAGCGCGCCATCGTCAATGCGATGGTTGCGCTGCTGGCCACCGGCGGTTCAACCAACCACTTGATTCACTGGGTTGCGGTGGCGCATTCGGCTGGCATTCAAATCAACTGGGACGATTTTTCTAAACTCTCCGAAGTTGTGCCTTTGCTGACGCATGTTTACCCCAACGGCAGCGCCGATGTGAACCAGTTTCAAGCCGCTGGCGGCACGGGTTTTGTGATCCGTGAATTGCTCAACGGCGGCTTGATGCACGAGGATGTGTTGACGGTGCGGCCCGGCGGTATCCGCGAATTCACCGGTGAGCCAACGTTGGTTCAAAGTGCGCTGGCTTGGCATCATGTCGAAGTGTCCAAAGACGACACGATTGTTCGGCCTGCCAGTCAACCTTTCAGTGCAACGGGTGGGCTCAAGCTGTTGCAAGGCAATCTCGGCCGCAGCGTCATCAAGGTTTCGGCGGTTCCCGAAGACCGTCATGTGATCGAAGCGCCTGCCCGCGTGTTTGATTCACAGGAAGACCTGCACACGGCTTTCAACGCCGGCGACCTCGACCGCGATGTGATCTGTGTGGTGCGCTGGCAAGGGCCGCAAGCCAACGGCATGCCCGAGTTGCACAAGCTGACGCCGCCCTTGTCTGTGTTGCAGGGCAAGGGCTTCAAAGTGGCACTTGTGACTGACGGTCGCATGAGCGGCGCTTCGGGCAAGGTGCCCGCCGCTATCCATGTCTCGCCTGAGGCTGCATCGGGTGGCCCGTTGGCGAAAGTGCGCGACGGTGACGTGATTTTTCTCAACAGCCTGACCGGCGAGCTGCGGGTGTTGTTGAGTGATGCCGATTGGGCCGCACGGCCTGCCGCCGAGATGCCGGAGGCGCTGCGTGACAGCAATGCGTTCGGCATGGGACGTGAACTGTTTTCCGGTATGCGCAGGCAGGCGGTCAGCGCCGAAGAAGGAGCCATGTCATGGTTGTGAACAAGACTGACCTGAGCCGCTTGACGGCTCTGCAGGTGATGCAAGACGCTGCCGTCATTCCGGTCATCGTGCTGAACGACATCGCCCACGCGGTGCCGCTGGCGCGTGCGCTGGTTGCCGGTGGAATTCGCATGCTGGAGGTCACCTTGCGGACACCGCAAGGTTTGGCTTGCATTGAAGCCATTGCCCGCGAAGTGCCCGACGCGGTGATCGGTGCTGGCACCGCCCGCAGTGCCGCCGATGTGATGGCCTGCTCGATGGCCGGTGCGCGCTTCATCGTCAGCCCGGGCTACACGCACTCGCTGGGGCAAGCCTGCCGAGACACGGATTTGCCCTTGTTGCCCGGCGTTGCGACCGGCAGCGAGATCATGGCTGCACAAGAAGATGGCCTCACCGAGTTGAAATTTTTCCCAGCCATGCAAGCAGGCGGTCCGGCGATGCTGAAAGCTTGGGGAGGTCCTTTCGGCGACGTCAAATTCTGCCCGACCGGCGGCGTTAGCTTAGCCAATGCCACCGAGTTCCTATCCCTCTCCAACGTGGTCTGCGTAGGCGGTTCTTGGCTCACACCGGCTGATGCTGTGGCCCAAGGTGATTGGCCACGCATCACAGCGCTGGCGCGTCAAGCCAGTCAGCTGAAGCGCTGCTGAGCCAACCCCCACCGCCGTCATTGCGAGCGCAGCGCGGCAATCCATTACCGCGCACCTCGAAGATGGATTGCCGCGCTGCGCTCGCAATGACGGCATTAGAAATTTCCGAGTAACTATCTATCCATCAGCGCAAGCCAGCGCCGTCGGCGTATTCCTGACGTTCGATGAGTTCAATCTTGTAACCGTCCGGATCCGTCACAAATGCAATGACCGTCTTGCCCCCTTTGACCGGGCCGGCTTCGCGCGTCACGTTGCCGCCTGAGGCTTTGATCTTGTCGCAGGCCGCGTAAGCGTCTGGCACACCGAGCGCGATGTGGCCATAAGCCGTGCCCATCTCGTATTGATCAACACCGTGGTTGTAAGTCAGTTCTAGTTCGGCATGTTCCGGGTTGCTGCCGTAACCAAGAAAAGCCAAGCTGTATTTGTAGTCTGGGTTCTCGGAGGTCCGCAGCAGTTTCATGCCCAAGATCTGAGTGTAAAAATCAATTGAGCGTTGCAGGTTGCCGACACGCAGCATGGTGTGAAGAAATCGCATGGGGAGTTCCTGTGGAAGATAAAAAATGAGATTGTGCGGCAATCCGCTTTAACTTGACTGCTGCATGGATGCTGTCACGTCACTTCGCCGAAGTGTTTGACCACCAATTCGCGGAGCAACTCGCTGGCGTAGCGACTCAAGCGCGTGGCGGGTCTGGCGGCGGGTACGGCCAGCACCAGTTTGTTGCGCATCACCGGGGCGTGAATGGCCGCAACATGCAGCGGTTCGGTGTAAGTCCAGGCCTTCACGGCGCTGACCGGAAGGATGGTGTCCACCAGTCCGCGCGCCACCAGCGACAACACCGTCTGGACAGATTCAACCTCAGCCCACAGATTCAACGGTAAGCCGCGGGGTGCGGTGTGCTCTTCCAGCAGTTGCCTGAGGGCATGCGGCCCGCTCGGCATCACCAAGCTGCGCTGGACCACGTCGGCCAAGCGTATCTTGGCTGGCAAAGGCTTGGCGCTGACCAACACCATGGGCTCACGCACCAAGGTTTCCAGTTGAAGCTGAGGTGAATGCGCTGGATCGAAAATAATCGCGAGATCGGCCCGACCGGCCAGCAACATTTCACGCAGGCGAATGCTTAAACCCTCGACCACAGTGATTGCCGCATCTGGAAATTCCACATGAAAGCGCTCGACCAAATCAGCCGTCAACGTATGCGCCACGCGTGGCGGCAGACCCACAGTGAGTCGGCCACGCGGACTGAGTTGGCGCTCGCGCATGTCGGCCTGTGCGCGTTCGGCTAAATCAAAAATACCCCGCGCATGGGCCAGCAGCGCCGACCCAGCTTCGGTGGTTCGGGCGCCGCGACCATGGCGTTCTAGAAGCCGCTGGCCGATGTCTTCTTCCAGTAGCAAGACCTGCCGACTCAGCGCTGGCTGCGACAGGTTCAGCGCGGCGGCTGCGCGGCTGAAGCTTCCAGCCTCCGCCACCGCCGCAAAGTATTGAAGTCGTGTCAGGTCCATAAGGCCCCGTTTGGCTTATAGCAGCTATTAGATAAAAGCATCATTTGAAGGCGAGATTATGCCGACAATTCTTTCATCAATGTCACCGAAAATTCAACGCACGCCCAACCCATGACCACACACTCCGAACAAGCCGTGCTCACGTTCAATCCGAATCCATCGACCCCCAGCCTGAAGCTGCCTGCGGGGGCTTGCGACAGCCATGTGCACGTATTCGGTCCAGCGGCTCAATTCCCGTTTGCGGCCAGCCGCAACTTCACCCCTGTGGACGCGCCCAAGGAGCGGCTCTTTGCGTTGCATCGCCATCTCGGTATCGAGCGCTGTGTGATCGTCCAGTCGGCCGTGCATGGTTTTGACAATCGCGCTGTTGAAGATGCGATTCAGGCTGGCGGCGGACATTACCTTGGTGTGGCGCTGGTGCCTGTCAACGTGGCCGATGCAGAACTCCAACGTCTTGCGGCTGCAGGTTTTCGGGGTGTGCGCTTTAATTTCATGAAGCACTTGGCTGCGGCCGCCACCCCCGACGAAGTGGCTGCACTGACACTTCGGCTCAAACCGCTGGGTCTGCACCTGCAAGTGCATTTCGAAAGCAGCCTGATTCATGGCCTTGCCGCACCACTGTCGCGGAGCGTCGTGCCGGTGGTGATCGACCACATGGGCCGTGTCGATGCCGCGCTGGGCGCAGACGGTGCTGACTTTGCTGCGCTCATGGCCCTGCTGCGCAACCCGCTGTTTCACGTCAAGGTCAGCGGCATTGACCGCATCGATCCGACGCCGCCTTATGTCAACGGCGTGCGCCTCGCCAACACGCTGGTGCAAGCCTTTCCTGACCAATGTGTCTGGGGTACTGACTGGCCGCATCCGAACCACACGCACGTCCCTGACGACGGCGTGCTGGTGAGTCGATTGACCGCTATCGCCCCAACCCCGGAACTGCTCGACAAGCTGCTGGTGCGCAACCCGCAAGCACTTTATCAATTCACCGCTTAACACCCACCAAGGGAAATCAACACATGACCATCCATGCAACAGACTCAACAACTCGCAGCCCAGGTCGGCTCGCCGGTAAAGTGGCTCTCATCACGGGTGCCGGTTCGGTCGGTCCTGGCTGGGGCAATGGGCGCGCCATGGCGGTTCGGTTTGCCGAGGAGGGTGCCCGCATTTTTGCGGTCGACCGGGAAGCGTCAGCCCTGACAGAGACCGCGCAACGTGTGGCCGATGCCGGCGGGGTGCTGGCCACTGGTTTGTGTGACGTGACGCAAGCCGCGTCTATCGAGGCGATGGTCAAAGCCTGCATCGCCGAGTACGGGCGCATCGACATTCTGGTCAACAACGTGGGCGGTTCGGCCAAAGGCGGCCCCATTGAAATGAGCGAAGAAATTTGGGATGCACAGGTCGATCACAACCTGAAAAGCGTTTTCCTCACATGCAAATATGTGTTGCCACACATGTTGGCTCAAGGCGGTGGCACCATCGTCAACATGTCGTCGACTTCGGCTTTGCGTTGGACGGGTGCTGCGCAAATTGCCTACGCCGCCACCAAGGCCGCAGTGATTCAATTCTCTCGCGTGTTAGCCGTGCAATATGCCAAGCAGGGCATTCGTGTGAACACCGTGGTGCCGGGCCAGTTGCACACGCCGATGGTGGAGGTCCGGCTGGCTGGGCAGCGCGCTGGAGGCAATGCTGAAGCCTTGCTTCAACAGCGCCAAGCGCGCATTCCGTTACCCTTCATGGGCGACGGCCGTGACACTGCCAACGCAGCCCTCTTTTTGGCCAGTGACGAATCACGCTTTGTGACGGGTACTGAGATCGTGGTTGACGGCGGTATGTCCGTGCGTTGCGACTGATTTTATTTTGGTAGAAATGAGGACATGTCATGACAATTTTTAATTTCACTCTTAACCGTCCCACTGTCTTCAAGCGTCGTGCGATTAGCACTGCTTTGGCCTTGCTGTTATCGGCAATGGCTTTCAGTTTTCCAGTGGCTGCGCAGTCGAACATCACACGACTGGTCGTCGCTTTTCCACCAGGTGGGCCAGTTGATTTTGTGGCGCGCACGATCGCGGAGACCTTGGGCAAAGAGCTCGGTCACCAAGTGATTGTCGAAAACAAAGCGGGTGGCAATGGTGCT
>Ga0208916_10000384_pt1 | contig 21326 bp, 33 predicted proteins | sample DEB19_08_DNA_5_FD_184523 | JGI IMG/M metagenome (GOLD analysis project Ga0208916, IMG submission 184523) | Aqueous microbial communities from the Delaware River and Bay under freshwater to marine salinity gradient to study organic matter... | ecosystem: Environmental > Aquatic > Marine >... | reverse complement strand
TTCTTTACATTTATTAATGGCAGCTTTGTACATCGACAAATATTCTGGTCTTTCATATACTTCAATTAAGTCTTGGTTGTCTTCCAAAAACTCAAGTGCCAGCTTCAAAACTTCTTGTGTCATTGTGGACTTCTCCCGCAATGCCAGCAAAGTGTTGTGATGCTAATGATTTTGCGTTTGCATCTGGCACAGGTATATGTTTGTCTCATCACGCCACCTTTTTGTATTTGCCAGACCAAACGTATTCACCGCGTGGCTGCTTGGCACCCATCTTCTTGAAGAACGTCAGCATGGATTTGTAGTTGACGTTAAAGCGTTCTGCTATCTCTTTCTTAGTCATACCCTCGGAGAGCAGCAGCATGGCTCTGCGGCCATTGATGTCAGGTAGTTTGCGTCCTGAGTTGGGGCGGGAGCCACCTTTCATCACTTCACCTCTGTCTCGTCAAGCAGGAACTTGACTATGCACGCAAGCACGATCACCGTTATTGCAATACCGAGCAGACCGATCAGCACGAAATTCATCATCGTTTCCATAGAAATCCTCCGAGTCAAAGTAAAACAGCGCCAGCACCGCCAGCGCCAACCATATGATTTTCACTTCTGAGCCGCCAGTAGTTCCATCTCCACTTCCTTAACGCGCTCTCGCAGGATAGTCAACTCATGCTCAAGCGCGTCAATCTTGCGCTGCATACGCTCTCTGGTCATGTTCTCTGCGTGCGTCCAGCCAATGAACGTGCCATCAGTTACCGCCATGCGAGCGAGCTTGGCATATTCCTCGCGGGTGAGGAATCCACCTCCGACTTCCATGGGTGGCGTGAACTTGTTGACGGCGCGGTCAATCTCAATCTGCATTTTTTCAGACATTTGTCTCTCCTTGTGGTTGTGTGTTGTTCCAGACTTGCACCAGCAGGCTGGCGTTGTAGGGAATGGGTGTCACGGTGGACACAAACAAGCCTTTGCCGCGCTGTTTGCGCCCCCATGCGTCCATGGCATTGGCATTCTTCAATTCATTGCGTTTGACGGCGTTATAGACCGCGTGCGGCTTGAATCCGGCATTCTCCAAGTCTTCCATGGTGCGCGGTTCTTGGCAGAAGTCTTGTAACTCAGTCAAGATGACCACCATGCGACAAGCAGTGCGGCCAAGCCAGTGCCGATGACAAGGCACAGCAAGTAGTCAGCGCAAGCCTCTGCGCGTTTGCCAAGCCTGCGGTGGCAGGCATCAGTCATGGCGTGTTGTGTGTGGTTCATAGGGACTCCTTAAAGATGGGGGACGATGCCCCCTTGGGTTTACTTGCGTTCTACTGTGCCAACCAATTCGCCATCCATAATCAGAAACAAAATGTGTTTGGCAATGTTGAGTGTTTGGCGGCTGCTGTTTTGTGCGCCACCAGCAATCAATTCTTGAGCATCAGACATCAGGCCAGCCACAACCATGTTTGCGCCTGTGAATTGGTAAGTGATGGATTCTTTGACCGACTCCACATAAGCGTCAATATTAGCGACTCCATACATATTGATGTTGCGTTCTTCTTGAGTAGTTGTTTGTGTTGCGTTTGTCATTTGAAATCTCCTTGGGGTTGCGTTGTTGATGAACGAATCATATCAGGTTTGACTTACTCATCAACAACTATTATTTAGACCTTACAAGTAAGTCAAGAATTAAGCCATTACAATGTCCCTCGCTGGTTCATGCTTCCAGCAGTTGCCTTTGGGGATCGGTTCACGCTGATCCCCTTTTTTTACCTGTACACTTGACGCTTTCCACAAAACATGGTTAACATCATACACATGAAAGTCTCACAGCAAGCAATTCAGGACATCAAACACAAGATCGAGTCAGCCGGTTACCGGATGTCAGACTTGTGCCGTGTCGCGGAAATCGATCAAGCGCAACTCTCGCGCTGGATCAACGGTCAGACCGAACCACTTTACTCCACCGTCATCCGCTTGGAGCAGGCAGCCGATGCGCTCATCACAGCGCGGCTACAGGTACTCAACAAGGCCATGGAAGAGGCTGTTAAATGAAAGTCACCATAGGTATTGACTGCGGCTTAAACGGCGCAATAGCGGTGCTGGTAGACGGCCAATTGCTGTCCGTACACGATATGCCAACACTCACGGTGGACATCAACAAGAAGACCAAGCGGCAAGTCTCACCGCAACTGCTGGCTGAGATCATTGGCAACCTTAAGCCAGACCAAGCCATTGTGGAACGTCCCGCAGCGCGGCCAGGGCAGGGCGTGACAGCCATGTTTGGCTTCGGCCGCAGCCTTGGCGTGGTGGAAGGCGTGCTGGCTGCGCTCAATGTGCCGGTGACCTATGTGTCACCAGCGACTTGGACCAAGGCCATGGGCAAGGCTGCTGGCAAGGACGCATCCAGACAACGTGCCATTGAGTTATTCCCCGCGATGTCGGAACACTTTAAGCGCGTCAAAGACGATGGCCGAGCCGAGGCAACGCTGATCGCAATGTGGGGTATCCGCAATGGCTGATAAGGAACGACAGATCATGCGCCAGCACATAGTCTGGCTGGCCGAGATGCTGGAAAAGCAGCGCAAAGCAAATCAGGACAAAGTCGTATTCCTTAAGCGCCTCCTCGATCCCGAGGACTTAGGACACGCCACAAGCACTGAAGTGCGCCAGCTGGCGTACCAACTCATCATCAACGAACATCACTTAGAAAGAGATTCATGGCAACAAAGCAATTAAGGCTCAGACCGTCATCCGCATCGCGCTGGATCGCCTGTCCTGCATCAGCAAAGCTGTGCGAGCAAGTACCTCAGCGTCCATCCGGTGAGGCCGCCAACATTGGCACCGCGATCCACGCGCTGGCCGAAACCTGTTTCCAACTTGGCTCTGACCCAATGCAGTTTGTCGGCCAGACGGTGGAGAACATCACAATGACCGAGGACAACTGTCTGTATGCGCTGGAACACATGAAGGCCATATGGGCGATTCAAGACCAACTAGGCATGGTCAAGGTGGAAGTGCCGGTGACGCTGTTCAGCACGGCGCTGTTCAAGCTCGGCGGCACGGCTGACGTTGTCGGTTACTCCATCAGCCAAAAGAAGCTCGTCATTGCAGACTTGAAGACCGGTAAGGGCTGGGTGGACGCTGACACTGAGCAGCTGAAAATCTACGCGCTGGCCGCCATTGCAACGATGCGGCTAATCATTGATGAAGTCGAACTACAGATCATTCAGCCATTCCACGGTGAAAAACGCATCCACACAATGACCGCCGATGAACTTGGCGAGTGGGAAGAAAATATTCTGATGCCAGCAATTGATGACGTGGTCAGTGACGCGCCATCATTCAAACCATCAGAGTCAGCGTGCCAATGGTGCGATGCAAAAACGATCTGTCCAGCGCAGCAAAAGCAATTCGATATCGTAGCGGCGCAACCAGACACTACCGTCATGAAGAAGGAAGAGATCAAGGAAGTCATGCTGGCGCTGACACCCGAGCAGATCAGCGCCATTCTGGACAAAGCACCGCTGGTAGAGAAATTCATAGCGGCGGTACAGGAACACGCATTGAACGCCATGGAGAAGGACGGCATGGTTGTGCCAGGCTGGCAGCTGGCACCTAAACGTGCATCCCGCAAGTGGATTGATGGCAATGCCGCGCGCGAACAATTGACATCAATAGGTTTGTCTGACAGCGACATATTTGAAACAACCCTAATTACTCCTGCGGCAGCGGAAAAGCTACTGCCAAAGGAACAAAGAGTTATCTTGGACGAGTTAACCGTCAAGGTATCAAGTGGACTCACGCTTGCGAGAGATCGCAGTCTGAGTCAATAATGCAATCCCTAAACTTCTGAAAGCGAAACGCAAAATGCTAAATTTATCCTCTGGTGGCGGTAATGGAAACTACATCCGCTTTTCACCCCAAGCCAATGCTTGGACAAATAACCTTGGCGAGGAAATCCAACTCAAAAAGGTGGTGTTTGACATCAATGATGTGCAAACCGGTTGGCTCGAACTTGGAGTCGGTGTACGCAATTGGCAACCTGATGCGTCACTCGGTAAGAAAGGACCGCAACCCACGCCGGACCATAAAAGGGGATTTATTATTCACTTTTATAACAAACTGCTCGGGCTGTGCGAGTGGTCATCTTCTGGCGTAGGCCCAAACATGGGGCTACAAAAGCTGTACATAGACTGCGCCGCGCAGCAAGCCGCCAACCCGAACAAGCTGCCTGTGCTGGAGTACACCGGCTCCAAGCTGGAGAAGATCGGCAAAGGCACTACACGCATCCCGAACTTCAATATCGTGTCATGGATCGACCGTCCCGCTGGCATGGATGCTGACGCTGCTCAGGAGGCTGCACCAGCGCCGGTGCCGCAAGCAAGGCCAGCGTTCATACCGCCAGTTGCAGCGCCAGCGAAAACTGCGATGGCCGCAGCAGTGGCTGATGACGAGATGTTTTAACTGATCGGCTTTAAGCACCGCTGGCTAACCCCAGCGGTTTTTTTTCCTCTAAAAAATACAACATGAAATATCTCTCACTTTGCAGTGGTATTGAGGCGGCAACAGTTGCATGGCATCCCCTTGGATGGAAAGCAGTAGCGTATTCAGAGATCGAAAAGTTCCCCTCACAGGTGCTGGCGCACCACTATCCACAAACGCCAAACCTTGGCGACATGACGAAATTTAAGGAGTGGACAAATGTCTCAGATGTCGATGTTCTCGTTGGAGGAACTCCCTGCCAATCATTTAGTGTCGCTGGACTCAGAAAAGGATTGGATGACCCTCGTGGCAACCTCATGCTTACCTATCTTGCCATTGCTAAACAATATCGCCCCAACTGGTTGGTCTGGGAGAACGTCCCCGGCGTTCTGTCCTCCAATGGAGGACGGGACTTTGGCAGCTTCCTTGAAGGGTTGGCAGAATGCGGGTATGGGTTCGCATACAGGGTGCTTGACGCTCAATACTTTGGAGTGGCACAGCGCCGCCGCCGTGTGTTCGTTGTCGGATACCTTGGAGATTGGCGACTTGCCGCAGCGGTTCTTTTTGAGCGCCACAGCCTGTCAGGGAATCCTGCGCCGAGCAGAGAAAATGGGCAAGGTGTTGCCGGAACAATTGCAGCACGCTTTGGAATCAGTCGTAACAACCACGAAGAATTAGCACCATCAAAATATCTTGTGAATGCAGAGGGTGGTGCAAAAGAAGTGCCTTTTTTAACTTGCCACAATACAGGTGGAACTGCCGGTATCAGCAACCAGACTCCACTTGTTATTCATGAAACTGTTGGCGCTTTATGTGCCGATACTCATCCAGGTTCATACAGTGGACAAGATGCATATACAGGCCGATTAATTCCGCAACCCATTGCATTCAGCGGCCAGATGTCAAACCCGCAGACAGATGTGGACATGACGCAAACCCTGCAAGCCAAGAATCCGATGGCGGTGGCGCATTCAGTTGTCGCACCTACTCTTACTGCCGCCAACGATCCAAGCAGATCGCCACAGTCATCTGAGGTGACGCAACAGGTGTATTCGGTATATCAATCATCAATGGCAGTACGCCGACTCACACCAAAAGAATGCGAGAGACTCCAAGGCTTTGGCGATAACTACACCGACATCCAAGCCAAGGGCAAACCTACGCCTGATGGCCCGCGCTACAAAGCATTGGGCAATAGCATGGCAGTGCCTGTGATGGCGTGGATCGGACAACGCATACAAGAAGTAGAGGCAATATGCAAGCAGAACAAATAGCCAAGACGCTCGGCAACGCAAAGAAAGCAAACGGTCAGTGGGTAGCCAGCTGCCCAGTGCCTGGTCACGGCAAAGGCAACGGCGATAAGAATCCGAGTCTCAGCATAGACATCAATGATGACGGCGTGCCGCTGTTCCACTGTCACGGTGGATGCAGTCAGGAGGACGTGTTCCAGACCATCAGGGAACTGCACCTGTTGCCGGAACTCATGGAACGCCCCGACCCACTCGCAAACATCAAACCCATACCGCGCAATATCTTGGAGCAGGAGTGGCAGTATCAGGACGAGGACAGGACAACGGTATTCGTCAAGCAGCGGTACAAGGTAGGCGAGGCAGGAAAGACTTACCGGCTGTACAAGGTTGACGCTGATGGCCGTAGGCACTCAAGCCTTGGGGACGCGCGCATAGTGCCGTACAACTTACCCGCATTGCTGGACGCAAAGACAGCAGGCAGGAATATCTTCTTGGTGGAAGGCGAGAAAGCCGCAGATGCCATCACAAGCATTGGCATGATCGCAACAACGGCGCACACTGGTGCCGGCAGCTGGCCGGAGGCTATCACCGAGTATTTTGCTGGCGCTCAGGTCATCATATTGCCGGACAACGACACGCCTGGCTGGCAGTACGCGCACAAGGCGGCCCAAGCAATACTTCCCATCGCCAAGTCGGTCAAGGTAGTAGACCTCGGCCTGCAAGGCCAAGGAGATGATGCCTATGAATTCATTGAGGCTGGCGCAGGCAGAGAGAAGCTGGTGGCGCTGGTCAAGGCAGCGCTAATCATCACAAGTGTGGATCAGGTAACAATGCCCGAAAGGTTGAATCCAATTACAAATTCAGTGGTGGAAGTCACCATGGCCGCGTGGAATCTATCAGCGGACATCGCCAAGGAATTTGAAACAGAGCCAGCGCCAGCAGTACAAGCCAAGCCGCCAAAGCAGATCAACATTGAGCATTGGGACAGCATCCAAGACGAGCCGGTGAAGTGGATGATAGACAAGGTGCTGCCGGTAGGTAGTTTCAGCGCCTTGTTCGGGCCGCCAGGCTCGTTCAAGTCGTTCATTGCCTTGGACATTGCCGAGGCGATAGCGACCGGCAGGACGTGGATGGGGAACGAGGTGACAGAGCAAGGCGCGGTGCTGTACCTGTGCGGGGAAGGGTTTGGCGGTGTCGGCGCAAGGATCAAGGCCATCAAGCAGCACCACGGTACTGAGGATGGCGCGCCGATCTACGTTATCAGGCACCAGCTAAACCTGAGATCAAGCGTGGAGGACTTTAACGCGCTCATGATTGCAGTAGAAAACCTTGTCACCGAACTTGGTATCGACTTCAAGCTGATCATCATCGACACCTTAGCCAGAGCCTTTGGCGGCGGCAACGAGAACGATTCCAGCGACATGGGTTCGTTCATCTCCAGCTGCGGACGCATCCAGCAGATCGTTCAGGACTGCGCCTTGATGATCCTGCACCACAGCGGCAAGGATGCCACCAAAGGACTGCGCGGCCACTCCAGCCTCTTAGGCGCGGTAGACACCGAACTGGAATTGATTAGGTTTGAGGACTCTATGAAAGGCATCATCCGCACAGCCAAGCAAAAGGACGGTGAGGACGGCACAAGAATCGGCTTTGAAATGGTCAGCGTGGAACTCGCGCCGCCAGCTGGATCGCTGCAAATAGGTGACCCGATCACCAGCCTAGCAGTACAGGCCAGCGATGAGGCGGTCAAATTTGCGGCTGAAAAGAAGACTAAAAGCAACTCAGGCAGTGGCAAAAATCAGACCATGGAAATGGTCAGCCTTGAAAATGTATTAAAAGCAAAAGGAGTATTAAAGTTTATTGAGGGCAACCAGCATATGGTTGTTTATTTGGACGATTGGCACAATGAATTTCGGTCAAAGAAGGGCATCACAGATGACTCAAATAGCATCCAGAAAGCATCGTTTAACAAGGCATGGAATCGCGCTCAGGAACGGTTATCAGAGGCTGGACTGATCGGAATCAGAGACAAATTTGTATGGCTGATGTCCAAACCAAGCAATCAGAATGAGTTTTAATACTGTATGAACATACAGAAAGCACAGCGACAAATAGCGACTTTGTCGCGCTTTGTCTGTCCCGATAGCGACAAGACAAACCGAGAGTCTAAGACTCGGAGGTTTGTCGCTTATCGTTGTCCGTAATGTCATGTCGTAAGAGAATGGAAATCAAAATGGCAACAAAGCAAAAGAGCAGACAGCATCCACCAGCAACGAGTCCAAGCCCACAAGCAGACCCTTGGACGATTTACGTTCAATCCAAACTGGTGGAGTTGGAGTCAGTAAAGGCAGTCAGCGACAGGAAATGGGGAGAAAATCGACTGATTACTTTAGTAGACAGTCAACTTAGAGAGAAATTCTGGATTCAGAACGCCAGATTGCAGCAAGCAGTCACGGCAAAGGATCAGGCGAAATTCGATTCAAGCCTGGCGGGAATGATCAGAGCGTATGGCGTGCTGGATCAGTGGGCAGCCGATCAAGGTATATCACCGGCCAGCGACAGCATCCCGAGGATTGAGTGGGAGATGCAAAACGGCCAGGTCATGGTGATTGTCAGAACGGTCAACGAGGCCGTGGCTATCCAGCGGGAGCGTCAAGACATCAGCAATCAGAATATCTGGGCAATGGAAGAGATTGAGGCATTGATGGCCGATGAGCGTATGCAACAGGTCATCAAGATCAAAGAACTATTCCCAACAGCCAAAGTCACAGCATTCAAACCAACAGCAGACTTCAAGCTGGGCGGTGCAACAGGATTTGATGACTTTGAAAACGACTTGAAATTCGATGACAATGAAGTCATGGAAAAGAAATTCGACACCAAACTCGCAGGAAGGCTCAAGAATGCAGCGAATTAAGCAATGGGTACTGGACATCGTCCAGCGGATTAAAACGGCTCTGAGGAGGGTCTGAGCGTGGCAGGAAGACCGAAATTCAGACAGGACATGACTCTGCTTGAGGAATTGCCTCACGACATGATCGTGTCCATGTTTGAGGCAGGCAAGTCACAGACAACGATCTGCTACGAACTCGGCATTGGGCGCAGGGCGCTAGAGCAATGGATCGAAGATACCGATCCCTCTATAATTGCGCGTGCGCGCGCGATAGCCGCCGATAAGTTGGCGGTGGAGACAATGACCATTGCGGACGACATGGACGTGGAGCATCCGCAGCGCGATGTCCAGCGCATCCGAACCAGGCAGTGGCTGGCCGAAAGGTGGGATCAGAAGACTTACGGCTTACAAAAAGCAGCCTCGATCAACATAAACATCCAAGACTTACGCATGGCCGCACTGCGCCATGTTGAAGTGGTTGACGAGTTATCCACAGGCGAGAGGTACGATTAAGCCATGATTGAACACATTGCCCTGTGGATAACGCAACTCTGCCTGTTTGTTGAGCAAATACTGGTCAGTTATCCACAATTGACTTAACATAATGGACATCGTGTTAAATGGAATATGTCAGCATTCTGTAAGAAAGCATATATATCAATGACTTGCATGAATAGTGGATTGTGGATAACTTTTAACGGTAAAGTGGCCGCTGCTGGCGCTGGAGCGTGCCGCTGGCCGTGGGCGGCGATGACCCCCCCCTCGAGCAATTTCGGCGGGGGCGGCTGAAGATGCAACCGAACACCTACCAAATCCCATAGCCCACCGAACATGACCGACCCCCTACCCCCCACTGCTACGAAACCGCGTCCAGCCAAAAAAAATAATGATTTGCTGGCAAACAATCCATTTGTCGAATTCGTCAAGCTATACAAGAATAACCCTGTGCTGTTTGTCCGCGAGGTACTGAACACTGAGCCTGACCCGTGGCAAGTGGAATTCTTGAATCACATTGCCAAGGGCAACCGGCGTATCTCTGTCAGATCAGGCCATGGCGTTGGGAAGTCCACCGCGTCAGCCTGGGCGATGATCTGGTATCTACTGCTGCGCTTTCCGGTGAAGGTGGTGGTGACGGCACCAACGAGCAGCCAGCTGTATGACGCGCTGTTTGCGGAGGTCAAGCGGTGGGTGAAGGTGCTGCCGCCGATGCTGGCTGATATGTTGGAGGTGAAGCAGGATCGCATTGAGGTGAAGGATGCCAACGAGGAGGCGTTTATCTCAGCCAGGACATCGAGGGCCGAGCAGCCTGAAGCCTTGCAAGGTGTACACAGCGACCATGTGATGCTGGTGGGGGACGAGGCCAGCGGTATACCGGAGAAGGTGTTTGAGGCGGCCAGCGGAAGTATGTCCGGCCACAACGCCGTCACGCTGTTACTTGGCAATCCGGTCAGGAGTAGCGGGTTTTTCTACGATACCCACAACCGTCTGGCGGGGGATTGGGTGACGATGAAGGTGTCCTGCGCCGACTCGCCGAGGGTGAGTGAGGCTTACATTGAGGAGATGAAGGCGCGGTACGGCGAGGAGAGTAACGCTTATCGGATTCGCGTGCTGGGTGAATTTCCGAGGAGTGATGAGGATACGGTTATTCCCATGGAGCTTTTGGACTTGGCGATGAATCGGGACGTGGTGGCGAGTCCTTACGCGCCGCTGGTCTGGGGCTTGGACGTTGCAAGGTTTGGCTCTGACCGTTCGGCGCTGTGCAAGCGGCGGGGGAATGCGGTGATTGAGCCGATTAAGACATGGAAGAATTTGGATTTGATGCAGCTGACCGGCGCGGTGGTGGTTGAGTTTGAGGCGCTGCCGCCAAGCGACAGACCCGAAGAGATACTGGTGGACAGCATTGGGCTTGGTGCCGGAGTCGTGGATCGGCTGAAAGAGTTGGGGCTGCCTGCTCGCGGGATCAACGTCAGCGAGAGTCCAGCCATGGGCGGGACTTACCGGAATCTGAAGGCCGAGCTTTGGTACAAGGCTAAGGCGTGGCTGGAGCAGCGGGACTGTCGGCTTCCCAAGGATGAGCTGCTGGTGGCCGAGTTGGCGACCGTGCGTTATATGTTTACGTCTAACGGCAAGATTCAGATCGAGAGCAAGGACGAGATCAAGAAGCGGGGTTTGGCCTCACCTGACAAGGCTGATGCATTCTGTTTGACGTTTGCGAGTGACGCTGTAATCGGCATGATGGGGAGCAAAGCCAGCACCAAGTGGGGACAGCCGTTGAAAAGAAACCTGTCTAGGGTTGCATAATTGACGTAATTGTTTAAAGGGGTAAATTATGAAGATGACCAAAGCGGAGAAGAAGATGGGCAAGGTGATGCATGAATTCAAGACCGGCAAGCTGCACTCTGGTGCTGGCGGCAAGGTTGTGAAGAATCCCAAGCAGGCCATCGCCATTGCAATGTCCGAAGCCAAGATGCCCATGCGCGGTCAGCGCACCGCCAAGAACGCCAAGGGGAAGATGTAATGGCTACTATGCAACGCACCATGGCGCAGGCCATGGATCAAAAGCCTGGCTACCAGGACACCAGCGCCAGCTGCCCTACTCCAACGCAGGACGTGACGCTCAACCTAAAGAACCGCGCCAAGGCTATTACCAGCGCGGGTTACGGCCCTGAGAATCCCGCGCTGCCTAATGATGCTTTTTGGAGCAAGAAGGCTGACCAGTGGGACGTGTCAGTAGATGATGCCAAGCAGAGCCGTTGCGGGAACTGCGCGGCTTTTAATGTGTCCGACAAGGTCAAGCAGTGCATTGCTGACGGCATTGGCCGCGAGGCTGATCCATGGGGAACGATTAAGCTGGCCGACTTGGGCTACTGCGAGATATTCGACTTCAAGTGCGCCGGTACGCGCACCTGTGACGCTTGGGTAGTTGGCGGCCCGAACAAGGGTGGTGGCGGCGGCGGTGGTGACGGTGAGAATGGGGGAATGGATGCGGAAACGTCAGATTCTGGAGTTGATTCACTCCTCACCATCAAAATCGGTGGCGGCAATGGCGACTAAGCCTGGCTTGTACGCCAACATCAACGCCAAGCAAAAGCGTATCGCTGCCGGCAGCGGCGAGAAGATGAACAAGGTTGGCTCTAAGGCAGCGCCGTCTGCCGCCGACTTTAAGCTGGCGGCCAAGACCGCCAAAATGAAGAAGCCGAAGGCTAAATAATGAATCCAGACTTGCTGAATTATTTGATAAACACCTTGGGTCTGTCTCAGAGCCAAGACATGGGCAGAAATGTCGGTTTAAAAAACTATTCAGCAAGTCAAGGACTCGCGCCATATGGTTTGCGCAATGCCAGCGCAACGCCTAAAGGCTCTGGATATTTTGGAAAGCTGAATCAGAAAGATGGTGGCTTTTCTACAGAAATATCATCAGAGTCAAATATTGGCGAATATCCTTTAATCGTTCCAACGCTGACAAAACAAGAGTTGGGGTTGCTGTTATCTGATGGTAAGCCAACAGAGGATATTTACAGCAAAGCAGAATCTTGGGCAAAGTCTAGGATTGGCAAAGGTCAATCACCATTTGCAAGCAGAACTGGTTTACTTTACCCGTACCCAGAATGATTTCACCGATATGCATTTCAACAGTACACGGCAAAGGTTTGCGGGTGATGCTCACAAGCATTGCCGAGTACTGTCCCGAAGTGCCTGTCTATTTGCGAGGGCCAGAGTCCATCATTGGCGGCTTTGACGCTGACCTAAAGGTCTTTGGTGCGCCGCACAATTTCGGTCTTGACTACAACGAGATCATTGACCGTGCCTTTGCCGATGGGTTTGAGTCGGTGATCTGCGCGAATGACGATATCGTGCTGACACCAACGAGCTACCGGCTGCTGATGGAGGATGTCAAGCAGCTGAAAGCCGAAACCGGTGAGCCTGTGGGCTGGGTTTCAGCGCGGTGCGATGCCGCCAGGCCGGTGCAGAATATTCGCTCTAACCCCTTTAATCAGCGGCTGCACTACTTCAAATACCCCTATGAAGACGCAATTGTGCCGATGGAATGCCCATCCCCTATCTTTGCATGGATTGGTGCCGATGCGTGGAGTGCGGCTGTATTTCCACCGCTGAACTGGTACTCAGATGATGTCCACTGTGAGGATTTGCGTGCCGCTGGCTTTCACCATTACCTGAGCCGGTCATATGTGCATCACATTGGCAGCCAGACGGTGGGCATGAACGGTGACGCACTGACCAAAGCTGCCATACCGTGGATATTACAAAACAGGCCAGAATATGCAAAACAGTGGTTTGATACTTAACTTAGGCTCCGGCAAGGACTACAAACCTGATTGCGTGAATGCTGACATTCGCGCAGATGTTGGTGCCGATTGGGTGGTGGATATTTGCAAATTGTCACTAGGTGAGGTGGTGAAGTCACCACTTGGGATGGTGACTATTAAGCCATTTTGCTTTTCCAAGATCATGGCGTTTGACGTGCTTGAGCATTTGCCCGATCTGGTGACGGCCATGACCAACTGCCGAGATTTGCTGGAGATGGGCGGCGAGATGCATATTCATGTGCCTTACGACTTGAGCCATGGCGCATGGCAAGACCCGACACACGTCAGAGCATTTAATGAAAAATCTTGGGTGTACTACTGCGAATGGGCTTGGTACTTGGGCTGGAAGGGCAGCAAATTTGAGATGACGCATTTGGAGATGCGCCTCAGTGCTTACGGTCAACACCTAGATTTACCGCAAAATGAGATATTGCGACTGCCGCGCGCAGTTGACTCCATGTATGTGATTTTGAAGAAAGTACCTTATGAAGACACCCGCGTGGCAACGTAAAGAGGGAAAGAATCCGAGTGGCGGCCTGAATGCCAAGGGACGCGCCAGCGCCAAGGCCGAGGGTATGAATCTGAAAGCGCCGGTGAAGTCTGGTGACAACCCGCGCAGAGCGTCATTCCTTGCGAGAATGGGCAATATGCCTGGCCCTGAGATGAAGAATGGTGAGCCGACTCGGTTATCACTGAGTCTGAAAGCGTGGGGCGCGTCAAGTAAGGCCGATGCAAAAGCAAAGGCCAAAGCAATTTCTGCAAGGAACAAGAAATGATCAACGATTTGCAAATGACTACAGACATGGCCGCCGTCAATCCAATGGATGACACCGAGTTGCAGGGCATTGTTGCCGGTGAGTTGGAAGATGCCGTCAGCTACATTGATGCCGATGTATCGCCTATCCGCGCCAAGGGAACAGAGTACTACCGTGGCGACCCCTTTGGTAATGAGGAAGATGGCCGCAGCCAAGTGGTGGCAATGGAGGTGCGCGACACGGTGAGCGCCATGCTGCCAAGCCTGATGCGCGTTTTCTTCAGCACCGAGAATGTCGTGGAGTATGTGCCGCGTGGGCCGGAGGACGTGGCTGGCGCACAGCAGGCGACCGACTATGCCAACTACATATTCAGCAACGACAACAACGGTTTCATGACCACCTACGCGCTGTTCAAGGACTCGCTGGTGCGTAAGTGCGGCATTGCGAAATACTGGTGGGATGAGTCTGAAGAGGTCAAGATTGAGGATTATTCCGGCCTCGATGACCAGACCGTGCAGATGCTGATGAGTGAGCAGGCCGAGGTCAAGATTGTGGTCAGCTACCCTGACCCATCTATGCCCATGGACATGATGCAGCCACAGGTTGATCCGATGACCGGCCAGCCAATGCAAATGCAGCAACCGATGCTGCATGACGTGCAGATTAAGCGCACCGTCAAGGATGGCCGCATCAAGATCATGGCGGTGCCGCCTGAAGAGTTGGTGATTGACCGCCGAGCCAGATCATTTGATGATGCTGGCATCATTGCCCACCGTCAAATGGCAACCGTGGACGATCTACTTCAGATGGGCTATGAGTTGGAGGAGATTGAAGAGAATATCTCCAGCACCGACTTAGACAGCAATGACGAGTACTTGGCACGCCAGCCGCTGTCCACCACCATGGGTGCCGGTGACAGTTTGAATCCTGGTCAACGCCGCGTGCTGTACGTTGAATCCTATATCCGAGTGGACTTTGACGGTGACGGCATTCCCGAATTGCGTAAAGTCTGCTGCATGGGTTCTGGCTACACCGTGGTGCGTAATCTGCCGTCCAGTTACATCCCATTTGTGGACTTCCCCTGCGATCCAGAGCCGCATACCTCACCGCTGGAAGCCATGTCGATATTCGATCTGACGCATGACATTCAGGAGATCAAGTCCGAGGTATTGCGAAACACGCTGGACTCACTGGCGCAGTCTATCCACCCGCGCACCGCCGTGGTTGAAGGCCAGGTCAACATTGATGACGTGCTGAACAACGAAACCGGTGCCATTATCCGAATGCGTGCGCCTGGCATGGTGCAGCCGTTTACGACCCCATTTGTTGGACAGGCCGCATTCCCCATGCTGGATTACATGGATCAGATGCGCGAAGACCGTACCGGCATGAGCAAGGCCGCGATGGGCTTGGACGCTGACGCATTGCAGTCAAGCACCAAGGCAGCTGTGGCGGCCACCATTGGTGCCAGCCAAGGCCGTATTGAATTGCAGGCACGCATACTGGCCGAGGGCATGAAGAAACTGTTTAAGGGCATCCTGTACCTGATGACTACGCACCAAGACAAGCCGCGCATGGTGCGCTTGCGTAATGAGTGGGTGGAGATTGACCCACGAGTTTGGAATTCCAGCATGGACGTGACGGTGAATATTGGCTTGGGTAATGGTGACACCAACGAGCGCATTCAAGCACTGACCATGATTGCGGGTAAGCAAGAGCAGATCATGCAGCAGTTTGGCCTGAGCAATCCGGTGGTAACACCGGCCATGTACATCCGCAGCATCCAGAAGATCATTGAGTTGTCTGGCTTTAAGGACGCATCGAGCTACATCCAGACGTTGCCGGCAGACTTCCAGATGCCGCAGTCCGATGCACCAAAGCCAACGCCCGAAGAGGTGCTGGCACAGGTGCAAGCTCAATCAATCCAAGCCGACATCCAGAAGAAGGCTGCTGAGTTGGAGTTGAAACGCGAGCAGATGATCCGCGATGATGATTACCGTAGAGATCAACTGGCGCAAGACTTAATGCTCAAGAAATATGAACTTGAGTTAAAGTACAACACACAAATTAGCACTGCCGAGATCGAAGCGCGGCAGGCTATGGATCGGGAGGCCATGCAGCAGCAGTCAGCAATTGTCCAGCAGGCAGTGCAGACGGCGGCCAATGTGCCTCCACCCATCAACCTTAATGGAATGGCTCAATGAACGAAGAACAAGTACGAAAAGGCCGCCGGTCTGAGCAGTTTATGCAAGACGAGGTATTTGCAACGGCCTTGGAGAAGATGCGTGGTGATTTGCTTTGGGAGTTTGAGAACAGCAAGCCGGAAGAGGCTGCAAAGCGTGAAATTTGTTGGGCGCAGTTGCGTGCCATTGAGAATTTCAAGAATGAACTCACCAAAATGATCGACAACGGCAAGGTGGCACAGCGTGCCATTGAGCGCGCGCAAAAGAATCTTGTTTAAATAGGAAAATAGACCATGCAGACAGTAGCACCAACGCCAGCAGGCAGTGCCGTTCAAGGTCCGATGAATATGGCTGAAGCAGCCGATGCACTTGTAGGAATGCTCCCCGATGAGGGACAAGAGGATTCAGGCGAGTCGCAGTTGCCCGAAGAGGGCGCGGCGGGAGAAGATGAGTTGCTGACCGATGCAGACGCGGATAGCAATGAAACTGATCCCGAACAATCCGAAGAAGATGAGAATTCTGAAGAGGAAGAACAGCCACAAGTCTTCACCGTCAAGGTTGACGGTAAAGAAGTCGAGGTGTCGCTGGAGGAACTCCAAAAGGGATATTCAAGGACTCAGGATTACACACGCAAAACGCAGCAAATTGCCGAGGTGCGAAAGCACGCCGAGGCAGAGTTGCAGGCAGTGCGTGCCGAGCGCGAGCAATACGCTCATTTGTTAGGAGCTTTAGAGGCTCAGGTTCAGCAGGCAACGCAGCCAAACATTGATTGGGAACGTCTTTACCAAGAAGACCCCATTGAATGGGTACGGCAGCGCGAGGTGATGCGAGAAAACCAAGAGAAGAATGCAGCTATTCAAAGCGAAAAGCAGCGCCTGTCTCAGTTGTCGCAACAAGAACAAATGCAGCATCACCAGTTGGTGTTGCAGCATGAGCAAGAGGCTTTGGTGGCGGCTATTCCCGAGTGGAAAGACTCCAAGAAGGCTGCGGCTGAAAAAGCCATGCTCGTTCAATTCGGCCAGAAGGCTGGATTCTCACCTGATGAACTGAAGAATGTTCTCGATCACAGGGCGGTTGTGCTGTTGCGAAAAGCGGCGCTGTACGACCAGATGGTGTCCAAGCGTGGACAGATCAAGCCGGTGACAAACAATGGGCCAAGACCCGCAAAGCCTGGTGCAGCGGGAAGAGTTTCTAACAATACTGAGGCATTGCGAGCACAACAGCGTCTTGCGAAAACTGGCCGTGTCGATGATGCGGCTGATGCCATCTACAAACTCTTGAAATAAGGAATTCACCATGTCTATCGTAAGTAACACGTTCACCACATACTCAGCAAAGGGTATTCGTGAAGACTTGAGCAATGTCATCACCAACATCGCTCCCGAAGAAACACCGTACCAATCCAATATTGGCCGCGAAACCGTCAGCAATACTTTGTTTGAGTGGCAGACCGACACACTGGCAGATGCAGCCGCAAATGCTCAGTTGGAAGGTGATGACGTTGGCACATTTGATTCAGTGACAGCCACTGTTCGTTTGACCAACTATGCTCAGATTGCACGCAAAACCATCGTCTTGTCAAACACTGAAGAAGTGGTTAACAAGGCTGGCCGCCGTTCTGAACTGGCATACCAGATCGCCAAGCGCGGCTCTGAACTCAAACGCGACCAAGAATTCATCTTCTTGAATGGCGGTATTGCTGTTGCAGGCAACACTACCACTGCTCGCGTGACTGCCTCTCTGGGCGCATTCGTCAAGACCAATACCGACAAGCAAACCAACGGTACTGATCCAAGCTACACCACACTGCCAAACAGTGCGCGTACTGACGGCAACGTGCGTACTTTCACTGAAACCATTCTCAAGAGTGTGATTCAGAAAGTATGGACTGCTGGCGGTAACCCAAAAATCCTGATGGTTGGCCCTGTCAACAAGCAGCGCGTTTCCGGTTTCTCTGGCATTGCCTCACAGCGTTACAACATCAACGGTGGCGACCGTCCTGCCACTTTGATCGGTGCTGTTGACGTCTACGTCAGCGACTTTGGTCAAGTGTCTGTTATCGCTAACCGCTTCCAGCGCGAGCGTGATGCATGGGTACTCGATCCTGAGTACGCAAAGATGACCGTTCTCCGTCCTTACCAGCAAGTCGAATTGGCGAAAACAGGCGACGCTGAAAAGCGTATGCTGTTGATCGAATTCGGCCATAAGGTATTGGCTGAAAACGCTCACGGTCTGGCAGCAGACTTGATCACTTCTTAATCAACTAAGAGGAAAAGGGGGAGGAGAAATCCTCCCCTACTTACATGGAAAAACGATTTTTTGATGCAAACCCCGAAAAGGGGATCACTCGCACCTGGCACTACAACGAAGACACTGATGAGGCAACGATTCAGACAACGCAGGACTTGACTGCCGTCATTGAGGCTAACAAGCGCGACTTTGCCGCCATCGACAACAAAGCAGATTGGAAGGGCGAATGGCATCATGTTGCCAGCATCCCTGAGTCAATCTACTTTCAGTTGAAGGCAGAGGGCAAGCTGGATGATCCGGTTTACATGAAAAAATGGTTGAACGATCCCGATAACAGGTTCTTTAGAGTGAGGCCAGGTCAGGTATGAAATACATTGCAGTCTGCACGCCAGCGCGTGACATGGTTCATACCAACTACACCTATTGCATGGTCAATATGGTGGCGTACCACACGCTGAACACCACTGACGCTGTCAGCCTCAAGATACTGCAAGGCACACTGATCCAGAATCAGCGTGCTGACTTGTGCCTTGACGCGATGCGCGAGGGTTGCAGCCACATACTGTTCATCGACTCCGACATGACTTTCCCACAGGACATGATCCAGCGGCTGCTGGCGCATGACGTGGATATCGTGGCGACCAACTGCGCGCGTAGACGTATGCCTACAGGTCCAACAGCGCAGAACTATGACGAGAATGGAAAGCGCAAGCCGGTCTACACCATGCCCGAATCCACCGGCTTAGAAGAGGTTGGCTCAGTTGGCACTGGCGTGATGCTGATCAAGCGCGAAGTGTTTGAGAACATGACTGAGCCATGGTTTGATATGCCGTGGCAGACCGGCACTCGCGGCTACATGGGCGAGGATGTCTTCTTCTGCAAGAAGGCTCAGGAATTGGGTTTCAAGGTGTATATTGACCATGATGTCTCAAAAGAAATCGGACACATTGGCACGTTTGAATTCCGTCATGAACACACATGGGTCATGAAGGAACAGCTTGAAAAAGAGGCAGTCTAAATGGCATTGACCACCTACACCGAACTCAAATCATCACTGGCTGATTGGCTCAACCGGACTGATTTGACTTCTGCTATTGCTGACTTCATCAGCCTGGCCGAGGCGCAGATGGAGCGCCAGCTGCGTACACGTCAGATGATTGTGCGTGCCACTGCATCATTTGCAGCTGCCGCTGAATACGGCACCGTACCTGATGACTTCTTGGAAACCAAGTCCATCAAGCTGGATACTAATCCGGTGACATCCTTGTCATTCCAAACAATTGAGGGAATGGATCAACTGTCTAACACCACCTATTTGTCCAGCGGCAAGCCGTTGTATTTCACCGTGGTGGGAAATCAATTCAGGTTGCTACCGATTCCTGATGGTGCATACACGGCCGACTTGGTGTACTACGCCAAGCTGGCTAAGTTATCAGCTACAAACGCCACCAACTGGCTGTTAACACAAGCGCCTGATGTTTATCTGTACGGCTCGCTGTTACAGGCTGCGCCTTACTTGCAGGATGATGCGAGAATCTCAGTGTGGTCATCTTTATACCTGGCTGGCTTAGATCAGCTACAAGTTGCTGATGACCGTGGTTCAACCTCTGGCGGCGCTCTGTTGGCGCGTGCAAGGACATTCGGATGATAGTCACCACCACCAAAGGCGAGATGGACGATTCACTGCTGGAGAAGCGTGAAGGTTCATTGGACAATGACACCGAGACAACAAGCTGGGTAGAGTATTGGCTGGATGGTGAAATGGTTCACCGATCTGTCCATATGGCGCTCAAGCGCAGTGTGTTTGCTGATGGCGTTACCCAACAAATTTAAGGAATAGATCATGGCAAATACCCAGGCAATGTGTACGAGTTTTAAGGGTGAGCTACTTGTCGGCCACCACAATTTTGGTACTGGCGTTATTCGCGCTGCAACCACAGCCGACACTTTCAAGGCCGCCTTGTACTTGGCTTCTGCCACTGTCAGCGCGGCCACCACAGCTTACAGCGCTACCGGCGAGGTGTCAGGCACTGGCTACACCGCAGGCGGCGTGACGGTGACCTTTGGCACTGCGCCAAGCACTAGCGGCACCACAGCCTTTGTCACGCCAAGTGCCAGCATCAGCTATTCCTCAGTGACTTTATCCACAGCCTTTGATGCAGTCCTGATCTACAACTCGACTCAGTCAAACAAAGCGGTCAGCGTGCATACCTTTGGCAGTCAGACCGTGACTGCCGGTACGTTTACGCTGACCATGCCTACCAATGATGCAAGCACTGGCCTGATCAGGCTGGCTTAACCAAGGGGCAGCGGCATGGCTGCATATGGTTCTGGCCCTTATGGAAGCGGCGCGTGGGGTATAGGCGTTGTCATTCTCAGTGGGAATTCATCTACTGGTAATGTCGGCACTGTTGTTTTTACAAAAATAGATGCTATTTCTGGCAACTCATCAACTGCATCAGTTGGTAGTTTGCTCGTCAATATTTCTATCCAAGAAGATGGAACAATTGCAACAGGTAATGTTGGCACACTAGCATCACAACGTACTTTTGGGATTACAGGTAACTCATCCACCTTGTCGGTTGGATCAGTTGCGCCATCCATAGTAATTCAAGAGGATGGAAATTCCTCTACGGTATCTGTCGGTACGGTTACACAATCCAGAACAGTTGCTGTTACCGGCAATGCAGCGACCCTGTCAGTTGGGACACTGGCACCAGTTACGTCAATTGCTGAAGATGGAAACTCATCAACCTTATCGGTTGGAACGGTTGGAGTAACACGGTCTAAGGCGATTACAGGAAATGCTGCCACTGGTGCCGTTGATACTATGGGCGCAGAGGTCATCTCATTCCAAGAAATCACCGGAGTTGATGGCACAGGCGCTGTTGGATCAATTGCTGGTTTAACTGTTGAAATTGCGATAATTGGAGTTGAGTCTGCTGGTGCTGTTGGCACAATGATCGGATTTGGATGGGGCGCAGTGCCTGATTCCAACGAGACATGGACGGCACAATCAGACAGTAGCGAGACATGGACACCAGTTGCGGATTCCTCCGGCAGCTGGACACCAGGTTCTGATACTTCAGAATCTTGGACAGATTTAGCAGACAATTCAATCACTTGGCAAGAAGCCGCGTAGGTTTGAAATGAAGAATACTGAATCATTGACTCAGCAGCGATTAAAAGAAGTGTTGAACTATGACGCTGAG
>Ga0208916_10000383_pt1 | contig 21363 bp, 16 predicted proteins | sample DEB19_08_DNA_5_FD_184523 | JGI IMG/M metagenome (GOLD analysis project Ga0208916, IMG submission 184523) | Aqueous microbial communities from the Delaware River and Bay under freshwater to marine salinity gradient to study organic matter... | ecosystem: Environmental > Aquatic > Marine >... | reverse complement strand
TTACGTGCCTTGCGTGAGTCTGTAACTACAACGCGGAAAAATGGTGTGCGGATTTTGCCCATGCGCATTAAACGAATTTTTGTAGCCAAGAAAGTTGTACTCCTGTAAATGTGTGTCATGCGTATCAACCGCAGCGGGGTGCGCGATCAATTCAGATGACTATCGAATTGTGGATGTTGCTGGGGGTAGAGGGCCCCGTCAACAGGTGCCCAATTCTGCCATTCATACGCTCAGATGCGAAATCGAAGGCTTACTGACCCTCTTCTTGCGCTCGCTTGGCAGGGTTACCAGATTTGGACTTTTTCTTCTTATTGACCGGGGTTTGAACCTTCGGCAGGGCTGGCATTCCCATGCCTCCCATTCCAGCGGGCATTCCCCCATTGCGGACCTGCTTCATCATCTTTTGAGCAGCTGAGAATCGATCCACCAGATTATTTACATCTGACACCTTGCGACCTGAGCCCAATGCAATACGTGCTCGACGAGAACCATTTAACACCTTTGGATCACGTCGTTCTGCTGGAGTCATGGATTGAACAATCGCCTTGGTGCGAACGATCTCGCCCTCATCAAAGTTTTCGATCTGTTTCTTCATTTGGCCGGCACCAGGAAGCATTCCTAATAACTTAGACATGTTGCCCATCTTGGACATCGCCTGCAGCTGATCTAAGAAGTCTTCAAGTGTGAAATCTTCTCCGCTTGCAAACTTCGCTTCAAGTTTTGCAGATGTATCGGTATCAAAAGCCTTCTTCGCTTGTTCGGCAAGGGTTGCAACATCGCCAAGACCCAAGATTCGAGAAGCCATTCGCTCTGGATAAAAGATGTCGAACTCATGAAGTTTTTCACCGGTTGAGGCAAACATGATTGGACGCTTAGTCATAGAAGCGATTGACAGTGCCGCACCACCACGTGCATCACCATCGAGCTTTGTCAGAACAACGCCATCAAAGCCAACACCAGCTAAGAATGCTTGCGAAGTTCTAACCGCGTCTTGTCCGATCATTGCATCGACAACAAACAAAATCTCATCAGGATTAACAGCATCTCGAATATCAGATGCCTGCTTCATGAGATCCTCATCAACACCCAGACGACCAGCGGTATCAACGATGACCATGTTGTATTGCTTTGACTTTGCGAATTCTATTCCAGCTTTAGCAACCTTTACTGGATCTCCGCCATATATTCCAGAAGTTTCGGCATTACCTGGTTCTGGTGCAAACACTGGAACATTGACTGAATCACCAACAACCTGCAACTGTGTTACAGCGTTGGGGCGTTGTAAATCAGAGGCAACTAAAAGTGGAGTGTTTCCTTGATCGGCGTAAAACTTTGCCAGCTTTCCAGCCAAGGTTGTTTTACCGGCACCTTGTAAACCAGCCAACATGATCACCGTCGGTGGATTCTTCGCAAAGCGAACTCTGCGTGCCTGTCCCCCAAGGATTTCAATCAGGCTTGTATTAACAATTTCAAAGATTGCATTTGCTTGATTTGTGCCTGATTGCAGAGTTGGCAGTGCATCTAAAGATTTTTGGCGGATATCGGCGATGAAATCTTCAACAACAGAAAGGGCGACATCTGATTCAAGTAAGGCTTGGCGAATTTCCTCGCAGGTTGTTTCGATATCTGAGGATGAGATCTTTCCTCGTGAGCGCAGGGATGAGAATGCGCCACTGAAGCGAGAGGTTAAGGATTCAAACATAAGAGCCGAAGACTACTTCAACGCCTGCTTAAGATGCGAAGCGACCTGGTTTGCTCGCTCAGAGGTAAGCGGTCCGCCTGTTAACTCGGTTACATACAAGGTATCAATCGCCTCGGCTCCAAGGGTTGTAACGATGGCGGAACGAATATCAATCTTTGATTCGGTAATTGCCGCACCGATTCTAAATAGCAATCCGGGACGGTCATGGCTTCGGACTTCAATGATTGTTGCATCTGTTGCAGCATCAGTAAATATCTCAACTTCAGGATCAGGAACCGGAATTGTTGGAATAGATGCGTAAGCAGCTGCGCGCGCACTGAGCCGCTCTTCCACATCGGTTGAATCCACCAAAGCTGCTGCGATTAATTCATGCAACTTTGAATCGCTCACATCTGGTGCGTGTGGTTCAGGTGTAACGATCCAATACATAACTGCAGAACTACCAAGCGTCTTTGTGCGAGCAGACTTAACATCTAAACGCGAAATATTAAATACACCCGCCACAATAGATAGCAAACCTGGCTTATCAGGTGAAATGACTTCGATTGCATAACCACTTGAATGTTCTTCTAATACAACTCGCAAATCACCCTTTTCGGCAAGTGCAACTTGTTCATCAGAAACTTGTGGTTGCTGGGCAACTTCAACTCCAGACATTGCTTTGCGAACTCTATTTACTAACTCTGCAACTAGGGTCGCTTTCCAATCACTCCATCCAGCACTTCCGGTTGCTTCCCCATCGGCGATACTCAATGCGTGCAGCAGCTCTAAAGTGTTTGCATCTGGAATTAAAGCCAGAACAGATTGAATTGTCGCCGGATCATCTAAATCTCGGCGGGTTGCAGTTGAAGAAAGAAGTAAGTGATGCAGCACTAATAATTTAAGGGTTTCAATATCTTTCTCATCAAATCCCACACGTCGCGCAATTGGCTCAATTAAGCGAACTCCGCGCTCTGAATGATCCTCCTGTGTTCCTTTACCAATGTCATGAAACAAGGCGGCAAACAACAATAAATCTGGTCGATGTACCTTGCGGGTCAAGGTCGCTGCATGCACAGCGGTTTCAACCATGTGGCGATCAACTGTGTGACGATGCAATGCATTTCGTTGCGGAAGTGACCGCACGCTGCGCCATTCAGGAATCCAATGAAAAATGATCTCTTCCTGATCTAAGGACTCGAAAATTCCCACCATCGCTTCGCCTGCGCCAATCAACGAAACTAAGAGTTCGCGAGCTTCGCGAGGCCACGGATTAGGAAGTATGCCTTCACCATTATTGAGCGCTTCAGCCAATTCAGTACATGTATCTAATGACAATGGCAGACCTAATTGCGCTGCAGTTGCTGCTGCGCGCAACCCAACGACTGGATCATCATTAATCGATGTAAATGGATCAATCACAATTTCGCGGTTTGCAGCACTTACATTTTTTGCCACGGTAACTACTCGTGGTCGACGCATGATGCGTCCTAATCCATCCTTGCCCTTATGTTCAAAGGCGTGCCAGGTGTAATCCAAAAGGTAATCAACAGATCGTGCTGCTCGAGCTACATCGCTCATCATTGCATCAGCATCTGGATATTCAAGTAACTCTGCAACCTTGTCCTGCTCCTGAAACAGTAGGCGATCTTTTCCGCGCCCACTTGCCATATGCAACGCTTCTCGAACATTATTCAATGTGGATTCTGCCCAGCTGATTTTCTCTAGCGGAACCCGAACTGCACCTGTTTTAGAGATAGCGCGCAACGCTTGAATATCTCGTAGCCCACCACGAGCCTCTTTCAAATCTGGCTCTAACAAATAAGCAAGCTCGCCTGCTCGTGAATGTCTTTCTTCAAGACTCTTTTGTAACTTCGGCAAATTATCCTTAGCGCTCTTTCGCCAATACTCCACAGCATCACTTTGCACAGCTGCGACTAGATCAGCGTTACCTGCTATTAAGCGAATATCTAATAAACCTGTTGCAACTCGTAAATCAGAATCTGCCGAATCTCGAGTTTCGCTTCGCGTACGCACTGAATGATCAACGCTGGTCTTATCCCACAGCGGATATAAAACATCATTAACAACTGCTTTTAACTTCTCTTGCGAGATCTTTCCTGAATGTAAGAACAAAATATCTAAATCTGAACCAGGAGATAACTCGCCGCGGCCATAACCACCAACCGCGGCGAGTGCTATCTCCTTACCCGAATCTATGTCGCAATGGGTGTGCAACGCATTGCTAAATAGTTCTGAGAGAAATCGATCGCTCTCGTTCGATCGATCTCGTCTCTCCCGGGTACTCATAGGAGAAGTCTAGATTGCTTCGGAACCGCGCTCCCCCGTACGAACGCGAATTACCTGATCAACTGGTGTTGTCCAAACCTTTCCATCACCAATAGACCCTGTTGAAGCAGCTTTAACGATCACATCGACCACAGAATCTGAGTCTTTGTCATCAACTAAAACTTCTAGGCGAACCTTTGGCACTAAATCAACTGTGTATTCGGCGCCGCGGTAAACCTCAGTGTGGCCACGTTGACGTCCGAAACCACTTGCCTCTGACACAGTCATTCCTGTAACCCCTGCCGCCTGCAGTGCGTTCTTTACATCTTCTAACTTGAATGGCTTCAAGATCGCTGTAATAAGTTTCATTAGAAAGCACCTCCGCGTGATGAGCTAGACATTTCGTACGCTGTCTCAGCATGCTCGCTGAGATCAATACCTTCGACTTCGGCATCCTTAGAGATACGGAATCCGATGGTCTTCTCGATTACAAAACCAAGAACAAGTGTTACTAGGAATGAATATCCTGCAACGAGACCGACACCTAGTGCCTGCTTGGTAAGCAACGCTGTTCCGCCACCGTAGAACAAGCCATCAAGACCGATGCTGTTTACAACGTGTGTTCCGAAGAGACCGATCGCTAATGATCCCCAGATTCCACCTACAAGGTGAACTCCAACAACATCAAGAGAATCGTCAAAACCAAGCTTGTACTTTAAGCCAACTGCAAGTGCGCAGAAGATACCGGCGAATAATCCGATAACAACTGCCGCCCATGGAGCAACAAATGCACACGCAGGTGTAATTGCTACAAGTCCTGCAACCGCACCTGATGCCGCACCAAGTGATGTTGGATGACCGTTGCGAATCTTTTCAACTAGCAACCAACCACAAACTGCGCCAGCTGTTGCTACCTGAGTATTCATAAATGCAAGTCCTGCAATTCCATTTGCAGCAAGTGCTGATCCAGCGTTGAAGCCGAACCATCCAAACCACAGTAGACCTGAACCTAGAAGTACTAGCGGCAATGAGTGAGGACGCATTGCTTCTTTACGCCATCCAACTCGCTTACCCAAAACAATTGCAAGTGCTAGACCTGCAGCACCTGCGTTGATGTGAACAGCTGTTCCACCTGCGAAGTCTTCAAGACCCTTGCCTGCCAAAAATCCTGTTCCTGTAACTGTGTCGCCAACCTTGTTTCCAAAGGCAAATACCCAGTGTGCAACTGGGAAGTAAACAATTGTTGACCAGATTGCTACAAAGACAGCCCATGCTGTGAACTTTGTGCGATCTGCGATTGCACCAGAAATAAGTGCTGGAGTAATGATTGCGAACATCAACTGAAATGCTGCGAAAACCAAAACTGGAATTGGATAAATTCCACCATTATTTGTGAAGTCATTAACGATTCCGCCAAGACCTGAGAATGAAATGTTTCCGTACCAAGGTGAATCAGCCTTGTAACCAAATGCTAATTCGAAACCATAAATAACCCACAAAACGCTGACGATTCCAATAGTTACAAAGGACATCATCATCATGTTTAGAACGCTCTTTGTACGAACCATTCCACCGTAAAAGAACGCAAGTCCTGGTGTCATAAGAAGAACGAGAGCGGTGCTTGCCAACATCCAGGCTGTATCGCCGGAATTTAAAACAATCTCTTCCATAGTTGTATCTGCTTTCATAAAGGTAAAGAAAGGTTCTCGCCTTTGAGATGCCCAAACCTTCTATGAGCGCAGTTACAAAAAGAGGCGTTTAGGATTTCAGGGGCGTGACAAAAACCCCCGTTGTGTTACATCTGGGTTACGCAAGCAGCCCTTGGATATAGCTTTCAGCCTCAAACAGGGCGAAATCAGCCTCGGACTCGCCTGTACCTACCCATTTGATCGGGATTCCAAGCTCAGCCTCGATGGCCAAGGCAACCCCGCCCTTTGCACTGCCATCTAACTTGGTTAACACGATGCCAGTTACTTCAACACTTTCAGTGAAGATCTTCGCTTGCTGCAATCCATTTTGACCTGTTGTTGCATCAATTACTAACAACACTTCATTGATCGGCGAGACTTTTTCAACTACGCGTTTTACTTTGCTGAGCTCTGCCATTAAATCATTTTTATTGTGCAAACGACCTGCGGTGTCGATGATGAAAATATCGCTCTGTGACTCATGTGCACTCTTTGCGCCATCAAATGCAACTGATGCTGGATCGCCATTTTCTTTTCCCGAAACAACTGTCACTCCAATTCGATCTCCCCAAGTACGAAGTTGATCAACAGCTGCTGCGCGGAATGTATCTCCAGCTGCAAGCACAACTGACTTTCCGGATTTCTTATAGTACGAGGCGAGCTTTGCAACAGATGTTGTCTTGCCGGTGCCATTGACTCCAACAACCATGATTGTCGTGGTTCCCTCAACAATAATTGGCTGATGTGAATTCTGAGAAAGATTAGAGGTCATGATTTCAATAAGTGCTTGTTCGGCGTTATCGCTCTTTACCTTGCGAGCTGCTTCAAGAAACTCTTTAGTTAATTTAGGTCCCAGATCTGATGCCAGCAACTCATGTTCTAGATCAGCCCAATCGGCTGGTGAAAAATCATTAGTGCCTTTTATCTTGGCGATGAACTTACTGAAAAGACCCATCGTGCGAAGCCTTAGCTTGCGTCAGATTCGCGCAAGCGCTGTGAGATAACTTCTGTCACGCCATCCCCGCGCATAGTTACACCGTACAGAGCATCCGCAATTTCCATAGTGCGCTTTTGGTGAGTAATGATGATCAACTGTGAACTTTCACGTAGCTCTTCAAGCACTCCGAGCAATCGTCCAAGGTTCACATCATCAAGTGCAGCCTCAACCTCATCAAGTACGTAGAACGGACTTGGACGAGATTTAAAGATCGCAACCAACATCGCAACAGCTGTAAGAGATTTTTCTCCACCAGAGAGCAAGGAAAGGCGCTTCACACGCTTTCCTGGCGGACGAGCCTCCACATCGACACCGGTAGTTAATGGATTGTCTGGATCTGTCAGGATCAAGCGACCATCTCCACCTGGGAACAAGCGCGCAAAAATATCTTCGAAGTGCTTAGCTGTCTCTTCATAGGCTTCCATGAAGATTGATTGCACGCGGTCATCAACCTCTTTAACAATATCCAGCAGATCCTTCTTAGTGTTCTTAAGATCCTCAAGTTGCTCAGCTAAGAACTTCAGACGCTCTTCAAGAGATGTGTACTCCTCAAGTGCCAGCGGATTGATCTTTCCAAGCAAGTTCAATGAACGCTCTGCAGATGCAAGGCGCTTTTCTTGCTGATCGCGACGATATGGAACCATCTCAGTTGCAATAATTTCGCCATCTTCAGTCTCGTGGAAGGTTGGAACATCCTTATCGGGACCGTACTCATTTACCAAAGTCGCAGTATCAATTCCGAACTCTTCAACAGTCTTAGCTTCAAGGGTTTCAATTCGCAGACGTTGTTCTGCACGAGCGATCTCATCCTTGTGAACACTTGTTGTTAGCTGCTCAAGCTCAGTTGTTAACTCACGTCCACGTGTGCGAACAGTTAATGTCTCACCTTCACGTGATGCACGGGACTCTTCTAGACGACCACGTTCTGTAGCAGCCTTTGCGATCGAGCGTTCAATGTGAATCAGAACTTCATACGCAGCTTCTGCAACTGCTTGTGAAATTACTGCTGCGCGGGCACGTGCACTACGGCGAACAATTGCTCGCTCTGATGCATCACGCTCTGCTTGTGCTGATTGCTCAAGTGTTAAGGCACGTGCAGCGATCGAATCGACACGCTCTTCAATTGTACGAACCGCAAGGCGGGCTTCAACCTCTGAAGTACGCGCTACTGAAACCAAGTTACGAAGCTCTTCAGTGCGAGAGTGATCTGGCTCTGCTACCTCTCCGCGCTGCTGCAACTGATTTTGCGCGATAACAATTTCGCCCTCATCGCGAGACTTGGCGGCAGTTGCCTCATTAATGGAGTTATTTAAACGCTCAACTTCAGCCATTGCTGACTTCATATTCTGGCCAGACACAGCTAGCTGCTCTGTTAATGCTGCGATGCGTGCATCAGATTCGTTCAGCTTAGATAGTGCAACATCAAAATCACTTTGGCGTGAAGCAACTTCATTAGTTGCCGTTGAAATTTCAAACTTCAGGCGATCGCAGTTGTGTGTGATCTCTTGTAACTTTGTCTCAAGACCTTCGATAAGCGCCTTAATCTCAATCAAAGATGATGAAGATTTAGAACCACCACGAGCACGTCCACGAGAAATCACATCTCCATCACGAGTTACAACTGTTACCGCAGGATGTGAGCGAAGAATTGCCTCTGCTGCGTTGGCATTGTCTGCCACAACAGTTGATGCCAGTAGAGATGAAATGAGATCACCAATTGAATTTGAGCGAATATGTGCTGAAAGTGGAGTTAGCCCAGCAGGAATATTTCCGTTTCCACTTTGTCCTGGCTCGTACACAAGTACATCAGCCTGTCCTAAGTTTTCACTGCGCAAAGTTGTAAGCGCGGTTACTGCAGATGAAAGATCCTGAACAACCACAGCATCTGCCAATGAACCAAGCGCTGCAGCAGCGGCTGATTCCCATCCATTATCAATTTCAATTAATCCTGCGATGCTTCCAAGAATCGATACTCCACGTGAATCACGTAGCAGCGCTGATGCACCATCGCGGTTTTGCGAGGTCAGCTTCATAGCCTCAAGCTTTGACTCCACAGCATTTCGTTCACGGTCTGCAGCGCGTTCAGCCTCAACCAACTCATTGAGCTTTGACTTTGCGCCTTCCAGAGAGTTCTTTGCGCCTTCGTACTGTGAATCAAGACCAAGTTCACCAGAATCTGCACTTGCGATTTCTAGTTCATATGAAGAGTACTCACGTTGCGCTTGATCAACACGTGTTTGGGCATCACTTCGAGATTTGTTAAGGCGTTCAATCTCTTCAGCAATAGCCTCTAGTCGTGCCTGTAAAGATTTAATGTGGCCTTCTTGACGGGCTGTTCCTTCGCGCGCATCTGCAATTGCGCGCATTGCTGCAGCAATTGTGTCTTCATCACTCTTTAACGCAGCCTCAGCTGATGCTAATTGAGTTGTTGCGTGAACAAGTGCTTGCTGTGCTTCAACCACATTTGCACGCAGTTGTGACTCTTCAAGACGAAGTGTTGCCGCTTCTGCATCAATAGCTTCTGGATCACGACCTGAAGTTCGTGCTTCTTCCGCCTCTTCATTAAGAAAACGTGAGCGCTCCTGAGCCAAACTTTGGGTTCCACGGAACTTTTCACGGAGTGAGCTGAGGTTGTAATAAGTCTCTTGAGCGGCGATCAACAGTGGACTCTCAAATGCAGCTTGTGCATCAAGTGCCTCTTCGCGGCGTCGAACTGTTTCAAGCTCTGTTTCTACTGAAGTACGTTTTTCACGAAGCGCAGTTTCATCTGCAACTTCAAGTTCGAGTGTCTTTGACATCGAAATGAAATCATCTGCAAGCAAACGTAGTTTCGCATCGCGCAGATCTGCTTGAATCGTTGCGGCTTTCTTTGCAACCTCTGCCTGCTTACCCAGTGGGCGAAGTTGGCGGCGAAGTTCAACTGTTAAATCCTGAACACGTGCAAGGTTTGCTTGCATTGAATCTAATTTGCGAAGTGCTTTCTCTTTGCGCTTGCGGTGCTTAAGTACGCCAGCTGCTTCTTCAATAAATCCGCGACGCTCTTCTGGGGTTGCCATCAAGATTGCATCGAGTTGACCTTGACCAACGATGACGTGCATTTCGCGACCGATACCTGAATCGCTTAGTAGCTCTTGAATATCTAGAAGACGTGATGCTTCTCCATTGATTTGATACTCGCTCTGTCCATTACGGAAAAGAATTCTTGAAATAGTAACTTCGGTGTAATCGATTGGAAGTGCGCCATCAGAGTTATCAATTGTTAGCGAAACTTCTGCACGTCCTAATGGTGCGCGACCGCTTGTTCCAGCGAAGATGACATCTTCCATCTTTCCGCCGCGAAGAGATTTTGCACCTTGCTCACCCATAACCCAGGTAAGCGCATCAACAACATTTGATTTACCTGAACCGTTAGGGCCAACCACACAGGTAATGCCGGGTTCGAGGCGAAGAGTGGTCGCGGAAGCAAAGGACTTAAAGCCCTTGAGCGTCATACTCTTCAAATACACGCGGCAAACCTATCGCTTCTTGCGCGTGATTTTGGTGAATTTAGGCTTGAGGATTGGCGGTTTTTAACGCCTCGTAAGCAGCACGAGCGGCTACTTGTTCCGCCTCTCGCTTGCTCTTACCGGTGCCCTCACTGAGTGCTTGACCACCCAACATTGCAACAGCGGTGAAATTCTTATCGTGATCTGGTCCTTCTTCGCTGACGACATACTCAGGTGCGCCTTTACCAAGGGATGCTGCAAGCTCTTGCAAAGCGGTCTTTCCATCAAGACCTGCACCGCGAGCAACCGCTGAATCCATTGTTGGGGTAATTAACTCGCGCACAATTTCGGTGCACTTTGCAAAACCAAACTGCAAATAAATAGCACCAATCAACGCTTCCAAGGCATCTGCAAGTAATGAGTTTTTATCGCGACCATTTGTAACCTCTTCGCCTTTTCCAAGACGAATGTGTTGGCCGAGATTTAATCCGCGCGCAATATCTGCGAGCGCTCTCATATTTACGACACCTGAACGCAATGGAGATAAACGACTCTCATCAAAATCTGGATATCGTTTGTACAGCTCTTCGGTAACAATTAATCCGAGAACTGAATCTCCAAGAAACTCAAGTCGCTCATTAGTTTCTTTACTTCCCGATTCATATGCAAATGAACGATGGGTAAAAGCCAACTCAAGCAAAGCTGGATCGAGTGTTACTCCCAGCTGCTCACTGAGCATGGAACTCAGATCAGACCTCTAATACCTGACGACGGTTGTATGTACCGCAAGTTGGGCATGCTGTGTGCTGCAACTTTGGTTGCTGGCACTGTCCGCATGTGGCTAGGGCTGCTGCAGTAGTTTTCCACTGGCTACGACGTGAACGCGTCTTTGAACGCGACATTTTTCGCTTTGGTACTGGCACTGTTCTAACCTCTTCTTTCGCATGAGCAGCCACTGGGCTGCAGAGGGAAAGTATCCCTTAAAAGGGCTAAATCTTGAAATCGGGATCATCCAGCGTGAGAGAGCCTAGGCTCGCCCAGCGGGCATCGATCACTTCATGGGCGTGATCCTCGGGCAGATCGGCCCATTTACCACCGCACTCAGGGCATAGCCCAAGGCACTCCTCGTCACACAAAGGGTTGATTGGCAGCGATAGAACCACCGCATCGCGGATAGGGGTCTCAAGATCCATGATGTTGCCATCCATCATGAGCTCATCTTCAAGATCTAAATCGATCTCATCCTCATCACGCTTCTTCTTTTTGCCGCGTTCATTTGTTGGCTCATAGTTGTAGAGCTCTTGAATCTTTCGCTCAATCACAATTTCTACAGGGTCAAGGCAGCGAATGCATTCACCTTTAGCGACCGCATAAACATCAGCGCTTAAAAGTACGCCTTCGGTAACTGATTCAAGGCGAACATCAACCTCGATGAACTCTCCAGCGGGAACAGAGATAAGCGGAACACCAAAGTTTTCTTTAACAGGAATGTCTAATTGATACTCCTTCATCTCCCCCGCACGACGAGGCAGCTCGAATGTATTGAGCTGGAAAGAGTCTTGTTGCTTACTCATCAGCAAGTTGCGACAAGACATCCTTGTCATTTGCGCCAGCTAGGCGATCTCGTCCGCGTGAGACGGCATCCAAAGTCTTATTCAAAATTACTTCTAGTGTCGCAAGGCGGCCATCGATGTAATCCTCAACCTCTTGCTTTTCTAAATCTGCAGTTTCGCGAGCGTCATCCAAAATCTTGCGTGCTTCATCGCGTGCGATCTGCACGATTGAAGTTTGTTCAACCATTTGTGCAACATCTTCACGGGCGATAGCGATCATTTGTTCAGCGCTGACTCGAGCTTCTTCGATAATCGCATCGCGAGTTTCCAGAATTTTTCGAGCGGATTCAAAATCAGTTGGAAGCGCTTCTCTCGCTTCATCCAAAATTTCCAGCATCTCGGCGCGATGTACTACACAACTTGCTGACAGCGGGACACCACGTGCCTCTTCGACAAGGGTAATCGCGCTAGTTAATTTCTCAATTGAATCCATTTTACTTCCCTGCTACTCGGGCTTTAAGTGCTTCGTTAATAGATGGTGGAACCATGGTTGAAACATCACCGTTGTAATGGGCCAACTCCTTCACCAATGAAGATGAGAGGAAAGAGTGCGCAGGAGCTGTTGCCATGAACATGGTCTCTACACCTGAACCTTGCAAATTTACTTGAGCCATCTGAAGTTCGTAATCAAAATCTGTAACCGCACGAAGACCCTTAACGATCGCTTGAATTGAATTACTCTTGCAGTAATCCACCAAAAGGCCGCTCCAAGAATCAACTGAGACATTTGGAAACTTGGTGGTGACTTCAGTAATCATCTGAATGCGCTCAGCTACGGTGAACATGCTGGACTTGGTGCGATTTTCTAGTACCGCAACGACTACATGATCAAACTGTTGAGCTGCTCGTTCAATGATGTCCAAATGTCCATATGTGATGGGATCAAAGGATCCAGGACAAACTGCGCGCTTCATGAGTCAAACGCTAGCAACTGTGTGGCCAGTTATCCATTCTTACGGCTGATAATTGGCGTAATAAATGGTCGCTTGCCCATAATTCCGCTCACGAGCAGGCGCAAATGCATCGGGCCAAATGAATTGGTCCCCACGTGCAGTTCTTTCCACCGCAATAAATGCATCACTGTTCAGAAATTCATAATCATGTAAAGCACTCAAAATATCTTCTACAGCTTGATTTGAAAAATCATAGGGTGGATCGATATATACCAAGTGATACTTATCTTTCGGTGCATCCTTCAAGAAACGTTCAGCGCTCATTCCAAATAATTGGAATTTACCGGTCGGGTTGGATTTCTTAACTAACTCGTAGTTTGCTTCAATCGTGCGCTGAGCTGCATCATCTTTTTCAACTACATGAACCGATGTCGCTCCACGAGAAAGTGATTCAAGTCCAATTGCACCTGATCCACCGAAGAGATCAAGCACATGAAGTCCTTCAAAACTTCCAAACTCAGATGTTAACGAGGAAAATAAACCCTCACGTGCGCGATCTGATGTTGGTCGGGTCGCATCGGCAACTGCAGAAAGGGTTCTGCCCTTTGCAACTCCAGCAATAATTCTCACGGTATTAACCCTTGTCTAAGTAATCAATTGCTTGATCACGTTGAAGTTTAACTAATTCACTCTTGAGAGCAGGATAGTCTGATAAATCATTATCTGTTGCAATTAGTTCTTCAGCATCGTTACGTGCTTGTTCAATTAAATCTTCATCCCTAAGGACGCGCAGCAATCGCAGATGTGATTGAGTTCCGGATTGATTAGCGCCAAGTACATCACCCTCGCGACGTTGCTCAAGATCAATTCTTGAGAGCTCAAATCCATCAAGAGTGCCTGCAACTGCATTTAGTCGCTCGCGAGCAGAGCTTTCCTCTTCGCAATTTGTCACTAATAAGCACAGCCCCGGTGAGGTGCCTCGACCAACTCGGCCACGCAACTGGTGCAGTTGAGAAACGCCGAATCGATCCGCATCCATGATCACCATAATCGTTGCATTTGGAACATCCACGCCCACTTCGATCACGGTAGTAGAAACCAAGACATCAATCTCGCCTTGGGAAAAGGCCTGCATAGTGGCCTCTTTCTCTTCTGCGGGTAAACGTCCATGCAGCACAGCAATCTTTAGGCCTTGTAACGCACCTGAATGTAAGAGCGGAGCTAACTCTTCTACCGAAGAGATCTGATCGGATTCTTCACCAAAGAGAAAATCTAGATCTGCATTTGCATCGGCATCTGGGTCCGCACTAATTCGTGGAGCCACAACATAAGCCTGATGTCCTTGCTGAACCTCCTCTTTGATGCGCTGCCAAGCCCGCTCCAGATAATTAGGTTTTTCCTTTACGGGCACAACATGCGTTGTTATCGGCTGGCGACCAAGCGGAAGTTCGCGAAGTGTTGAAACATCTAAATCTCCAAACACCGTCATCGCCACTGTACGTGGAATTGGTGTTGCAGTCATAACTAACAAGTGAGGCGGAAGAACCGCTTTTTCCTTCAATGCATCTCGTTGTTCAACGCCAAATCGATGTTGCTCATCCACAACGATCAAACCTAAATCTTTAAAGGCGACCTTTTCTCCAAGTAATGCATGAGTTCCGATCACGATTCCTGCATCTCCGCTAGCAGCTAGCGCAAGCGCCTCTTTTCTAGCTGCAGCGTTTTGAGAGCCAGTTATTAAAGTAACTTGAGTTGCAACTTCAGATCCACCAAGCATGCCGCCTTGTGCCAAATCACCTAACAATTTTTGAATGGTGCGAAGATGCTGCGCTGCAAGTACTTCTGTTGGTGCAAGTAGGGCTGCTTGTCCCCCACTATCGACTACTGCCAGCATCGCGCGTAGAGCAACAATTGTTTTACCTGATCCCACTTCACCTTGTAGTAATCGGTGCATTGGATGAGGTTGTGCTAAATCTGCTTCTATTTCTTTGCACACGGCAATCTGTCCTGCAGTTAATTGAAATGGCAATCTATTATCGAATGCATCGAGCAATCCCCCAGCTGTTGCCTTGCGCGAGGTTGAGTTAAGTTTCTTTAGTTCGATCCGGCGTAATACCAATAAGGATTGAAGTAAGAATGCTTCATCAAAGGTCAGGCGTTCACGTGCATTTTCTGCATGATCTAAATCTGCAGGTTGATGGAGCTGAACTAGCGCTTGATGTAAGGATGGATAATCGTGCTTGGCCCGAATAGTTTCTGGTAAAAAATCTGCAATCTCATCTAACGCTCCGATAGCTAGCTGTGCGCATTGCGAAATTTTCCATGAAGGTAACTTTGCTGAGGCTGGATAGACAGGTAAATACTTGCCAGCAAAACCTTCAACCGCTGAATCAACATCAGAGCCATCAGGGATTAGTTCGTAATCAGGGTGAGCTAATTGTTTCTTGTTATTAAATACTCCGACCTTGCCAGCAAACAAACCTTGGCGACCAATCTTTAAATCTTTCTCACGCCATGCTTGATTGAAAAATGTTAATGAAAGTTTATCTGTGCCGTCGGTAACGACAACTTCGAGAATGCTTCCTTTGCCGCCGCGTAACGGTCTTTTATTAACTGCGTAAATCTGGGCAAGAATCGTTGTCTCATCACCTTCGCGAAGAACTGAAATATCCGATAACTCACCACGCACCATGTAACGACGTGGATAGTGGCGCATTAAGTCGCCCACAGATTTTATTGAAAATGTTGAGTCCAGGACCTTTGCGGTTCGATCACCTACAACCGCCGATACCTTGTTCTCTAATGTAGCCACACAGGCATTCTCTCTTGTTCAGCCCAGAATTGCTTGTTATCTAAGTAGGTTCAGCGTTTTATCTGCGTGATTCCAGCCGCTGTGGGTAACGACGATCAGGATTTTTTCCTTGAGAAATTCAGTTACTCGGGACTCGATGCGCAAAGCTAACTCTTGATCTAAATGCTCAGTTGGTTCATCAAGAATGTATACATCTGAATTCGATAGCAGTACGCGAGCTATAGCTAATCTCTTTGCTTCTCCCCCAGAAACAGCTCGCCCAAATTCTCCAATAATCGTGTCGAGTCCGCTGCTCATCTCGTTGACTAAGGCTTCAAGTTCAAGCATTCGTAGAATCTGAAAAATTTCTTCATCTGTCGCAGTCGGGTTGCCAACTTTTAGATTTTCTCGCACCGAGGTATTGAATATGTGAGATCTTTGAACGGTTCCTACGATCCGTTGATTCACGTCAGTAAATTCGGAAAGATTCTTACCGTTTACTTGAATCCATCCGGTGTACGGAAGTTGCCCTAATAACCCCATAATTAAGGTTGATTTACCAACGCCAGATTTGCCTCTGATAACCAGAAGTTCGCCTTTGTTGACTTCGAAAGAGACATGTCTCATAAACTCTGAGCCCCACGAAACACGGACATCTTTGGCAGTTAATCGCTCAATTACTTCATCTAGAGAGTTCTCAGCTGTTACCTCATTGTCATGCTTAAGTAAGGCGTCCACAGCCATTTGAGAAGCAAGTAACTTTCCAGATGAAAATAGATTTGGATACCAGGCTGTGATCGCTTCAAACATCACTAACGGTAAAAAGATCAGCATGGCAACTTGCACAGCTGGAATTGGATTCTTGGACATTATGAGTTCTGCCAACCAAGTACTGCCAACCACTGCTGATGCAATGATTGCATTTGTTGCAAATGAAAAACTGGCACTCTTTGAGATTAAACTCTTTTCAGAGCTAACAATTTCAATCTCGGCAGCTTTAGCTGGAATTAAGGATTGCTCCAAGTATCCATAAATCTGCGCTTCGATGACTCCGTGTACAGATGCTTCAACAATTTGAGAATACTTGTTCTCTTGCACCTCTATCGTGCGAGCTAAAGGAACATTGAATCTAGAGATCAGGCGAGGAAAGACTAAGAGCAATAAAAGGCTCGCAGGAATCGTTATAAAGAGCGATTCGGGCCTTACCCACCAACCTAAGAGTGCTCCAGCCGCCAAAGACATAACAGCAGATGCACCTGGAAGTTTTATTCGAAGTTGATACTCCTGTGCTCGCTCAACATCATCAACCAAAGTCTTTACAGCTGAGCCAGAGTTAACAACAGATGACAGGGCTATTGAATTGCCAACAAGCTGTGAGTACAGCTGAACTCGTAAATTAGTTAAGCGATCAAAGACCGCTTTGTGACTGATTAATCGTTCGCCATATCGAGCAACCGAACGTGAAATTCCAAAGAAGCGAACTAAAACAATTGCTACACCTAAAGTCAGGATTGGAGGATGGCTTGAGGCCATAGTGATGAGCCACCCACTGGAAACAGTTAGTCCTATGCCCCCAATGAAGGCCATGGCTCCCAACAAGTACGCGATGAACATCATGGCGATACCTCAAAACTCTGTTGAGAATCTTCACTTCGCACTATTGAAAGATCATGAGTAATACAAATGACAATTGCGCCAGAGGTTGCGTAACCGCGAAGCGTTTTCATGACCCGTTCGGCACTATCGGAATCTAAATCAGCTGTGGGTTCATCTGCGATTAATACTTGAGGTTTTGACAGCAACGCACGCGCAATTGCAATTTTGCGAATCTGTCCACCTGAGGCAGGGTTGCTTCCCTCACCTGACGCACCCACCATAGTTTCAAATCCATCGGGTAACTGATCGATCTCTAATCCACAGCGCGCAAGTAACTTTTCAATCTCTGAATCTGTAATAGCTGGAGAAATAAGTTGGAATTGGTATCTCAGAGATCCATTGGCTAAACGTGGCAACTGCGGAACCCAGCCAATATGTGCAAACCATGAACTCTTCATCGAATCATCAAGTTCAAACATGCCGCTTGGAGTCGTAACTGTTACCGATGCATCATTATTTATTCCAAGAAGATTTAACGCGAAGGTACTTTTACCGATACCGGATTCGCCAACAATGAAGTGAATCTGTCCCGTTTTAAGTGTTGTGGCCGCAATAGATACTTGTGGTCGGCCCGTGATATTTAGACCCCAGCGCTGCCACGAGATTTGATCCACTAATGAAAAATCAATGTGCTGCTGAGCAATCGCTGGGCCTTTATCAGCTTGTACAACCGTTAACTTTTCAAGCGCCTCAGTTCCATCTGCTGATGCATGGAATAAGGATGCTGCATTACGCAATGGGAAGTACACCTCAGGCGCAAGAATCAATACCGCCAATGAGGTTGTGAAACCAATGGTGTCATCAACTAAGCGCAGACCAATAGAGACTGCAATAAGTGCAACCGAGATTGTTGCGCATAGTTCTAGAGCTAATGCCGATAAAAATGAGATCTTTAAGACCTTCATCGTTTCTTCGGTGTAGCGATCCCCCATCTCTTCAATTCTTGCGCCTTGTGATTTGTGGCGTCCAAAGATTTTGAGAGTGATGAAGCCGCGCAAAGAATCTTCAAAGTAAGCAGAAAGGGATCCTAATGTGCGCCATTTCTTATTCACTGAATCTGCTGTGTACTTACCAATCAAGGCGCCAAACAAGGGAATTAAAGGCAAGGTAAGTACAGCAATTACTCCTGATAATGGATCTAGGATAAAAAGCGTGGCAATAACAACAAAAGGGGTGATGGATGCAAAAAATAATTGCGGAAGAAATCGTCCCAGGTAAATATCCAAAGAGTTAAGGCCTTTTACCAATAGAGTGCTAATAATCGATGGCGAGATATGCGCATAGGAATCTAGTTGCGAAGTAACTTCAGTTCTAATCTGTTGCTTAATCTCAACAGCCTTGATTGAACACCATCGCTCAAAAGAGCTTTGAAAGACTGAACGAACCGCCCATAACGCAGCAAGGATTGCGATAAGAGCGGTTGCATGTGAATCCCTGTGAATGATCGCAACAATTGCGCGTGCCAAAACAATTGCACTTGAAACTATTAGGGCAGACCAAAAAGCGGCCGCAACTATTGAGGCAAAGAAAAGTCTGCGGCTACCACCCCGTTGGAGCAGTAGCCGCAGATTGGTCGATTTCACTTATGAAGCGTATGGCTTACTACATCTAATACGCCATGTTCTGGATTTGAGATTTGAGATGAGCTCACACGCTTGCGGAACACCCAATAAGTCCAACCTTGGTAAATAAGTACCAGAGGGGTCATGACGACAGCTACATAGGTCATTACCTTCAAGGTGTACTCAGTGCTCGATGCATTTGTAATTGTGAGATCAAATTGAGATCCCAATGAACTTGGCATCACACGTGGATATAGGGCGAAGAACAGTGTTGAGACAAATGTTGCAATTGTCGCCGCTGAGAAGATAAATGCCCATCCCTCGCGTCGCTTTAGATTTGCAAACATTCCCGCCACCCACAGAAGGGCAACCGCTGTAGACATAATCAACACAGTTGAATTGAGCTCAGGCAACATCAGATTGGTCCAGACTAAGAAGCTAACTGCAGCGACTGCTGCAACCAATCCCAAAATCTTCGCAAGTTGATGAGCTTTATCTCGAATTGAACCTGTTGTCTTAAGTGATAAGAAAACAGCTCCATGTGTGAGGAAAACGGTCAAGGTAACGACTCCACCGAGTAGTGCATATGGATTTAGGAGGTTAAAGAATCCACCTACATACTCAAGTGAGCCGCTCTCTGCTTTTTCAATTGGTACTCCACGAACGATGTTTGCAAAGGCAACTCCCCACAACAGTGCAGGAATTGTGCTGCTAACAAGAATCGCGATATCCCAACGTTGTCTCCATTGTGCTTTTCCGTACTTGCTGCGGTATTCAAAGGAAACACCGCGCACAATCAATGAAACAAGAATTAAGAACAACGGTAAATAAAATCCGCTAAACAAGGTTGCATACCATTCAGGGAAGGCGGCAAATGTTGCACCACCTGCAACGAGTAGCCAAACCTCATTGCCATCCCATACGGGTCCCAGCGTTGTTAGTACAGCGCGACGATCTGCTTCGTTCTTGGATACAAAGCGAAGAAGCATGCCGACACCGAAGTCGAAACCTTCAAGGATGAAGTATCCAACCCATAGAACTGCGATTAGCAAAAACCATGTTGTTTGAAATGTCATTTCCATACTCCTTTCTTAGTAGGCCATCACTAGTTGTTTGTCATCAGAACCACCAAGCTTTGGATCCTCATAATCGAGTTCTTCGGCTGGACCATTCTTAATGACCTTGAGTGTGAGTCCCACTTCGATGAAAGCGAGAACTCCGTATAACAAGGTAAAGACGATCATTGTGAAGAGCACTGCGCCTGCTGACACAACAGCGCTAACTCCATTTGCTGTCTTGATCAATCCAAAGACCGCCCATGGTTGACGAGCGGTTTCGGTAAAGATCCAACCAAATGAGTTTGCAAGAAGTGGAAGGAATGGCAATGAAATCATTGCTGGTGCAAACCACTTTCCTGATGGAGTTCCACCCTTGCGCATCTGCCATAGAGCAAGAAGTGCAAAGAGCGCTCCAATAGCGCCAAACCCGATCATTAAGCGGAATGACCAGTAGGCAAGAGGAACATTTGGAGTGTAATCCCCTGCGCCAAACTGCTCGTCATACTTAGCTTCTAGATCATTAACGCCTTCGACTACGCCATCAAAATTACCGGTAGACATAAATGAAAGCATCGATGGAACGCCAATCTGAAATACAGATTTAGATCCATCTAATGTTCCAATTGTGAGCAGGGAAAATGGAGCACTCGCTTGAGTGTCGTAGAGGGCCTCAGCTGCCGCCATCTTCATTGGTTGCTGTTCGGTCATGATACGAGCGGTCAAGTCTCCTGATACTGACACTAAAACAAAGCTGATCAACATTGTGATCGCACCCATCTTGAAGGTGCTGCGTGCCATTTCAATATCCTTGCGCTTAATAATTAAGTACGCAGAAATTCCTGCGATAAATGCACCTGCTGTAAATGCAGCAGATGGAATTGTGTGGAAGAAGGTTGCGAGAGCGGTCTTTTGAGTTAAGACCGCTTTAATATCAACGAGCTCTGCACGACCCTTTTCAGCGTTCAATACATAACCAACTGGATGTTGCATCCAGGCGTTAGCAGCCAGAATAAAGTATGCAGATAACAGAGTTCCGGTTGCTGCTAACCAAATACTTGCAAGGTGCAACTTCTTAGGCAGTCGATCCCATCCAAAGATCCACAACCCCAAGAAGGTGGATTCAAGGAAGAACGCAAGCAATCCCTCCATCGCAAGCGGTGCTCCAAAGATGTCACCGACAAATCGACTGTAGGAAGACCAGTTCATTCCAAATTGGAACTCCTGAACGATGCCTGTAACAACACCGATTGCAAAGTTAATGAGAAATAACTTTCCAAAGAATTTGGTAGCGCGTAGGTACTGCAACTTGCTTGTCCGATACCAAGCTGTCTGCAATCCTGCGACGAGAAAGGCCATACCGATTGTGATCGGTACAAAGAGGAAGTGATACACAGTTGTGATGGCGAACTGCCATCTGGCTAAATCTAAGGAGTTCATTGAACTCAGCTCCGCTTCTGAACCGCTCTACCGGCTCACAACCAATCCTGCGCTTCTTCACATCTGCCCACCTGAAAAATCCTCGGGCTACCCCTCATGTTGCCTAACTCACGCCTAAGCGGGGCTCACGCTCAGCGGTGATTGGCTTCCTCCCCCGCCTACGGGGTACCCTTACGCCCTGTTCCCATTGGAACGAGATCAATAGAAGAGTTA
>Ga0208916_10000382_pt1 | contig 21434 bp, 17 predicted proteins | sample DEB19_08_DNA_5_FD_184523 | JGI IMG/M metagenome (GOLD analysis project Ga0208916, IMG submission 184523) | Aqueous microbial communities from the Delaware River and Bay under freshwater to marine salinity gradient to study organic matter... | ecosystem: Environmental > Aquatic > Marine >... | reverse complement strand
GACAAGCCACGGCCGCAGAAAACAGCGCCTTGCAAGCCCAAGTCGGCGCACTGAAAGCGTATTACGGCCTGCTCACAGATGCCCACTTCATCTGGGATCTGGAGCACGATTAAACGGGCAGCTCAAGCCGGAAGCTTGTAGTCCTTCAGCACTTCACGCAGCCGGGTTTTGAGCATCTTGCCGGTGGCACCGATTGGGATGGCATCGACAAACACAACGTCGTCAGGGATTTGCCACTTAGCGGTTTTGCCTTCGTAAAACTGCAGCAATTCCTCGCGGCTGACCACGGCTCCTGGTTTTTTGACCACCGCAATGATCGGACGCTCGTCCCATTTGGGGTGCGCCACGCCGATGCAGGCGGCCATGGCCACCGCCGGGTGTGCCACAGCGATGTTTTCAATGTCGATGGAACTGATCCACTCGCCGCCCGACTTGATCACGTCTTTGCTGCGGTCGGTGATTTGCATGTAGCCGTCAGCGTCAATCGTCGCCACGTCACCAGTCGGGAACCAGCCGTCGACCAGCGGAGGCGCGCCCTCACCTTTGTCGCTTTTGTAATAGTCCTTCACAATCCACGGCCCTTTGACGAGCAAGTCGCCATAGGTTTTGCCGTCCCACGGCAGTTCAGCCCCGTGGGCATCGACAATTTTCATGTCGACGCCAAAAATCGCCCGACCTTGTTTCAGACGGATTTTCATTTTTTCTTCAGCTGGCAAACTTTGGTGCTTGTTTTTCAAATTGCACAGTGTTCCCAGCGGGCTCATTTCGGTCATGCCCCAAGCGTGCAACACCTCCACGCCGTAGTCGTCGTTGAAGGCGGTGATCATGGCCGGCGGGCAGGCGGAGCCGCCGATCACCGTGCGCTTCAAGCTGGAGAAATGCAGACCCGCCGGCTTCATGTGGCTGAGTAACATTTGCCAGACAGTCGGCACACCGGCCGCGTAAGTCACTTGTTCGGCTTCAATCAATTCGTAAATGGATTTGCCATCCAGCGCCGGCCCCGGGAACACCAGCTTGGCACCGGTGAGTGAGGCGGAGTACGGAATGCCCCAGGCGTTGACGTGAAACATCGGCACTACCGGCAACACGGCGTCACGCGCAGACAAGCTCATGACGTCTGGCAAGGCGGCTGCGTAGGCGTGCAAGGTGGTTGAGCGGTGGCTGTAAAGAGCGGCTTTGGGGTGGCCGGTGGTGCCGCTGGTGTAGCACATGCTCGAGGCCGAATTTTCGTCAAACAGCGGCCAACGGTAGGTCGTCGGGTGCGGCGCAATCCAGGCTTCGTAGCTGACGAGCCCGGGAATCCCGCTGTCAAGTGGGAGTTTATCGGCATCACACAGCGCGACGTAGTGGCGGATGGTTTTGCACTGGCTGTGAAACGCTTGCACCAGCGGCAAAAAGCTCATATCAAAGCACAGCACTTGGTCTTCGGCGTGGTTGGCGATCCAGGCGATTTGGTCGGGGTGTAAGCGCGGGTTGAGGGTGTGCAGCACACGCCCCGAACCGCTGACGCCGTAATACAGTTCAAAGTGGCGGTAGCCATTCCAAGCGAGAGTGGCGATACGGTCGCTGAACTGCAAGCCCAGGCCGTCGAGCGCGTTGGCCACCTGACGCGAGCGCTGTGCTGCGTCCTTGTAGGTGTAGCGGTGAATATCGCCCTCGACCCGGCGCGAGACGATTTCAACGTCGGCGTGATGACGCTCGGCAAAATCGATCAGATTTGAAATCAGCAGCGGTTGGTCTTGCATTAAGCCGAGCATTTTGAGAGTCCGTTCATTGGTTCTGGTGATTTAACTTTTTACAACCGACATCATCCCGCAACTTAGCACCCCGCCGATGCGGGATTGCCCGCGCTGAGTGAGGTTTTTATCAAGTCAGAGACAATCTCAAGATGACTTTTCAAATGCCTTCGACCGCAGCGCTGACATGGCGAAACCGCTTCGCCCGGCTGGGCAGCGATTTCTCGACCCCGCAACCTTTGCGTCCGCTCAGTGAGCCCTACTGGGTCAGTCGCAACGCAGCACTCGCACGCGAGCTTGGCCTCGACGCGTCATGGCTGGCCTCGCAAGAGGCGCTGGAGGCCTTCACCGGCAACCGCGTGTGGGCTGGCACCGAACCCTTGTCCAGCGTTTACAGCGGCCACCAGTTTGGCCAATGGGCCGGGCAACTGGGCGACGGCCGTGCCACCCTGCTCGGGGAATTTCAAACGCCACAAGGTGGCATGGAACTGCAGCTCAAGGGCGCGGGGCTGACGCCCTACTCCCGGGGCGGTGATGGCCGCGCGGTGCTGCGCAGCTCCATCCGCGAATATCTCTGCTCAGAAGCCATGCACGGCTTGGGTATTCCGACGACGCGCGCTCTGTGCATCACCGGCTCCAATGACCGCGTACGCCGCGAGGAAATTGAAACTGCTGCCGTGGTGGCACGGACATCTCCAAGCTTCATCCGCTTCGGGCATTTCGAACACTTCAGCCACGGCCATCAACACGAGCAACTCAAAACACTGGCCGACTTTGTCATTGAGCACCATTACCCCGCCTGCCGCGATGCAGCACAGCCCTACGCCGCATTGCTGCAAGCTGTCAGTGAGCGCACGGCCGAGCTGATGGCCGCTTGGCAAGCGGTGGGCTTTTGCCATGGCGTGATGAACACCGACAACATGAGCATCCTCGGGCTGACGATTGACTACGGCCCATTTCAGTTTTTGGACACCTTTGACCCCGGCCATATTTGCAATCATTCAGACACGCAAGGCCGCTACGCCTACAACAAGCAGCCGAACATCGCCTACTGGAATCTTTTTTGTCTGGGTCAAGCGTTGTTGCCCTTGATTGAAGAGCAAGAACACGCTCTGGCGGCGCTGGAATCGTACAAAACCGTCTTTCCGAATGCCCTGGGAAAACGCATTCGCGCCAAGCTCGGTTTGGCTGATGATGCAGCGCAAAACGACGACAAAGCGTTGATTGAAAAAACGCTGAAGTTGTTGGCAGCGCATCAGATTGACCACACTATTTTTTGGCGCAGGCTGTGCAGCTTTGTGACGCCCACGGGGCGCGAGTCCGTGCGCGACCTGTTTTTAGACCGTGCGGCTTTTGAGGTCTGGGCTGCCCCTTACACGGCGCGCCTTGGGCAGCAAAACCAAGCTGCCAGCACCGCACTGATGCGCCGCAGCAACCCCAAGTACATTTTGCGCAACCACCTTGGTGAGCAGGCTATTCGCGCCGCAGGCGTTCAAGATTTCTCAGAAGTTGAGAAACTCTTGCATGTGCTTCAATCCCCGTTCGACGAACATGAAGACACTGCTGGCCACCAAGCCTTGGCCGATTTTCCACCCGACTGGGCTGCAGGTATCGAGATCAGCTGCAGTTCGTAAAAACACCATCCAAAAGGAACGTTCATGACTTACAAAATTGAAAAAACCGAAGCCGAATGGAAAGCTCTTTTAGCTGAAAAAGGCGCTGAGCCGGCGGCCTTTGACATCACGCGGCACGAATCCACAGAGCGCGCTTTCACCGGCAAATACGAGGGCAACAAAGCTGCTGGCACTTACGCTTGCATTTGCTGCGGAAAACCGTTGTTTGACGCCACCACCAAGTACGAATCCGGCTCCGGCTGGCCCAGCTACTTTGCACCGCTGGACGGCGACGCGGTGGCCACCAAAATCGATAAATCCTTGTTTGGCCAGCGCGTTGAAGCGCACTGCCCGGATTGCGGCTCGCACCTCGGTCATGTGTTTGAAGACGGCCCGGCACCGACAGGCCTGCGCTACTGCATGAACTCGGCGTCGCTGGACTTTACACCGAAATGATGTTGGCACAACGCACAAACTTTACGCGGCTGACGCCTGCCTGTTCGCCTTCGCCAGCCATAATCACGCCATGAAAATATTGTTCGACTTTTTGCCAATTGCCTTGTTCTTTGGCATGTTCAAGTATGCCGAGGGCAACCGTGAATGGGCTGCCGCTTTGGCGACCGACTGGCTTGGTTTCATGGTCGCTGGGGGCATGGTTGGGCCGGCCGAGGCGCCTGTGCTGTTGGCCTCGGTGGTGGTCATTGTGGCCACCATGCTGCAAATTCTCTGGCTCAAAATTGCCGGTAAAAAAGTCGACACCATGCTGTGGGTCAGCCTTGGGCTGGTCACCTTGCTGGGCGGTGCCACTATTTACTTTCACAGCGAAAGCTTCATCAAATGGAAGCCAACCGTGCTGTATTGGGTCATGGGCGGGGCTTTGATGATCGGCCAGCTGGTCTTTAAAAAGAACGGCATCCAAAAATTGATGGGTGCACAAATGAGTCTGCCCGATGCCATCTGGCAACGCGTCAACTTGAGTTGGGTCGCTTTTTTTGCAGTGATGGGCGTCATCAATCTGTGGGTGGCCTTCAATTTCTCGACCAGCGCTTGGGTTAACTTCAAGCTATTCGGTGGCATTGGTCTGATGTTTGCCTTTGTGGCCTTGCAGGCTGTGTACCTGAACAAACACATCAAACCGGATTCACCCCCATGAGCGCCGCACCATCGCTGCCAACAGTCGCCGCCATCGAAGCTCAGCTACGCGCTGATTTGCAGCCCACCGAGTTGCGAGTCATTGACGAAAGCGCAGCCCATGCGGGCCACATGGGTGCCAACGCGGAAGGCTACGGCACGCATTTCCGCGTACGCATCGCCAGCGGGCTTTTTGCGGGCAAGAACCGTGTTTCTAGGCACCGGCTTGTGTATGATTCACTGCAAAATTTCATAGACCAAGGACTACACGCTTTGGCAATAGAGATCATCGACAAACCCTGATTCGCCGTGGCAAACTTGAGTTTGACGCGCTTGCCACTATCTGGTGTTGGGACTTTCCCCCGTATTTTTCTTTTTCTCTTATTTCCTCTTTCACGATCGCAAGGATTCCGCATGAAAAAAAATCTTCTGGTTGCTACCGCCCTGACCTGCCTGATGAGCCTTGGTGCTACCGCTGTGATGGCCCAAAACGTCGCTATCGTCAATGGCAAGGCCGTGCCGAAAACGCGGCTCGACTCCCTGGCGCAACAAATTGAAAGCAGCGGTCGCCCGATCACGCCTGAAATGCAAGGTCAATTGCGCGAAGAAGTGATTGCCCGCGAAGTCTTCATGCAAGAAGCCGACAAGCTGGGTTTGGCTGCCACGGACGACTTCAAAGTGCAAATGGAACTGGCACGTCAGACCATTCTGATTCGCCAACTCTTTGCTGACTTCCAAAAGAAAAACCCGATCACGGATGCTGACTTGAAAGCTGAGTACGACAAGTTTGCTGCGGCCAACGGCGGCAAGGAATACAAAGCGCGCCACATTCTGGTGGCGAAAGAAGCTGACGCCAAAAGCATCATCGCGACCCTTAAAAAAGGCGGCAAATTTGAAGATATCGCCAAGAAGCAGTCGACTGACACCGGCTCTGGTGCCAATGGCGGCAACCTTGATTGGGCCAACCCCAGCAGCTACGTGCCAGAGTTCAGCGCAGCTCTGCTCAAGCTGAACAAAGGCCAATTGACACAAGAACCCGTGAAGACCCAGTTTGGCTTCCACGTCATCCGAGTCGACGATGTGCGTGACGTCAAGCTGCCCGCTTTTGAAGAAGTCAAACCACAAATCTCCCAGCAGATACAGCAGGAAAAGCTCGGCGCTTTCCAGCAAAATTTGCGCAGTAAAGCCAAGGTCGAGTAACGCCATTTGTTGTTGCTGCCGTCGCAGATCACCGTGGTTCAGCATGCGGGGCACAACGCCCTGCAGCTGAGTTCACGCCACGGCAAGGCCGTCATTTCGTTGCATGGCGCTCACCTTTTGTCGTGGGTTCCGACCGGCCAGCGGGATGTTTTTTGGCTCTCGCCCAAGTCGTTGCCTGAGCCTGCTGCCATCCGGGGTGGTGTGCCCGTGTGCTGGCCATGGTTTGCCAAGCAGGGCCAACCCAGCAGCGCGGCACAACACGGTCCGGTGCGCAACTTGACATGGCAGATCAGCACCATCCACAACTGCAGCGACGACGAAGTTTCTGTGAGTTTTGAGCCCGCCGAGCCGCTGCGAAGCCATGTGTTGGCGGGTGTTCCTTCCGGCCTGCAGGTCAGCCTTCGGGTGACGCTAGGGCAGACATTGCGCCAAACCCTGCACACACACAACCTTGGCAGCGCACCCTTTCAACTGACACAGGCATTGCACAGCTATTACGCTGTGAGCCAGGCTCAACGTGTGGCGATTGAAGGCCTTCAAGGCCTGACCTACACCGACCGTCTGCGCGACTTGCAGCAAGACGTGCAGCACGCACCTTTTTTGCTGGACCAAGCCTGCGACCGAACCTACGAGCACGCTTTCGGCGCATCCGGTTCGCACAACCATCGTTACCAGCTGACAGACCCTGACTGGCAACGCCGCATCGACATTGACGTGCAAGGCAGCCGATCTGTCGTGGTCTGGAACCCTGGCCGCGAAAACGCCCGTGTTATGCCGGACGTACCGGATGAGGGCTGGCCAGACTTCATCTGCATTGAGGCTGCGAACGCCGGGCCCGATGTGATCATCCTGCCAGCGGGTCAAGCCCACGCCTTAACCCAGAACTTGTCCGTGTCACTCACGCATTGAGGTGACAACAGCGCTGTCAAAAAAAAGTGCTCACCCGGCGATCTGGCCTGTTAATTGCATCTAGGTCTAAGGAATTGGCAACAGCAGTCTTACACATATCTTTAGGAAGCAACGTTCATGACAAGCTTGGTTAAGCCGCTTAAAACCCCGTCGCCACGGTCCACTCTTCGCCGGGCTCTGTCAGGCTGCTTGATGGTCGCAGCCGCCATCGCCGGGCCGGCTCACGCCGAGTACCCGGAGCGCAGCATCCAGCTCGTTCTGTCCTTTCCACCGGCTGGCGCGTCCGATATTTTGGCGCGTGCCATCGGGCAAAAAATGTCCGAGGCCCTCGGGCAAAACGTGATTGTCGAAAACAAACCCGGCGGGGGCGGCATCATCGGCCTGACGTATGCGGCCAAGGCAGCGCCAGATGGTTACACGCTTTACTTGGCGGCTGTCACCAACGTGGCCATTGCCGCTGCGGCTTATTCGCCCAAGCCGGTGCATCTGATCAAAGATTTCGTTCCTGTGGCCGGCATTGCAACCGTGCCGCACATGCTGGTCATACCGGCGTCGCTGCCCGTTCAAAACGTCGGGCAGCTGATCAGTCTGTTCAAGGCCTCACCCGGTAAATACAACTTCGCCTCGCAAGGTTCTGGCACCTTGTCACACCTTGAGTCAGAAGTCTTCATGACGACGGTCGGTCTCGACTTGGTGCACGTGCCCTACAAAGGGAGTTCGCAAGCCCTGCCGGACTTGATGTCGGGCATTTCGAACATGATGTTCGACAGCATTCCAGCCTCCATGCCCCATGTGAAGTCGGGCAAGTTGCGTGTGTTGGCGGTGGCTTCAAGCAAGCGCATGAGCCTGCTGCCAAATGTGCCCACAGTCGATGAAAGTGGTGTCAAGGGCTTTGAGGCAAACAACTTGTTTGGCATTTCTGCACCCAAAGGCACGCCCGCACCGGTACTGGCCAAACTCGCCAAAGCCATTCGGACGGCGTTGAGCTCACCTGATTTGAATGAGCGCATGCAAGCGCAGGGCGTAGAGTTGAAGTTCACATCGGGAGAAGACTTTGCACCGCTGATCGATCGTGAATTCCGAATTTGGGGCAAAGCTGTCGAGATGGCGAAGGTCAAGCTAGACTGACAAGCTCAGCTCAAAAATAACGCGACCCCACCCATGTCAACAGACTCTTCCGCTTTCTGGCAATTTCCCTACACCTCGCAGCGCATGCCCTTGTTGGCACGCAACGTGGTCAGCACCTCACAGCCGCTGGCGTCTGCTGCCGGCTTGCTGATGTTGGCACGCGGGGGCAACGCCGTTGACGCCGCTTTGGCCACAGCCATCACCCTGACGGTGGTAGAACCCTGCATGAACGGCATTGGCGGCGACGCCTTCGCCATCATTTGGGACGGCCAGCGCATGCATGGCTTGAACGCCTCTGGTCGCGCACCCCAGCGCTGGACACCTGAGCACTTTTCAAAATACGACGCCGTGCCGCTGCGTGGCTGGGACTCAGTCACTGTTCCGGGTACTGTGTCAGCTTGGCGCGCTTTGTCTGACCGCTTTGGCAAGTTGCCTTTTGCCGAGTTGTTTGAACCTGCCCTGCGCCACGCACGGGATGGTTTCATGGTCTCGCACACGGTGCATCGGCAGTGGCAAGCGCAGGTGGCCGAGCTGCTGCCGCAACCGGGCTACCGCGAAGCCTTCGCACCGCAAGGCCGGGCGCCTTTACCGGGTGAACTTTTCCGCAGCCCGGGCCAAGCCAACACGCTGGAACGCATTGCCGCCACCAAGGGCGATGATTTTTACCACGGTGAATTGGCCAAAGCCATTGCCGACCACGCACGCAACACCGGCGGCTTGATTGACGAAGCCGATCTGGCGGCGCACCAAGCTGACTGGGTCGAGCCGATCTCGGTGCGCTACCGCGACGTCGAACTGCACGAAATCGGGCCCAGTGGACAAGGCATTGGTGCGCTCATGGCGCTCGGCATGTTGGAGCACTTTGACCTGAAAGCCGCTGGCTTAGATTCAGCGTTGACGCAGCACCTGCAAATTGAAGCCATGAAGCTGGCCTTTGCCGACCTGCATGAATACGTCGCTGATCCCTCAGGCATGTTGGATGTCACCGCAACCGACTTGCTCAAGCCGTCCTATCTGAAGCAACGCGCCAGCTTGATCAACCCGGATCATGCTGCTGCAGCACGGCCGGGCTCGCCGCACAACGGCGGCACGGTTTACCTGACCGCCGCTGACGAAAACGGCATGATGGTCTCGTTCATTCAGTCCAACTTCAAAGGTTTTGGTTCAGGCGTGGTCGTGCCGGGCACGGGCATAGCGCTGCACAACCGTGGCTCTGGTTTCAGCCTCAAGCCGGGGCATCCGAACCAGGTGGCACCGGGCAAGCGGCCGTTTCACACCATCATCCCCGGCTTCTTGACGCAAGGTGGCGCACCGCTCATGAGTTTTGGCGTGATGGGCGGCTCGATGCAGGCACAAGGCCATTTGCAGGTAGCCGCCCGCATCGCCGACCACGGACAAAATCCGCAGGCGGCCAGTGACGCTCCGCGCTGGCGCGTCATGGACGACAACGTAACGATTGCCGTCGAATGGAACTTCCCACAAGAAGCGATTGATGGATTGATGGCGCGCGGTCACGTGGTGCAAGTCGCGCCGCGTTTCAACACCGAGTTTGGTTGCGCCCAAATGGCGATGAAAGTCGAACACGGCTACATCGCCGCATCAGACCACCGCAAGGACGGCTACCCGGTCGGGATGTAATCAAGCCTCAGTTGACGACGAGTTGTCTGTCGCGAATCAACTTCGTCCAGCGCAGTTTGTCGTCAGCCACCATCTTGCCCATCTGCGCAGGGGTGCTGCCGGTGGGCGTAGCGCCCAAAAATGCCAAGCGCTTGATCATCTCCGGGTCTTGCAAGGCCGCGTTGAACGCCGCGTTGACTTTTTCAATCGCCTCAGTGGGTGCGCCGTGTGGCGCGTAAATGCCAAACCAGTTGCTGACATCAAAGCCTTTCAAGCCTTGCTCATGCAGCGTCGGTACATCGGGTAAAAACGGCAACCGTTGCAAGCTAGTAACACCCAGTACACGCAACCGACCGTCCTTGATATTCGCTTGTGAGGTGACGTAGTTGTCCATCAACATGTGCACCTGCCCGGACATCATGTCGTTGAACACCAAGCCAGTGCCGCGGTAAGGAATGTGCGTGATGAAAACGCCCGCCTGCGCTTTGAACAACTCACTGCTGAGATGGCTGTTGGTGCCATTGCCGCTGGAGCCATAGTTGAGTTGACCCGGTTTGGCCTTGGCCAGTGCGATGAACTCAGCCAGCGTTTTAACCGGTAAACCAGCAGGCACGACCAGCACGCTGGCCGTCTTAGCAACGTAGACCACCGGCTCGAAATCCCGCTCTACGTCGTAGGGCAGTTTCGGATTGATGATGGGCCCGATGGAGTGCGTGCTGCCTGTCGCGATCAGCAAGGTGTAGCCGTCGGCGGGTGCCTTAGCGACCAGCGCTGAACCGATCGTCCCACCAGCGCCGGCGCGGTTGTCAATGACGATAGGCTGTCCGAGCTTTTCTGCGGCTTTGATGCTGATGGCGCGGGCCAAAATATCGGTTGCCCCACCTGCCGGAAAAGGCACCACCAAGCGCACGGGTTTGACCGGATAGGTCTGCGCAGCAGCCCAGCCAGAGACCAAGGCCACGCTGATGCAGATCACCAAACTCTTGTACAGAAGACGCATGCAAAACTTCCTTTGAAATCAAGTTAACCTAAATGGAGGAATTTTCAAAGGACAGTACGCAACAAGCATGCCGATCAAACCAGCGCTTAACCCACCCACTTTCGGGCATTGCGCCAAATTTGCATCCACGGGCTGAAGTCCTTGATGTCGCCTGCCGTCCAGCTCATCTGCACATGGCGGAAAACGCGTTCAGGGTGCGGCATCATCGCGGTGAAGCGGCCGTCTGCCGTCGTCACTGCCGTGAGTCCGCCGGGGCTGCCGTTCGGGTTCGCGGGATAGGCGTCGGTCGGTTGGCCAAGGTGGTCGGTGAAGCGCATCGCCGCAATCGCTTTGGCAGCATTGCCGCGCCGCGAAAAGTTGGCAAAGCCTTCGCCGTGGGCCACGGCTATCGGCAGACGAACACCCGCCATGCCGTGCAAGAAAAGACTCGGCGAGTCCAGCACTTCGACTTGGCCCAAGCGGGCTTCGAAGCGCTCGCTGAGGTTGGTGGTGAAGCGCGGCCAGGCTTCGGCACCGGGAATGATGCTGGCCAGTTCAGCAAACATTTGACAGCCATTGCAAACACCGAGACCGAAGGTGTCAGGGCGCGCGAAGAAAGCTTTGAACTCCTCTGCCAGCACCGCGTTGAACAGGATCGAGCGGGCCCAGCCGATGCCAGCGCCAAGCGTGTCACCGTAGCTGAAACCACCGCAGGCGACGACGCCTTGGAAGTCTTTCAGCTGCGCACGACCGCTTTGCAAATCAGTCATGTGAACGTCGCAGGCCTCAAAGCCGGCAAGCGTGAAGGCGTAGGCCATTTCAACGTGTGAGTTGACACCTTGCTCGCGCAAAATCGCCACCCGCGGGCGCGACAAATTCAACGCTGGCGTGTTGACCGTTGCCTTGAAGGTCTCCGGCAGATGAACATGCAAGCCCGCGTTTTCCGGGTCGCCAACAGACGCATGCTCAGCATCGGCGCCAGCTGGGTTGTCGCGCTGCTGGCAAATCTTCCAGCTGACAGCGTCCCAGACTTGATGCAGATCTTGCAGCTTGGCGTTAAAGACAGCTTTGGTGTCGCGCCAAACTTGGATCTGACCCTTGCCGACCTCGAGCGCGGCATGCTGCGGTCGGGTCTTGCCAACAAAGTGGCTGAACTTGGACAAGCCGTGCTGGCGCAACACCTGCATCACCTCGTTGCGGGCCGCAGTGCGAACCTGAATCACCACGCCCAACTCTTCATTGAAGAGGGCTTTGAGCGTGAGCTCATCGCGGCGCGCGCTGACCTGCGTGGCCCAGTTTTTACTGTCGCCGGTGTCCATGCGGCTGTCTGAAATACCGTCGCCTTCGACCAGCAACATGTCGATGTTCAGCGAGACGCCGACTTGTCCGGCAAAGGCCATTTCGCAGACGGCTGCCAGCAGGCCACCGTCACTGCGGTCGTGATAAGCCAAGATCTCGCCTTGGGCGCGTAAAGCGTTGATGGCGTTGACGAGGTTGACCAAGTCTTGCGCATCGTCGAGGTCTGGCACAGCGCCCTCGCCGCGCTCCAGCGTTTGCGCCAAGATCGATGCACCCATGCGGTTTTGGCCTTTGCCAAGGTCAATCAAGACCAGCGTGGTGTCGGCTTCTTCGGTGTTCAGCTGTGGCGTCAGCGTGCCGCGCACATCGGCCAGCGTGGCAAAAGCGGTGACGATGAGCGAGACCGGTGAGGTGACTTTTTTGTCGTCCCACACCGTCCGCATCGACAGCGAATCTTTGCCGACCGGAATCGACACACCGAGTGCCGGGCAGAGTTCCATGCCGACGGCTTTGACGGTCTCAAACAGCGCAGCGTCTTGGCCCGGTTCACCGCAAGCGGCCATCCAGTTCGCCGACAGCTTGACGCGTGGCAATTCGATCGGGGCGGCCAACAAATTGGTGATGGCTTCAGCCACCGCCATGCGGCCCGAAGCCGCTGCATCGGTGGTGGCCAGCGGCGTGCGCTCGCCCATGCTCATGGCCTCGCCAGCAAAGCCCTGAAAATCAGCCAAGGTCACGGCGCAATCGGCCACCGGCACTTGCCACGGACCAACCATTTGGTCACGGTGCGTGAGTCCGCCCACTGTGCGGTCGCCAATGGTGATCAGAAAGCGCTTGGAAGCCACGGTTGGGTGGCTCAGCACGTCGATCACGCTTTTCTGCAGATCGACGCCGGTCAAGTCAAGAGGCTTCACGGCGATGGGAAGACTCTGCACATCGCGGTGCATCTTCGGCGGTTTGCCGAGCAAGACATTCATCGGCATCTGGACTGGAGATGTGGCACCCGCGCTGGTTGCTTCGTTGTCAAACAGAACCAGGTCTTTTTCTTCAGTCGCCACACCGACCACCGAGAACGGGCAACGCTCGCGCTCGCAGAAGGCTTTAAATTGCGACAGCGACTCAGGCGCGATCGCCATCACGTAGCGCTCCTGGCTTTCGTTGCTCCAGATCTCTTTAGCACTCAAGCCGCTTTCTTCCAGCGGCACGGCGCGCAGGTCAAAGCGTGCACCGCGACCGGCGTCGTTGACAAGCTCCGGAAAGGCGTTGGACAGACCGCCAGCACCGACGTCATGAATTGCCAAAATCGGATTGGCGGCACCAAGTTGCGCGCACTGGTTGATGACCTCTTGCGCACGCCGCTCAATCTCAGGATTACCACGCTGCACAGAGTCGAAATCCAGGGCAGCAGCGTTCGTTCCGCTGGCCATGGAGCTGGCCGCGCTGCCGCCCATGCCGATGCGCATGCCGGGACCGCCCAGCTGAATCAGCAGCGTGCCGGCAGGGAACAAAATTTTCTTCGTCAGGCCTGCGTCAATCGTGCCAAGACCACCGGCAATCATGATCGGCTTGTGGTAACCCCAACGCTGGCCATTGACGGTTTGCTCGTATTCACGAAAGTAACCGGCCAGGTTCGGCCGGCCAAATTCGTTGTTAAAAGCCGCGCCACCGAGCGGGCCTTCCGTCATGATTTGCAAGGCGCTGGCGATGTGGTCAGGCTTGCCAAACGAGGTGTCGAACAGCCGCGACACGGTGAAACCGGTCAGGCCGGCTTTGGGCTTGGAGCCGCGGCCGGTAGCGCCTTCGTCGCGGATCTCTCCGCCCGCACCCGTCGAAGCGCCAGGGAAAGGTGAAATCGCGGTGGGGTGGTTGTGCGTTTCGACTTTCATCAGCACATGCGTCAGCACGTCCTCATGCGCGCTATAGGGCTGCAGCGTCGAAGCTGCGGCAGCGTTGGTGGAGCCAGCTTGCGCATAAAAACGCTGAATCTTGCCGCCCTCCATCACCGAAGCGTTGTCTGAATAAGCCACCACCGTGTGCTGTGGGTTCAGCTGCTCGGTGTTGCGGATCATGCCAAAGAGACTCCTGTCTTGCAGCACGCCGTTAATCGTGAACTCAGCGTTGAAAATCTTGTGACGGCAATGTTCGCTGTTGGCCTGCGCGAACATCATCAACTCAACGTCTGTCGGGTTGCGCTGGAGTTGCGTGAAAGCCTGCACCAAATACTCGATTTCGTCTGCGGCCAAGGCCAAGCCAAATTCGATGTTGGCCGCGTCCAGTGCGGCCTTGCCGCCACCCAAAACATCAATCGATTGCAGCGGTGCTGCTTGCAGTTCAGCAAACAGCGAAGCGGCTTGCGCCCGGTCGGTCATGACGCTTTCAGTCATGCGGTCGTGCAGCAAGGCAATGATGTCCTCACGCTGGTGCACGCTCAAATAGGTTTTACCCAGCAGGCCGGACTTGATCGAAATGCAGTATTCGGTGATGCGTTCAATCCGCTTGACCGCCAAGCCGCAGCTGTGGGCGATGTCGGTGGCCTTGGAGGCCCAAGGCGAAACCGTGCCAAAGCGGGGCGTGACGATGAAAAAAGAAGCCCCCGTCGTGTTGGCCGGCCATGTGCGGCAGGGTTCTCCATAGCTCAGCAGGGCTTCGAGCTGCGTTTCCATGGCCTCGATTGGCGGCGCATCGGTGGCCACCAGATGGACAAAGCGGCCGCTGATGCCGGTGATTTTGTCGTTGATCGCTTGCAGTCGGGGAAGTAGTTGCTGGGCGCGGAAGTCGCTCAGGGCATTGATCCCGCGGGATTCGCCCTCGAAAGTCGTCAGATGCAGGGTCACGGTGGCGAGTGCCTTGTGGTTGTCGGGGTCGGCTAGAAGCCTGCTCCGGGGTTGGGCGATAGCGGAGAATTTTATCAGTGCTCTGCCGCTCACCATGCGTTCCGGTGAAGCCCATTCTTTACGCTGGCTTTAGGCTGGTGGGATAATCAAAGACATGAGCATTACGTACAAAGACGCCGCTGGCGTAGAAGGCATGCGGGTAGCCTGCAAATTGGCATCCGAAGTGCTGGATTACCTCACCCCTTTTGTCAAAGTGGGGGTCACCACCAAAGACATCGACAAGTTGGCCAATGACTACATGGTCAATGTGCAGGGCACCATCTCCGCCACGCTGGGGTACCAGCCGGGCGGTTACCCGCCCTACCCGGCTTCGCTGTGCACCTCGCTGAACCATGTGGTTTGCCACGGCATTCCCAATGACAAGCCGTTGAAAAAGGGCGACATCATGAACATTGATGTCACTGTCATCACCAAAGACGGCTGGTTTGGCGACAACAGCCGGATGTACATGATCGGTGACGTCTCCATCGCGGCCAAGCGCTTGTGCCACGTCACCTTTGAAGCCATGTGGCAAGGCATCATGCGCGTCAAACCCGGCATTCACTTGGGTGACATCGGTCACGCGATCCAGACCTTTGCAGAAAAGCAAGGCTTCACTGTTGTTCGCGAGTTTTGCGGCCATGGCATTGGCAAACGCTTTCATGAAGACCCACAGGTCTTGCATTACGGCCGGCCCGGCACGCTGGAAGTCCTCAAGCCTGGCATGACCTTCACCATTGAACCGATGATCAATGCCGGCAAACGTGACATCAAAGACGGTGCCGAAAAAGACGGCTGGACCATCGTGACGCGCGACCATTCGCTCTCAGCTCAATGGGAGCACACGATTCTGGTGACGGAAACAGGCTATGAGGTCTTGACAATGTCTGCGGGCAGCCCGGCCACTCCTGACTTTGTCGCTGCTTTTCATGCGGCTGAGAAATCTGTTGCTGGCGTACCCGTCAGCGCCTGAGCTCTTCCAGCGCCCGATGCAAACCCACAATCTCGCAGCCACCAGCTTTGTAGCAGGCGCTCTTGGCGACCTTGTGCAGGTGCGGGAACAGTACCGCAGCGGTAAATCCGCCCTTCTAGCGTCACTGGCAGGCAGCGGTGCCTCCAGCCGAGGCATCCACAGCTTGCTGCAAAAGCTGGGCCGTCATACCGATGCAACCCTTCAAACGCTCTGGCAGCGCGCCGCTTTTCCCGCCGACTTCACCTTGGTGGCGGTCGGTGGTTATGGCCGCGGGGAGTTGTTTCCCCACTCAGACGTCGATGTCTTGCTGCTGCTACCCAACTGCGCCGCGCTGGACGCTGAAACGCCAACCGGCGGCGATAACCTGAAAACCCGCATTGAAAACTTCATCGGCAGTTGCTGGGACAGCGGGCTCGAGATCGGCTCCAGCGTCCGCACCTTGACTGAATGCCTTGAAGAGTCTGCCAAAGACGTCACGGTGCAAACCTCGCTGTTAGAGGCGCGCTGGCTGGCGGGCTCAAAAGACAACTTCACCAGCCTGCGTGCGCAGCTGGATGTGGCGCTCGACCCACAAGCTTTTTTTGTGGCCAAAACGCTGGAACTGCGCCAGCGCCACAACAAGTTTGAAGACACACCCTACGCGCTAGAGCCGAACTGCAAAGAATCCCCAGGCGGTCTGCGCGACCTGCAGGTCGTCCTCTGGGTTGCCCGTGCAGCTGGTTTGGGCAAGTCGTGGGAAGACTTGGCGCGCAACGGTTTGGCCACCGCCTTTGAGGTACGCCAAATCAAAAGCAATGAGGCGCTGCTGAGCTTGATTCGGGCGCGTTTGCATGTGATCTCGGGGCGGCGTGAAGACCGTTTGGTGTTTGACCTGCAGACCGCTGTTGCCGAGTCATTTGGCTATGTGAGCCAAGCACCCGACGGCAGCCGACTTCCGCGCCGTGCCAGCGAATCCCTGATGCGCCGCTACTACTGGGCCGCCAAAGCCGTGACGCAGCTGAATCAGATTTTGCTGCTCAACATTGAAGAGCGGCTGAACCCGAACCCGCAGCCACTGCGATGGTTGAATGAGCGGTTTTTTGAAAAAGCCGGCCGCATTGAAGTCGCCAGCGACGATCTGTACGTGCGCGAGCCGCACGCCATTCTTGAAACCTTTTTGATTTTCCAGACCACGACCGGCGTCAGTGGGCTGTCGGCCCGGACGCTGCGAGCGCTTTACAACGCCCGCGGCGTGATGGACGCTAAATTTCGCCGCGACCCGGTCAATCGCGATACTTTTCGGAAAATTTTGCAGCAGGACGAAGGCATCACGCACGCCATGCGGCTGATGAACCAGACTTCGGTGTTGGGTCGTTATTTGTGGGTCTTCCGGCAGATCGTCGGGCAGATGCAGCACGATTTGTTTCATGTCTACACAGTGGACCAGCACATCTTGATGGTGCTGCGCAATGTGCGGCGCTTTTTCATGGCCGAGCATTCGCATGAATACCCGATGTGCTCGCAACTCGCGGCGGGTTGGGACCGGCCGTGGATTTTGTACACGGCAGCGTTGTTTCATGACATCGCCAAAGGCCGTGGCGGCGATCATTCCGAGTTGGGCTGCAAAGACGTTCGCACGTTTTGCCGTCAACACGGCATCGCCACGGAAGACGCGCAACTCATCGAGTTTTTGGTGCGCGAGCACCTGTGCATGAGCCGCATCGCCCAGAAAGAAGACCTGAGCAACCCAGAAGTCATCGCCGCCTTTGCCAAGCGCGTCGGCAACGAGCGCTACTTAACGGCTTTGTACCTGCTGACCGTGGCCGATATTCGTGGCACCAGCCCGAAAGTCTGGAACGCCTGGAAAGGCAAACTTCTAGAAGACCTGTACCGCTACACCTTGCGCGTGTTGGGCGGCGGCGCACCCGATCCACGTGCCGAAGTCGAGTCACGCAAGCGCGAAGCCTTGACCCAATTGGCGCTGCATGCCGAGCCTTTTGAGTCGCACAAAGCGCTCTGGGCGACCTTGGACGTGAGCTATTTCATGCGCCACGAAGCGGCCGACATCGCTTGGCATGCGCGGCAGTTGTCTCGCCATGTCGGCGCTGCTAAGTCAGTCGTGCGGGGCCGACGTTCATCTGCTGGCGAAGGCATGCAGGTGCTGGTTTACACACCCGACGCGCCGGATTTATTTGCCCGCATTTGCGGCTATTTTGAAGAAGCTGGCTTGAGCATTCTGGACGCCAAGATTCACACCGCCAATAACGGCTACGCATTGGACACCTTTCAAGTTACCAGCCCGATCTTGAACGAGCATTACCGTGAAATGGTGGCCATGGTCGAAGCGGAGTTAATGCGCGCCATTGAAGACGTCAGCCCCTTGCTCCCTGCTGGCAAAGGCCGAGTGTCAAGGCGCGTCAAAAGCTTTCCCATCGCCCCGCGCGTGGACTTGCGTCCGGACGAAAAAGGCCAGCGTTGGCTGCTCACCGTTTCGGCCAGCGACAGGGTCGGCCTGCTGTACTCGATTGCCCGTGTGTTGTCCCATCACCGTATCAATTTGCAGCTCGCCAAGATCACCACGCTGGGTGAACGCGTTGAAGACACTTTCTTGATTGACGGACCTGAGTTGCAGCAGAACCGGGCGCAGATTGCGATTGAGACCGAGTTGCTTGAGGTTTTGAAAACCTGACGCAACTTGGCCGGCTGCGTTTTCAGTCCGTCACATCAAATGAATGCGCTGGGCGGCCAGCGTCAACTCAGCCCGAAAATCTGGATGTGCAATGCCGATCAACTCAGCCGCCCGTTGCTTGGCCGATTTGCCGCGCAGTTGCGCCACGCCATACTCTGACACGACATAGTTGATGTCGTTCTTGCTGGTGCTGACGTGGGTGCCTGGCGACAACACAGGCACGATGCGGCTGATGCTGTCGTCTTTGGCTGTCGACGGCAAGACGATGAATGACTTACCGCCGCGCGAGCGGTTGGCGGCCCGCACAAAGTCTGATTGACCGCCGGTGCCGGAATACGGCAAATGCCCCAAACTTTCAGAGCCGCATTGGCCCAGCAGATCGATCTGCAAGGTCGCATTGATGGTGACCAGATTGTCGTTTTGTGACGCCAGATAAGGGTCGTTGGTGAAATCGACCGGATGCATTTCTAAGCCGGGGTTACGGTCCATGTAGCGGTACAGCTTTTGCGAGCCCAGTGCAAAAGTAGCAATGGTTTTGCCCGGCAGATAGTTCTTTTTCCGATTCGTGACAGCGCCGCTTTCAATCAGCGTCAAGATGCCGTCACCGATCATTTCAGTGTGAATGCCCAGGTCATGCTTGGACGTCAACTGCATCACCACGGCATCGGGAATCCCGCCGTAACCGATCTGCAAAGTCGAGCCGTCATCGATCATGTCGGCGACATATTTGCCGATGGCTTCTTGCACCGCGCCGATCTTAGGCAAGCCCACTTCCAAGATCGGATCACCGCTCTCGACCAAGGCTGTCACCTGCGAGATATGCACATGGCAATTGCCGAGCGCGTAGGGCACGTTCGGGTTGACCTCCAGCACCACAGCACGCGCTTTTTTGATGGCAGCCATGGTGTAGTCGGCCCCCAGGCTGAGCGAGAAATAGCCATCGCTGTCCATGGGCGAAGCCATCGCCATAACCACATCAGCGGCCATCTGATCGCGTTCAATCAGGCTGGGCATTTCAGAGAAATAGCTGGGAATAAAGTCCGTCCAACCCGCAATACCGCCAGCGCGCGAAGCTGCCCCAAAGAAAAAAGCGACATGCCGAACATGCTCAGCTGTTTCGGGATCGAAATAGCCGAACTTGCGCACTGCCAAAATCTGGCCGACTTTGACGTCATGAAAGCGCTGGCGCTGTTCGGACAGCTCCGTCAGCAAGCTGGGCGGTTCGCCCACACCCGTCGGCACGATGATGAAGTCACCATCCTTGAGATGCAATAAAGCATCGGCGGAGCTGCAACGTTTGCTTCGGTATAAATCTTGTACGTTCATGGTGAGCTCAATCGTCTTGTCCGGCATCCAGCCCGGGGAACAACACCTCGGTGTAGCCGAACTGGCTGAAATCTTTCACCCGCATCGGGTACAGCTTGCCGATCAAATGGTCGCATTCGTGCTGCACCACACGCGCATGAAAACCATCAACCGTGCGGTCAATCGGGTCGCCATACAGATCAAAGCCGGTATAGCGAATTTTTGAAAAACGCGGCACCACGCCGCGCAAACCGGGCACGGACAAACAGCCTTCCCAGCCGCTGTCTTCTTCGTCACCCATCGGCGTGATGACCGGGTTGAGCAGCACGGTGCGCGGGATCAACGGTGCGTCTGGGTAGCGCGGATTGATCTCATCCGTGCCAAAAATAACCAGTTGCAAGTCAACACCGATTTGAGGTGCGGCAAGGCCAGCGCCATCGGCGGCGGCCATGGTGTCGAACATGTCGGCCACCAGCAGATGCAACTCGTCAGTGTCAAACTCAGTCACCGCTTGCGCCACGCGCAGCAAGCGCGCATCACCCATTTTGAGAATTTCACGAATGGTCATGTCGGAAGAGTAGATTTCAATTGATTAAGTGCAGACCATAGCTCCGGGATATCGGTTTTAACAATACTCCACAGTGTGTCGTTGTCTATACCCAGATATCCGTGAATGAGTTGGTTGCGTGTCGCGATGATCATCCTCCAAGGAATGGCTGGGGATGCCAAGCGGACAGCCTCTGGAACATGAGTTGCGGCTTCACCAATCAATTCAATATTGCGAATCGTGGCATCAAAACGCATCCCATCAGCTACAAAAACAACCTGATCAAGTCCGCGGGTAAAAATGTCAACCTTCTCGCAAAATCCGATCATATCGTCGAGATAAAAACGCCATTCCCGATCTGGCGTGTTCTCAGACATGCACGGCTTCCCGCTCAATAAAAGGCCGGAGTTCCGCCCGAAGTGCCTTGTCGGTTACCAGATCAACAGGGCGACCTAACAAGTCTTCGAGATAGAACTGGACACCGAAATAGCGTGCCGATGTGGCAGGGCCGTCAAAGCCGACGAGTACGTCAACATCGCTTGTTTCTGTTGCACTGTCGCGCGCAGTGGAGCCGAACAACGCCAGCTTGACCACGCCGAACTGGCTGGCAAGGTAGGGCTTGTGCTCACCCAGAAGCTGGAGTGTTGATTCGCGGTTCATGGCGACAGTTTACTGGCTTCGATTGGCATCAACGCCCCAGAAGTTCCAGCATGCCCTCTTCATTCAACACAGTCACCCCCAGCTCACGGGCCTTGTCCAGCTTGCTACCGGCCTCCGTGCCAGCTACAACGTAGTCGGTTTTCTTGCTGACCGAACCAGCCACTTTGGCACCTGCGGCCTCAAGCAAGTCTTTGGCTTCGTCGCGTCCCAGGGTGGGCAGCGTCCCTGTGATAACAAAAGTTTTGCCTGAAAGTGGCTGCGGTGCGCGCTCAGCGGGCTCGCCCTCTTCCCAGGTCACGCCGCAAGCGCGCAGCTGCTCGACCACTTCGCGGTTGTGCGATTGGTCAAAGAAGGTGCGAATGCTTTGCGCCACCACCGGACCGACGTCATCAACCTCTAGCAGCGCTTCCTCACTGGCGTTCATGATGGCATCAAGATGGCCAAAATAGCGCGCCAGCGCTTTGGCCGTGGCCTCACCGACATGGCGAATACCCAGACCAAACATGAAGCGCGGCAAGGTCGTTTGCTTGGATTTCTCAATCGCCTCTAACAAATTGTTGGCGGACTTGTCGGCCATCCGATCGAGCCCGGCCAAGGAGGTCAATCCCAGCCGGTACAGATCAGGCAGTGTGCGAATGATGTTGGCGTCAACCAGCAACTCAACCAGTTTGTCGCCAAGTCCGTCGACCTCGACCGCACGGCGATGCGCGTAATGCAAGATAGCCTCTTTTCGCTGTGCACCACAAAACAGTCCACCGGTGCAGCGGTAATCGGCTTCGCCGTCTTCACGCACAGC
>Ga0208916_10000380_pt1 | contig 21452 bp, 20 predicted proteins | sample DEB19_08_DNA_5_FD_184523 | JGI IMG/M metagenome (GOLD analysis project Ga0208916, IMG submission 184523) | Aqueous microbial communities from the Delaware River and Bay under freshwater to marine salinity gradient to study organic matter... | ecosystem: Environmental > Aquatic > Marine >... | reverse complement strand
GCCTTTCCTGTTCTTGTGTCCCGGGACAGGGAGGCTGAAAGAGTAATGGCAGGGGTGAGCGTTAGACAAGGCAGGGCCCCGCGTGAATTGTTTCAGTTTCGTTATATTTGGGGGTCTTTAGTGATCCGGGACCGCATTGGGATTGATAACAGCCTCGGCCACTTCTTTCATAGTGAGACGGCGATCCATGGCAGCTCTTTGGATCCAGGAAAAGGCTTCCGGCTCCGAAAGATTGAGCGCCTTCATCAAAATACCTTTGGCACGATCAATTAATTTACGGGTTTCAAGACGATCATGAAGATCTGCGACCTCTGCTGCAAGTGATTTCATTTGCAGATGCCTACTGATTGCAATCTCAATAGCTGGCATCAGATCACCAATTGTGAATGGCTTAACAACGTATGCCATTACACCTGCATCACGTGCGCGATCGATCAACTCTTTTTGAGAAAAAGCGGTCAACATCAACACGGGTGCGATCTCAATTATTTTTTCAGCAGCTGAGATGCCATCTAGTACCGGCATTTTCACATCAAGGATTGCAAGATCTGGTTTATGTTCCGTTGCTAGATCAATTGCTTCTTGACCATTAGTTGCCTGTGCAACAACTTCATAACCGGCACCTTGCAACATTTCAACAAGGTCCATACGAATTAAGGTTTCATCTTCAGCGACAAGGATACGAACGCTCATACTCATTCATCCTCTCGGAATTTTCAATTAACGTGCGTGCCCCGAGTCGGATTCGAACCGACACTATGCAGTGTTTGAGACTGCCCTCTCTACCGTTGGAGTACCGAGGCCTTTAAGCCTGTAATTCTAGCCGCTTAAAACCGATCAGCGGTACGCGGGAACTACGCCACCAACAGCATCGCCTACGCGGTGAACACGCATAGCGTTGGTTGATCCTGGAATTCCTGGAGGTGCACCGGCAACGATGACAACATTTTCGCCGACCTGTGCGCGACCTGATTCGATCAAAGTCGCATCTGCCTGCTTCACCATGTCATCGGTGTGCTTAACCATTGATGCAACAACTGGTTCTACTCCCCAGGTAAGTGCAAGACGGTTGTATGTGCCCACTTCAGGGGTGAAGGCCAAGATAGGAATTGGTGAACGCAGACGTGCCATACGACGTGCAGAGTCACCGGTTTGAGTAAATGTAACTAAGTACTTTGCATCAACAATTGGTCCAACTTCAGCTGCAGCACGTGTAATAGCGCCACCCTTTGTCTTTGGAGTTGTGCGAAGTGGGCGGATCATTTCAAATCCACCTTCTTCAGTACGAGCAATAATGCGAGCCATTGTTGCAACCGCTTCAATTGCAAAGGCGCCAACAGATGTTTCACCAGACAACATCAAAGCGTCTGCGCCATCTAGTACTGCGTTTGCACAGTCTGTAGCTTCTGCACGAGTTGGTGATGAGTTAGTAATCATTGAATCAAGCATCTGGGTAGCAACAATTACTGGCTTTGCCGCTTCACGTGCAAGTTCGATACAACGCTTTTGAACTAGTGGAACCTCTTCGATTGGAAGTTCAACACCTAAATCTCCGCGGGCAACCATGATGCCGTCAAATGCATTTACGATCTCCTGAAGATTTTCTACCGCTTGTGGCTTTTCAATCTTTGCAATAACTGGAACGCGGATTCCGACCTCATCCATAATTGCATGAACATCATCAACATCTGCTGCGTTACGAACAAATGAAAGAGCGATGAAATCTGCGCCAGCATGTAAGCCCCAGCGAAGATCTTCCTTATCCTTTTCAGAAAGCGCAGGAACAGATACTGCAACTCCTGGAAGGTTAATTCCCTTGTTGTTTGAAACAAATCCTGGCTGAATTACCTTTGTAACAACATCGTTGCCCTTAACTTCGACAACCTCGACGGTTACCTTGCCATCATCGATCAAGATGCGATCTCCAGGCTTGCAATCCCCCGGTAGACCTTTATAGGTAGTTCCAACACGATCCTTTGTGCCTTCAACTTCATCAATAGTAATTGTGAAAATATCGCCACGAGCAAGCTCGTGTGGGCCGTTTGCAAAGCGAGCTAAACGAATCTTTGGACCTTGCAGGTCAACAAGGATCGCAACTGGCTTTCCCGCTTCCTTTGCAGCTGCACGAACTCGGTCGAGTCGGTTTTGATGCTCGTCATATCCACCATGTGACAGGTTCAGACGCGCCATATTCATACCCGCTTCGATGAGCTCCTTAACCTTCTCTGGAGACTCAACAGCAGGACCCATCGTGCAAACAATCTTCGCTCTACGCATAAGTGAACCTTAAACCATTAGTGGGCGGGCAGTTGGCTCTATGGGCGCAGGAAGTTGGGTGCGTCCAGTGAGATATCTATCAACAGCAGCAGCGGTGCTTCGTCCTTCAGCGATTGCCCACACGATCAATGATTGACCACGTCCAGCATCACCTGCAACAAAAACACCTTCTTCAGTTGATTGGAAATTTTCATCGCGCTTAATATTTCCGCGCTCATCTAATTGCACTTCTAGTTGAGTAAGAAGTGGGGATTTTTCAGGACCTGTAAAGCCCATCGCCATGAATACGAAGTCGCACCGAAGCTCTTTTTCACTTCCAGCAACTGGTTCAAACTTTCCATTGATAAATTGTGTTTCAACGATCTTGATTGCGCGAAGATTTCCATTGTCATCACCCAAGAACTCTTCAGTGCTGACAGAGAACATGCGATTGTCTTTCTCTTCATGTGCGCTAGAAACACGATAAATCATTGGATATGTAGGCCACGGTTGTCCTGATGGACGTTCTTCAGTTGGTCGAGGCATGATTTCCAGTTGAGTAACGCTTGCTGCGCCTTGACGGATAGATGTACCAAGGCAATCTGCACCGGTATCTCCGCCACCAAGAATTACAACATGCTTGCCTGCAACATTAATTGGTGGAGTTTCAACTTCACCAAGTGCCTGCTTGTTGCCCCATGGCAAGAACTCCATAGCTTGATAAATACCCTTGAGTTCGCGACCCTTGATTGAAAGATCGCGCCACTGTGTTGATCCAACTGCAAGAACAATTGCATCGTACTTTTTGCGAAGATCTGAACCTGTTAATTCGCCGCCAACATCAACACCTGGACGGAAACGAGTTCCCTCTTTTTCCATCTGCTCAAGACGTCGATCAAGGATGTGCTTTTCCATTTTGAACTCTGGAATTCCGTAACGAAGTAAGCCACCGATTTTGTCAGCACGCTCGTACACCGCAACTGTGTGGCCTGCGCGGGTTAACTGTTGCGCAGCTGCCAGGCCTGCTGGACCTGAACCAATAACCGCAATGGTCTTTCCAGTTAAACGATCCGGCGCCATTGGCTTTACATTTCCTGCGCCAAAAGCCTCTTCAATTGTACGAAGTTCAACCTGCTTGATAGTTACAGCATCGCGATTAATTCCAACGACACAAGCAGTTTCGCATGGTGCAGGACATAGTCGACCTGTGAACTCTGGGAAGTTGTTAGTGGCATGTAAGCGATCAATCGCTTCATCTAGATCTCCACGCCAAATCAAATCATTCCATTCAGGAATTAAGTTTCCGAGTGGGCATCCGTTGTGGCAAAAAGGAATTCCACAATCCATGCAGCGACCAGCTTGCTTCTGTAAGTGCTCAAGACTCTGTGGCTCATACACTTCACGCCAATCTTGAATACGAACATCAACTGGTCGACGCGTTGGTGTTTCGCGTGGAGTTGTCATAAATCCCTTTGGATCAGCCATTTGCTGCAACCTCCATCACTAGTGCATCTACCGGTAAGCCCTCACGTGTTGCTCTCTCCATTGCTGCAAGAACACGTGCGTAGTCACGAGGCATAATCAATGAGATACGGGCAATGCTCTTATCCCAATCCTTAAGCAGCGCTGATGCGATCTCAGAACCAGTTTCAGTGAAGTAAGAAGAGATATGAGACTTCAAAATATCTTTCTGATCTTCAGGAACTGCAAGCACATCAACCATGTCAGCATTTACATTTGCGGTATCAAGATCCAATACATATGTACGTCCACCGGACATACCAGCTGCAATATTGCGACCAGTGCGACCAAGAACAACAACAGTTCCGCCAGTCATGTATTCGCAGCCGTGATCGCCAATACCCTCAACGATCGCTAGTGCTCCAGAGTTTCGAACACAGAAACGTTCACCAACAACACCACGAATAAAGATCTCGCCCGCTGTTGCGCCGTAACCAATGACATTTCCGGCGATCACATTGTCCTGAGAGTTAAAGGATGCTCTTTCATCAGGGCGTACAACTACACGTCCTCCAGAAATTCCTTTACCTACATAGTCATTGGAATCTCCGTAAAGACGAATTGCAACACCCTTTGGAATAAATGCTCCAAGTGATTGTCCAGCTGAGCCATGCAAAGTTACATCGATAGTTCCGGCTGGCAATCCTTCTGCCCCGTACTTGCGTGTTACTTCAGCGCCCAACATAGTTCCAACTGTTCGATTTACATTTCGAACTGGAAGATCAATCTTTACCGCTTCGCCCTTAGTAAGTGCAGGCTGTGCAAGCTCAATCAACTTATTATCAAGAGCAGCATCCAAACCGTGATCCTGCTTGATTGTGTTGTGCAGTGCGCTATCTACATCTGGACGTACCAATAATGGTTCAAGGTTTAATCCTGCAGCCTTCCAGTGATCAACCGCCTTGCGAGTATCTAGATACTCAACATGTCCGATCGCTTCCTGAAGTGTGCGGAATCCAAGTTGAGCAAGTAGCTCGCGAACTTCTTCGGCAATGTATTCGAAGAATGTTTCAACAAACTCTGGCTTACCGCTGAACTTCTTACGAAGCTCTGGGTTTTGAGTTGCAACGCCAACTGGGCATGTGTCCAAGTGACATACGCGCATCATGATGCAACCAGAAACAACAAGCGGCGCAGTTGCAAAACCAAACTCTTCTGCGCCAAGTAATGCAGCGATAACAACATCGCGACCTGTCTTTAGTTGACCATCAGTTTGAACAACAATGCGATCGCGCAAACCATTAAGCAGCAATGTCTGCTGAGTTTCAGCAAGTCCGAGCTCCCACGGAGCACCAGCATGCTTCAGAGAAGTAAGTGGTGATGCACCAGTTCCGCCATCATGACCTGAAATCAAAACAACATCTGCGTGAGCCTTAGAAACACCAGCAGCAACTGTTCCAACGCCTACTTCAGCCACAAGTTTTACATGTACGCGTGCATTCTTATTAGCGTTCTTTAGATCGTGAATTAATTGTGCAAGATCTTCGATTGAGTAAATATCGTGGTGAGGTGGTGGAGAAATTAAACCAACACCTGGAGTTGAGTAACGAGCCTTAGCAATCCATGGGTACACCTTGTTACCTGGAAGCTGTCCACCTTCGCCGGGCTTAGCACCCTGTGCGATCTTGATCTGAATGTCATCGCTGTTAACAAGGTAATTACTTGTTACACCGAAACGACCAGAGGCAACCTGTTTAATTGCAGAACGCTTTGAATCACCATTAGCCATCGGAACAAAGCGCTCTGGCTCTTCTCCGCCTTCACCGGTGTTTGATTTTCCACCAAGGCGGTTCATTGCAATCGCTAAGGTTTCGTGAACTTCAGCTGAAACTGATCCGTATGACATCGCACCTGTTGAGAAGCGCTTGATGATGTCATGTGCAGACTCAACCTCATCAATTGAAATAGGTGCGTTTACGCCCTCTTTAAATTGGAACAATCCGCGCAAAGTCATTAAACGCTTGCTCTGCTCATTAACACGATCGGTATAACGCTTGAAGATGTCATAACGCTTGTTACGTGTTGAGTGCTGCAAGGTAAATACAGTTTCAGGATCAAATAGGTGCGGTTCACCTTCGCGACGCCACTGATACTCGCCACCGATTGGAAGACGCTTTGTTCCTGGTACTTCTCCCCCAGGTGGATACGCGATGTGGTGACGGGCGATAGTTTCTTCAGCAATTACATTGAGTGAAACTCCACCAAGTCGAGATGTGGTTCCAACAAAGTATTCATCGACAACTTCCTGTGACAATCCGATCGCTTCAAAAACTTGAGCGCCGGTATAAGAAGCGATGGTGCTAATTCCCATCTTCGACATAACCTTTAGAACGCCCTTGCCAAGGCTCTTAATTAAATTCTTAACCGCCTTTTCGGGGGTAATACCTGTGATTACGCCTTGCAGAACTAGATCTTCTGCTGACTCCATTGCAAGGTATGGGTTAACGCATGCTGCGCCGTAACCAATAAGAAGTGCAACGTGGTGAACTTCGCGAACATCTCCAGCTTCAACAACTAAACCAACCTTGGTGCGACTCTTTTCGCGGATCAGGTGATGGTGAACAGCAGATGTTAAAAGCAGTGAAGGAATTGGTGCATTTTCAGCATCGCCATCACGGTCAGATAAAACAATGATGCGCGCACCATCATTAATCGCTTGTGAAACTTCAGCCTTAATCTCATTTAAACGTTCGCGTAGTGAGTCTCCGCCATCGGCGATGCTGAACAAGCCACGGATTACATGTGCGCTCAAACCGGGATGATCTCCATCGGCGTTAACGTGAATGATCTTTGCAAGTTCATCATTATCAATTACCGGGAAGGCCAGTGAAATTTGACGACATGATGTTGGGCCAGGATCAAGCAGGTTGTGCTCTGGACCCATAGATGTGCCAAGACTTGTAACTAATTCTTCGCGGATCGCATCAAGTGGTGGATTTGTAACTTGAGCAAAAAGCTGTGAGAAGTAGTCAAAGATCAAACGTGGCTTTTCAGAAAGTGCAGCGATTGGAGTATCAGTTCCCATTGAACCAAGTGGTTCCATGCCGTTCTTTGCCATTGGGGTAACAAGGATGCGTAGATCCTCTTCTGTATAACCAAATGCGCGTTGACGGCGAACAACTGATGAGTGTGGATACACAATATGCTCGCGTGCGGGAAGTTCGCTTAACTTAATAATTCCAGCGTGCAACCAATCTCCGTAGGGAGCAGCGTTTGCTAGATCATCTTTAATTTCGCCATCTTCAATGATGCGTCCTGCTTCAATATCTACTAAGAACATCTTTCCTGGTTGTAGACGTCCCTTGCGCTCGATGTTTTCGGCAGGAATATCTAGCACGCCAACTTCAGAGGCAAGAACTACAAGTCCATCCTTTGTAACCCAGAAACGTGATGGGCGAAGTCCATTGCGATCAAGAACTGCACCTACTTGATGTCCATCGGTAAATGTCACACATGCAGGTCCATCCCATGGCTCCATCATTGATGCGTGGAATGCATAGAAGTCGCGACGGTTCTGCGGCATAGTTGCGTGGTTTTCCCATGCCTCTGGAATCATCATCAAAACTGCGTGTGGCAATGAACGTCCGCCAAGGTAAAGCAGCTCTAGCACCTCATCAAATGATGCTGAGTCAGAACCTGACATTTCCACAATTGGAAATAAGCGCTTGAGATCACCAGGAATTACATCGCTGGCAAGTAATGATTCGCGAGCGCGCATCCAGTTACGGTTTCCCTTAACGGTATTGATTTCGCCATTGTGCGCAATGAAGCGGTAAGGGTGTGCCAGCGGCCACGATGGAAAAGTATTAGTTGAAAAACGTGAGTGAACTAGCGCAAGCGGAGAAACTACGCGCTCATCAGATAGTTCTGGGAAAAACTCTTCTAGCTGACCTGTTGTAAGCATTCCCTTGTACACAATTGTCTGTGATGACAATGATGGGAAGTAAAGATCTAATGCGTGCTCTGCGCGCTTGCGCAAACAGAAAGCTAGGCGATCAAGCGCGATACCTGTTTCACCATTTTTTCCCGCAACAAACACCTGATGGAAATCAGGCATCACAGATAGTGCGGTCTTACCTAAAGATGATGGGTTAATCGGAACTTCACGCCAACCAAGAACTGTTAAGCCCTCTTCTTCAGCAATCTTTGCAATATCGGCCTTTACATCTGCGCCTTGTGCAACAAATGCGATACCTGTTGCATATGCGTTAGCCGCCGGAAGTTTGAAATCAACAACAGCTTGAAAAAATGCGTCTGGAACACGGATAAGAATTCCTGCACCATCGCCGCTATCTGGTTCCGCACCTGATGCGCCACGGTGTTCAAGGTTTCGTAGAGCGGTTAACGCCTTAGCAACGATCTCGTGTGTTGCTACCTTGTTTAAGGTCGCAACCATTGCAACACCACATGCATCATGTTCATTGGCAGGGTTATAGAGCCCTTGTGCCTGTGGATAATTGGATGCAAGTGCCATGGGCGTCGCTCCTACGGGATTGTCCTACGTGTACAGGGACATCCTTGGCCCGTCTTGCTTAGTGCGAAATCGTAGCAACAAGTGGGTAGAAGGGAAGCCTCAGAGCCCGAAATTTAGGTCTGGGAAATTAGAGGCCAGATACGTTGGCGAGTTGACCAATTCCAGCGGTGATCGCCATACCCAAGCAGCCACCGATCATCACGCGAATGGTGGGAGCTAGGACCTTTGAGCCTGAAGTTCGAGCGGAGACAACACCTGTCAGCAGTAGGCCAGCCATTGTGAATCCGATGATGCTCCACGCCTTAGCGCCCAGAGTTGGTGCGAAGGCTCCAGCAAATGGAATCAAACCACCGGCGGTAAATGAGATCGCTGATGCAACAGCTGCCTGCACGGGGCGGGCCTTTGTATGTGGATGTTGACCTAGCTCATCGCGAAGGTGCGCTTCCAATGGATCCTTACGGTGCATTTCAAGTGCAACCTGCAAAGCAAGCTCTGGAGTTAAACCACGATTAATGTAAATATGTTGTAACTCTTGAAGTTCGCCATCTGGATCAGCTGCCAGATGTTGAATCTCCAAAAGTCGATCTGATTCCTCAACATCATTTTGAGAACGTACAGAAACATATTCGCCAACAGCCATCGACATCGCTCCGGCGGTAATTCCGGCGATACCTGCTGTTACGAGAAAATCATTTTTACCCGCAGCTGCAACACCAATCATCAATGATGCGGTTGAAACGAGTCCATCATTTGCTCCCAATACTGCCGCACGTAACCAACCTGCGCGATGGGTGCGATGTTCAAGGTTTCTCTTGTAGACCTCTTCTAAACTCATATAACGAGCCTACCTGAAAGCTATTGCTGTTGTTTTGAGGCGCGAGCAAAAAAGCCAAGTGCAGATAGGGCGACGATCACACTCACCCAGACATTTACGCGTAAACCGGCGATGGTATTGGCTGAATCAATCCGAATGAGTTCGATGAAGAATCGGCCCAAACAGTAGGCAAATACATACCCTGCAAAGACCTGACCTGGTTTCCACCTGTTTCCAAATGCGATGAGTACAACCGCAACAAGGGTGCACCACAAAGCTTCATATAAAAATGTTGGATGAAAACTTTCAAATTGGCTGTAACCATAAGGGCGATACTTAAAGGGAACATCGAGCGCCCACCAAGTATCTAGTGGACGACCAAATAACTCTCCATTAAACCAATTTCCAAAACGTCCAATGGCTTGAGCTAGAAGAATTCCTGGCGCTAATGCATCTGCAAAAACTGCAAATGATGGGAGCTCCATTCGCTTTTGTAATGATCGAAAGCGAAGAAATGCGCCTAGTAAACCTAAGGAAATAGCACCCCAAATACCTAAGCCACCCTCCCAAATTTTGAAGGCTGCTAATGGGTTTCCGTTGCTTCCGAAGTATGCAGAGGGTGATGAGATCACGTGATACAGACGGCCACCTATTACTCCAGCTGGTACCGCAGTGATTGCAACTTCAGATACAACATGTGCACCCAATGGAGTTGCAGCACGAAATCTTTTGTCGCCCAACCAAATTGCAACCGCAACACCAGTAATGATGCACAGCGCGTAGTAATGAATAGTTAATGGCCCAATTTCTAACGCCGAATTACTTGGCGTTGGAAAGGCGAGCAACAAGGTTTAAGCAGCCTCTACAGCGGCTTTGAACTCTGCAAGGTTAAAGTCTGGGCTCTTGCGCTCCCAGAGTTTTCCGTTAATGAAAACAGTTGGAGTTCCCTTCACTCCATACTTTTCCATCGAATCGTAATTTGCTTTCACAAGATCAATCTTGGATCCCTTGTTCACGCAATCTGCAAACTTTGTCGAAGTGATTCCGATCTTGGATCCGATCGCAACCAACTTTTCATTGCTCCAGAAACCTGAGTTTTCAAGTGGTGATTGAACCGCGTATAAAGCGTGGTGGAAATCTAAGTACTGACCTTCATCTGCTGCACAAAATGATGCATTAGCTGCACGGACAGATTCATCACCTAAGAATGAAAGAACATGGAAACGAACAGTTGCCTTGTTGTCGCGAACTAATGATTCGATGTAATCACCATTTGCATCTTCGAAGTTCTTACATACAGGGCACTGTGGGTCTTCCCACACATCAATAACCTTTGCTTGACCAGGATTCAGCACAATCGCTGAACCATTTGCTGGATCAATTGTTGCGGTTACGGCTGGCTTTAACTTTGTGCCATCAAGTGCTGCAAGTGAAGCGTTCTCCTTGTTGTTCTGGCTCATCAATGAGAAGACAACTCCAGTGACTACAACTAATAAGACCATCGCGATGACGATCCAACGTGTTGTGTTGTCCTGAGCTTTCGCCTGTTGCTTTGCCATTGTTACTCCTCCACCGCTGCTTTTTCAAAGGAAAGTTTTCCGTATGGGAAAAGGTATAGATAAAGGGCTGCTAGAGCCAAACCTAAATCGCGCATTATTTCTATGAAGTAGGTCCTATGCACCTGTGCCGCAAGAGAAGGATCGATTTCCCCGCCTCCGCCAAAGCAGCCACAGTCAATGAGTAACCCTCGTGCCCACACCGATGCGATTGCCGCGGTAAATACAAGCATGATCGCTCCACCAATGAGCGCAGCTGGACGAACCATAATTCCAATGATCAGCAATAGTGCAATTGCTACCTCAAGCCACGGCAATGCATACCCGACAAGATGAGCAAGATTTGCTGGGAGAATTTTGTACGCTGCCACTGCATTTGCTGAGTCAGTTGGTTTATTAAGTTTTAAACCACCAGCAACAAGCAGGACTCCACCTAACAGCAACCGTGCCAATAAAGTGATCTGAGGTTGGAAACGAGCGTTGAAGTTTTTCATCGTCCTTCTCGAACTCCTAGCGCCAATTCAGATGCTAAATGCGAAATTGCATCCAGGCCATCTTGCTCGCTCTTTGCTTCAAGCAGCAACTTAATAAATGCAGAGCCAACAATGACGCCATCGGCGTATGCCGCTAATGATTGTGCTTGCTCTCGCGTTGAAACACCTAAACCAACAGAGACTGGTAAATCTGTAACAGAACGAACTCGTGCAACTAAATCAGCAGCACCTGTTGAAACACTGTTTCGGGTACCGGTGACACCCATCAAACTTGCAGCGTAAACAAAACCACTTGTCTTGGAGGTAACTTCGGCAAGGCGTGCATCCTTGGTACTTGGTGCAACAACATAAATCGGATTGATTTGTGCCTTAGCTGTAGCAGCAAGCCAGCCCGTCGATTCTTCAATTGTCAGATCGGGAGTAATTACACCCGATCCCCCGTTATCGGCGATCGCTTGCGCAAACTTTTCAACTCCGTACTTTTCAATCGGATTCCAGTAAGTCATGACAACCGCTGCAACACCGGTGCTACTAGCAACCTTTAATGCAGCAAATACATCTGCAGCATTAGTTCCTGCTTTCAGAGAAATATCTGCTGCCTCTTGAATTACCGGGCCATCCATCACTGGATCGCTGTAAGGAAAACCAATTTCAATTGCATCTACACCTGCATCAGCAAGTGCTTGGATCGCCTTTGCGCACCCAGTTTGAGATGGAAAACCTGCTGGAATATATGCAATCAGCGCGGCGCGATTTTCTGCGCGCACCTTGGCCATTACGGAATCGAGTTGCGTCATTACAGCGGAATTCCAAAGTATTCGGCCGCTGTTTGCACATCCTTATCTCCACGTCCAGATAAGTTGATCAACAAATTCGCATCAGGGCCAAGCTCTTTACCTACAACAAGTGCACCTGCCAATGCGTGTGCTGTTTCAATTGCCGGAATAATTCCTTCGGTCTTACTCATTAATGCAAATGCAGCCATCGCAGCATCATCATTAATCGCACGATACTCAGCACGACCAATGTCATGAAGATATGCATGCTCTGGTCCTACACCTGGGTAATCAAGACCTGCTGAAATTGAGTGCGATTCAATTGTTTGACCATTTGCATCTTGCAATACATATGAACGAGTTCCATGGAGAACACCTGGAGATCCACCAGTAATTGTTGCTGCATGGCGACCGGTTTCTACTCCATCACCACCTGCTTCAAGACCAATCAAGCGCACACCTGCATCTGGAATAAAAGCATTAAAGATTCCGATCGCATTTGATCCGCCACCAACGCACGCAAGAATTGCATCAGGCAAGCGACCAGTAAGTGCGAGCATTTGCTCACGTGCTTCCTCGCCAATAATTTTGTGGAAATCACGCACCATTGTTGGGAATGGGTGTGGACCTGCAACTGTTCCTAAAAGGTAATGAGTATCGGCAACATTGGTAACCCAGTCGCGCATCGCTTCATTGATCGCATCCTTTAAGGTTTTCGAACCTGAAGTAACTGGGACAACTTCAGCGCCAAGCAATTTCATGCGTGCGACGTTTAGTGCTTGGCGACGTGTGTCTTCCTCGCCCATGTACACAACGCAATCGAGTCCCATAAGCGCTGCAGCTGTCGCAGATGCAACACCATGCTGACCCGCTCCAGTTTCGGCGATGATGCGCTTCTTGCCCATGCGCTTTGTTAATAACGCTTGACCTAAAACATTGTTGATCTTGTGGCTACCTGTGTGATTGAGATCTTCACGTTTTAAAAAGATTCGCGCGCCACCTGCATGTTCAGAAAAACGCTTTGCTTCGGTAATGATGCTGGGGCGACCTGTGTAACTGCGATGAAGTTCGGCAAGCTCTGCCAGAAATTCGGGATCTTTTTGTGCCGAGTTATGTGCGGCCTCTAACTCTTCAAGTGCGCCAATTAAAGCTTCGGGAACGAAGCGTCCACCATATTCACCAAAGTGGCCGATTGCGCTCATGAGTTAAAGCCTACCTAGCAATTGGTTGATCGCAACACGAGGATCACCTGCACGAACTAACGCCTCGCCTACCAAGATCGCGGTGGCTCCATTGCTTTGCGCAAATGCAACCTCTTCGCGGGTGGAAATACCGGATTCAGCAACTCGAGCGATTGTTGATGGGACTTGTGGAATTAATTGGGCAAAGGCTTGTGCATCCACATCAAGTGTCTTCAAATTACGTGAGTTAACACCAATGATGTCAGGAGAAATATCTAACGCACTTTCTAACTCTAATGGAGTGTGAACTTCAATCAATGCACGCATTCCGAGATCTTTAGATAAGTGAAAGTAATCTTCCAATTGATTCTTGCTTAGTGCAGCAACGATCAACAAAACTACATCTGCGCCATGTGCGCGTGCTTCATAAAATTGGTAATCATCAACCATGAAATCTTTGCGCAATACGGGAAGGTCAACCGCTTTACGTACCGCATCTAAATCTGCCAATGATCCACCGAATCGACGTTGTTCCGTTAGGACGCTAATGACAGATGCACCAGCCTCTTCATACTGCGCAGCAAGACCAGCCGGATCTGTAATTGCAGCAAGGGCGCCTTTGCTGGGCGAAGATCTTTTTACTTCAGCGATAACTGAAATATCTTCGGTGAGCAGGGTTGCCAAACAATCGCGAACTGCAGGTGCCTGCTCTAATTGTTCGTGCAACTGCCCCATCGGTAGTCGACGTGCAGCTAAATCCTCACGGACGCCTTCGATAATCGAATCGAGAACGCTCATTGATGAACATCCTCGGTTGGATCTATTCCTTTATCTAAAGCGTTCCACGAGTTAAGTACACGCGGCTTGCGTTCGTAGCGGGACGATAAATTAAATTTTCTGCCAATTAAAACAACTAACACCATCACAACTACAGCCATGCCAGCGATCGTTAAGTAATCCTTCATCGCACATCACCTAAACGATTTGCAGCATGTACCGCGGTTAAAACTGCAGCAGCTTTATTGCGACATTCTTGGTTTTCAGATTCAGGATCAGAGTCTGCAACTACACCTGCACCTGCTTGAACGTAAGCGGTTCCTTGGTGCAATAACGCGGTACGGATTGCGATACAGGTATCAATATTGCCTGTGAAATCAAGATACCCAACGATGCCGCCGTACACACCGCGTCTAGTTGTTTCAAGTTCCTCGATAATCTCCATTGCGCGAGGCTTTGGTGCACCTGACAGAGTTCCAGCAGGAAATACTGAAAAGAGTGCATCTACTGGTGTTGCTTTATCAGCAAGCTTTCCAACAACTGTAGAAACAATGTGCATCACATGTGAGTAACGCTCGATGTGCATGAAGTCCACAACTTCTACTGAACCAGGTGCGCACACTCGACCTAAATCATTGCGTCCTAGATCTACCAGCATTAAATGCTCAGCACGTTCTTTTGGATCTGCCAGTAACTCTTCCGCAAGGCGATGATCCTCTTCGGGATTTGCAGAGCGTTTTCTGGTGCCAGCAATGGGATGGATCATGACATCTTTTTGATTTACCTTAACAAGTGCTTCAGGACTTGAACCAACAATTTCAATTCCATCGGTAAAGCGGAACAAATACATATATGGAGATGGATTGTTCAGACGCAACATACGATAGACATCAATTGCATCTGCAGTACATGGCATCGCAAAGCGCTGTGACAGCACCACCTGAAAAGCCTCGCCTGCAAGGATCTCTTCCTTTACCTTTGCAATATTTTCCTTGAATTGATCTGCAGAAATATTGCCTTCGTAATGAGGTAATGAGAAATCTGGAATTGCTGTTGCATCCCCAGTTAATGGTGTTGAAAGATCGGCTTGCATGCGATCTAAACGTTCGACGCAAGAAGCGTATGCCTCATCGATTCGATCATCACTGCCATCCCAATTAATTGCGTTGGCAATCAATGTGATGGTTCCATCGCTGTGATCTAGTACTGCAAGATCACTTGTAAGCATGAATGAAAGTTCGGGCAGCGGAATATCTTTTGTTGTCAGATCAGGTAAGCGTTCAAGGCGACGCACAACGTCGTACCCCATGAATCCAACGAGGCCACCAGTAAGTGGTGGAAGCCCTGCAATCTTCGGAGATTTCAAATGAGCTGCAGAAAGGCGAAGTGCTTCCAACGGATCAATTCCAGTTGGTGCTCCAGCTGGTGCGGTTCCTTGCCAGTACGCAAGACCATCTTTTTCGCTCAAAGTTGCTTCGCTGCGCACACCGATAAATGAGTACCGTGACCAGGCGCCACCATGTTCTGCAGACTCCAATAAAAAAGTGTTATCGGCACTCTTGGCTAATTTGCGATACACGCCAAGTGGTGTTTCACCATCTGCAAGTAAACGACGAGAAACTGGAATGACATTTGAAACCTTCGCATATGCGCGAAACTCTTCAATGTTCACTTACTTGCCAAGCTCTAATGGTGTGTGAAAACAGGTGCGATCCCCCGTATGGCATGCAGCTCCGGTTTGAGTAACTTTGAGAAGTAATGCATCTCCATCGCAATCAAGTGCAACTGAATGAACATCTTGGTAGTGACCAGATGTTGCACCCTTTACCCATAATTCATTGCGGCTACGGCTCCAATATGTTGCTTTGCCGGTTGAAAGTGTGAGCGCTAAAGATTCGGCGTTCATATACGCCAACATCAACACTTCATTATTTGTAACATCTTGAACAATCGCTGGAATTAATGCAGCAGGATCCTTCAGCAACGCTTCTACCTGAGGATCGATTGTCGTCATGTGCTTATTCTGCCTTAACGAGCAGCCAACGTGCGCACCGGATAATTGTGCTTACCCAGATATGACTTCACATCTCCAATGCGGTGAATTCCGAAGTGAAATACGCTCGCAGCTAGTAGCGCATCGGCACCTGCATCCAGGGCTGCCGAGAAATCTTCGAGGCTTCCAGCTCCGCCACTTGCGATCAAAGGCACCTTCGATACTGCACGGACTGCGGTAATCATTCCGATGTCATACCCTGCACGAGTTCCATCAGCATCCATTGAATTAAGAAGAATCTCGCCAACGCCTAATGCGCATGCCTTTTCAACCCAAGCAAGTGCATCTAGTCCAGCACTTTGTCGGCCGCCATGTGTTGTGACCTCAAAACCAGATTCAGTGTTAGCGCGACGAGCATCAACTGAAATTACTAAAACCTGTGAACCAAATCGATCTGCGATTTCAGCGATTAATTCCGGGCGTGCGATTGCAGAGGTATTGATGGAAACCTTGTCCGCACCTGCTCGAAGTAAACGATCTACATCTTCAACGCTGCGAATTCCACCGCCCACAGTGAGTGGGATGAATACCTGCTCTGCGGTACGACGAACAACATCCAAAGTAGTTTCACGTCCTGCAACACTTGCCGAGATATCTAGAAAGGTAAGTTCATCGGCACCTTCGAGGTTATACAAGGATGCCATTTCAACTGGATCGCCAGCATCGACAAGATCGGTGAAGTTAACACCTTTAACTACGCGGCCGTCGGTTACATCAAGGCACGGAATGATGCGAACAGAAAGAGTCATTTACCGCTGACCTTCAGCGCTTGTTCTAATGTGAACTTACCTGCGTATAAAGCCTTACCAACGATTGCACCTTCTACACCTGTTCCAACTAGAGCAGTTAGGGCGGCGATGTCATCAAGGGAAGAAATTCCACCACTTGCAATTACCGGCTTACTTGTTGCGGCACATACCGATTTCAATAATTCAATATTTGGTCCAGCTAAAGTTCCATCCTTAGCAACATCTGTAACAACGTAACGCGCACATCCATCGCGATCTAAACGAGCAAGAGTTTCAAAAAGATCTCCGCCCTCTTTTGTCCAACCACGTGCTGCAAGTGTGTGACCACGAACATCAAGGCCAACTGCAATCCGGTCCCCATGTTCTGCAATGACACGTGCGGTCCATTCAGGATCTTCAAGTGCTGCAGTTCCGAGATTCACTCGGCGACAACCGGTAGCAAGTGCACGCTTTAATGATTCATCATCGCGAATTCCACCAGAAAGTTCGACCTTGATATCAAGCTTTCCAACAACTTCTGCAAGCAGCGCCGAGTTCTCGCCACGACCAAATGCTGCATCAAGATCTACTAAGTGCAGCCATTCAGCACCTGCTGTTTGAAATTCAAGGGCAACATCTAGTGGTGCGCCGTAAATACTTTCCTTTTCAAGTTCACCCTGAACTAAACGAACTGCGCGACCATCTTTAACATCAACTGCAGGTAATAGTTCTAGGTAACTCATAGCGATCCCACCCAATTCTTAATTAACGCTAAGCCTGCTGCACCAGATTTTTCTGGATGAAACTGCGTTGCACTGATGTAGCCATCTTCAACAGCAGCTAAAAACTTTTCTCCATGGGTACTCCACGCCTGCGTTGTACCTACAGCTTGCTTTGCTGCATAGGAGTGAACAAAGTAAAAGGACTCACCTTCGACACCGCTAAACAGCGTTGATGTAGTTGCAGCTTCTACGGTGTTCCATCCCATGTGAGGAAGGATTGGTGCATCTAATTTCGATACGACGCCTTGCCAAATTCCAATACCTGCATGAGCTCCCTTTTCGGAGTGTTCAGTACCTTCGCTAAACATAATTTGCATACCGATACAGATTCCTAAAGTTGGACGTTCCTTTGCTAAACGTTCACGAACAATTGCTGCACCATCAACGGCATTTAATCCATTCATGCATGCAGCAAATGCGCCAACACCTGGAACTACTAATCCTTCTGCTTCAAGTGCAACTGATCGATCAGATGTAACAACTACATCTTTTCCTGCTGTTGCAAATGCGCGTTCGGCTGATCGTAGATTTCCAGATCCGTAATCAAGAATTGCTATCAAAGAGAACCTTTTGTTGATGGGATTCCGGCAACTCTGCCATCTAGTGAAACTGCGTCACGTAATGCACGTGCAACAGCTTTGAACTGTGCTTCAAAAACGTGGTGAGCGTTACGACCTTCAAGTACGCGAATGTGTAATGCGATACGCGCTTCAGCAACGATTGACTCCCAGATGTGCTTTCCGAGTGTTGTATCAAAAGTTCCGATAAGTTCAACAATCTCTGGCTGACGGTGCACAAGGTATGGACGACCTGAAAGATCTACGGCTGCCTGAACAAGCACCTCATCCAATGGAACCATTGAATCGCCAAAGCGACGGATGCCAGCCTTATCGCCAAGTGCTTCGCGAAGTGCCTGACCAAAGGCAAGGGAGGTGTCCTCAACTGTGTGGTGTGAATCAACATCAACATCACCAGTTGTCTTAACTGTTAGATCAAAACCTGAGTGCTTGCCCAACTGAGACATCATGTGGTCAAAGAATGGAACCCCTGTTGCAACATCGATGATGCCTTGGCCATCAAGATTGATCTCAACGAGTACATGTGACTCCTTGGTCTTTCTTTCGACGCGTGCTGTTCTCATGGGTCTCTCCTTCTTAAATGAGCTCTTTGAGGGCTGAAATAAATAAATTGTTTTCGGCTTCATTGCCAATGGTCACTCTTAAGTACCCTGATAATCCCACATCTCGAATCAGAACACCCTTTTCCAGCAGCGCAGCCCACAGTTGTGGCGCATCCTGCTTGAATCCAGTGAACAAAACAAAGTTAGCGCTGCTTGGAATGGTGGCAAGGCCCATGTCGTGAAGTGCCTGAACAACATGTGTTCGTGCAGCGATAAGGGTTGAAACCCCACCTAATAACTCAGCACGGTGATCGATAGCCACAACAGCTGCAGCTTGAGTTAATGCACTGAGGTGATACGGCAAGCGCACAATCATCATCGCATCTTTAACACTTGCATCACTTACCAAATAACCAACACGTGCGCCGGCAAAGGCAAATGCCTTGCTCATGGTGCGGATAACAATTACATGTGGGTTATTGGCAATTAATGTAACCGCAGATATTTCTTGCGAGAACTCTGCATACGCCTCGTCAACAACAAGCAATCCCCCAACAGATTTAGCAGCATCTGCCAACATCTGAATTGAATCAATTGTGACAGCACCACCAGTTGGATTATTAGGTGTTGTAATAAAGGTCAAAGTTGGTTTGTGCTTTTGGATCTCTGCGACAGCATCTGCGGTATTAAGCGAAAAGTCTGCGTTGCGCTTTCCATCAATCCATGACGACCCAGTTACCTTCGCGATCAAAGGGTGCATTGAATAAGAAGGTGTGAAACCTAAAACTGAACCTTGAGCAAAAGCTAAGAAGATTGATTGAATAATCTCGTTAGATCCATTTGCCGCCCAGAGATTTTCTGCTGAAAACTTTGTGCCACTTTGCTCGTTAATGTAATCCGCAAGCTTTGTGCGCAGAACAGTTGCATCACGATCTGGGTAGCGATTTAAATCAGAAGCTACCTTTGCAACAGCATCGGTGATTGCCTTTTGCAAAGCAGGTGAAGGTGAGTAAGGATTTTCATTGGTATTTAAAGCAGCGCGAGCCGGAACTTGTGGCGCACCGTATGGCGAGAGCGGACGCAAGTTATCGCGCAGCGGTAACCAACTTGGCCAAGCCATTACAAATTCTCCAAGCGCGCAGTCATTGCTTCACCGTGTGCCGGTAAATCTTCAGAGTTTGCAAGGGTCACGACAGTGTCAACAATGTCTGTAAATGCCTTTTGGCCGTATTCGATAAAGTGCAAACCACGTAGGAAAGTCTGCACAGAGAGCCCACTTGAGTGACATGCACATCCACCAGTTGGAAGAACGTGGTTTGAACCCGCAGAGTAATCACCTAATGAAACAGGTGAGAATCGTCCAATAAATACCGCACCTGCGTTACGAATCTTTGCTGCATCTACGCGTGCATTACGTGTTTGAATTTCAAGGTGCTCTGCAGCATAAGCGTTAACAACATCTAAGCCTTGTGCGATGTCATCCACCAATGCGATCGCAGATTGCACACCAGAAAGCGCAGTCTTAATTCGATCTGAGTGCTTCGTCGCTGCTACACGAATCTTTAACTCTGCTTCAACAGCTGCGGCTAGTTCAACAGAATCTGTTACTAATACCGCAGCTGCGATTACATCGTGTTCTGCCTGGCTGATTAAATCTGCGGCAACATCTGCAGCGATGGCAGATGAATCAGCCAGCACTGCGATTTCAGTTGGTCCTGCCTCTGAATCAATTCCGATTACTCCGCGAAGTGCTCGCTTAGCAGCGGCAACATAAATATTTCCTGGCCCGGTTACAAGATCTGCCTTTTCGCAGACACCCTCCATCCCGTAAGCAAATAGGGCGATCGCTTGCGCTCCCCCAACCGCATACACCTCAGAGATTCCAAGCAGTGCACATGTTGCAAGAATTGTTGGGTGTGGCAAACCGCCAAACTCTTTTTGCGGAGGTGAAGCAACCGCGATTGATTGAACCTTTGCAATCTGTGCTGGGATTACATTCATCATGACGCTACTTGGATACACAGCGCGTCCACCTGGAACATAGAGACCGACTCGATCTACGGGAATCCACTTTTCAGTAACTGTTCCGCCATCGACAACTGTTGTTGTTTTTTCAGAACGAAGTTGATCGTTGTGAACCTTTGTAATGCGCACAATTGAAAGCTCTAACGCGGTGCGGATCGCGGGATCTAATTGAGATAGAGCTTTATCAAGTTCTGATTGTGGAACTTTGATGGCAGCTGGTGTGACGCCATCAAACTCTTGAGCCAATGCGATCAGATCGGACTCATTGCCATTCTTTACTCGCTCCAGAATGGGCTCGATCAGCACCATCGCCTCTTGAACATTGAGCGTGGCTCGGGGAAGTTCAGAGTTGTATTGGGCTTTAGACAGGGCTCGTCCGCGCAGGTCAACGGTACGAATCATTGGGTAATTGTAACGGCAAGGCGGTTGGCCTTGCTCATTAAATTAAACGAGGCAGTTAGGGCCCAAAATTGATTTCAAATCCGCGCTCAAACTTGGTGATGAAGTGATCAACGCATCAACCTTCATCACTGTGCTGCTGCCATTATCCAGAAGCTGCAAATGTACTTCACGCTTTCCGGGATGTGAACGCAAAATCTCTTTGATGCGATCAACTACAGGTGGAGTGCACTGTTGAATCGGCAATGAAATCACTAGTGGGCCTGTAGGACCTGCGCTGATATCTGGCATCGACATTTCAAGTGCAGTAAATCGAAGTGCATCCTCGCGACGATCAACACGACCACGAACTGTGACAATGCGATCTTCAGTCAATGACATTGAGTACTGATTGTAAGTATTTGCAAAGAATAAAACTTCTAGCGCACCTTCAAGATCTTCAACGGTTACAACCGCCCATGATGCGCCTTGACGCGAAACCTTTCGGGTAACACTT
>Ga0208916_10000379_pt1 | contig 21457 bp, 23 predicted proteins | sample DEB19_08_DNA_5_FD_184523 | JGI IMG/M metagenome (GOLD analysis project Ga0208916, IMG submission 184523) | Aqueous microbial communities from the Delaware River and Bay under freshwater to marine salinity gradient to study organic matter... | ecosystem: Environmental > Aquatic > Marine >... | reverse complement strand
CACAAGCTTGTCACCTACCTTTCCCCCTGATGCCTCTGCAAGACGAGAACCCTATGAGCACACTTGAAAACGGCAACCCGGTCGTCCGCGAAGCCCAAAGCCAGCAAGACTACAACCCGCTGGCCAAGCAAAAAGCAGCGGCCAAACTCTCGCGCATTCCGGTCAAGGTCGAGCGCGCCGAAGTCCTCAAAAAACCAGACTGGATTCGCGTCAGAGCCGGCAGCCCGACCACTCGCTTTTACGAGATCAAGCAGATCCTGCGTGAGAACAAACTCAACACCGTTTGCGAAGAAGCCAGCTGCCCGAATATCGGCGAATGCTTCGGCAAAGGCACGGCCACCTTCATGATCATGGGCGACAAATGCACGCGTCGCTGCCCGTTTTGCGATGTCGGCCACGGCCGACCTGACCCTCTCGATGTGAATGAGCCGGAGAATCTGGCCAAGACCATTGCCGCCCTGAAGCTCAGCTACGTCGTCATCACCAGCGTCGACCGCGATGACTTGCGCGACGGTGGCGCCCAGCATTTTGTCGACTGCATCACGCGCATTCGCGAACTCTCACCCCGCACGCAGATTGAAGTGCTGGTACCCGACTTTCGTGGCCGCGATGACCGTGCACTGAGCATCTTGACCTCAGCGCCACCCGACGTGATGAACCACAACCTGGAAACCACAGCGCGCCTGTACAAAGAAGCCCGCCCCGGCAGCGACTACCAGTTCTCGCTGAACCTGCTGAAAAAATTCAAAGCGTTGCACCCGAGCGTGCCGACCAAGAGCGGCATCATGGTGGGCTTGGGCGAAACCGACGAAGAAGTGTTGCAAGTGATGCAGGACATGCGCGATCACCAGATCGACATGCTGACCATCGGCCAGTATTTGGCACCGTCCACTTCGCACCTGCCGGTGCGGCGTTACGTCCACCCGGACACCTTCAAGATGTTTGAAGAGCGCGCTTACGAGATGGGGTTTTCACATGCTGCAGTAGGTGCGATGGTGAGGTCGAGCTACCACGCCGACCAGCAGGCGCATTCGGCAGCAGAAGCTGTGGCGGCCGCCGCACGCTGAACTGCCCATCCGAATTAAAGCAGCAAAAACTACAGCAGCGAAGCCGGGTCTTCGCTGTCAATCACCTTCTGCGACCACGCCTTGAGCTTACTGGCGTCGGCCCGCAAAATCTCTTGCTTGACGGCCAGTATTTGTGACGGATGCATCGAAAAACTCCGCAAGCCCAGCCCCAGCAGCAGCCGCGTCATGCTGGCGTCGCCGGCCATTTCGCCGCAGACGCTGACGCCTTTGCCCTGCGCATTGCACTCGTCGATGGTGTCGGCTACCAAGCGCAGCACGGCCGGGTGACACGGGTCGTACAGATGCGCCACGGCTTCGTCGGCGCGGTCGATCGCCAGGGTGTACTGAATCAGGTCGTTGGTGCCGATGGATAAAAAGTCGAAGTACTTGAGAAACAACTTGAGCGTCAGCGCTGCCGCCGGAATCTCAATCATCGCGCCCAGCTTGACCGGCCCGTAAGGCACGCCTTTGTTGTCGAGCGTGGCGCGCGCATGGTCGATCAGCGCCATGGTTTGGCGAATTTCTGAGGCGTGCGCGAGCATTGGCACCAGCAGGTTCACCTGACCATGCGCCGCCGCCCGCAAGATGGCGCGCAATTGTGTCAAAAACATGGGTGGATCCGCCAGGCTCCAGCGAATCGCCCGCAAACCCAGCGCCGGGTTGAGGTGCGTTTCTTGCGCCTTGGTGTGCCGGTCCAAGGGCTTGTCAGCGCCGATGTCCACCGTGCGAATGGTCACTGGCAGGCCCTGCATACCGTCAATAGCCTGGCGGTACGCCAGGTATTGCTCTTGCTCATCGGGCAGATTGCCGATGCGGCCCATGAACAGAAATTCGCTGCGAAACAAACCGACGCCCACGGCGCCCGCCTTGACCGCGCCGGTCGTGTCTTCGGGCATTTCGATATTGGCCAGCAGCTCGATTTTTTGACCGTCCAGGGTCAGCGCTGGCGTGTGCAGCAGACGGTTCAGGCGTTCGCGCTCCAACTCGCCCTGGCGTTGCTTGAAGCCGTACTCGGCCAATATGATCGGCGACGGGTCGACGATCAGAACGCCGGCATCGCCGTCGATGATGACCCAGTCGTCTTGCTTGATCAGTTGGCTGGCACTGCGCGCCCCGACCACCGCCGGAATGTGCATGCTGCGCGCCACGATGGCGGTGTGTGAGGTGCGGCCACCGACATCAGTGGCAAAGCCAACAAACAAGCTTTGCTTGAACTGCAGCATGTCGGCCGGTGACAAGTCGTGCGCCACCAGCACCAGCGGCACGTCTAGGGTGTCGTCCAACAACAGGGCTTGCTGCAACTTGCGGCCGGCCTGGGTTGGCGGTTGCATCGGCGAAGCGACGCCTTTCATGTGCCGAAGAATGCGCTCGACAACCTGCTCCAGGTCGGCCTTGCGCTCGCGCAAGTACTCGTCTTCCATCTCGTCGAACTGCCGCGCGATCATCTCGTACTGCGTGGTCAGCGCCCACTCGGCGTTGTAGTGACGCTCAGAAATCCAGCCCTTGACGCCGCTTATCAGATGTTCGTCTTGCAACAGCATGAGGTGCACATCCAACAGCGCCGCGAGTTCGTTGGGCGCATCACGCGGTAACTCACGCTGCAGGCGAGTGATCTCTTCAGTGACCGCATTGCGCGAGGCACGCACACGTTGAATTTCAGTCTCGACCTGGCCGGCATCGACAAAGTAATGCGCCACGTCGGCCCGGCTGGACGCCACCAGCACCGCGCGGCCAATCGCAATGCCGCGCGAGACCGCCAGACCGTGGATGGAAAAAGTCATTCGCCCTCGCCAAACTTGTCGGCCATCAAGGCCAGCAAGCCGTCCATCGCCGCTTGTTCGTCAGCGCCGTTAGTTTCAACTTCCACCGTGCTGCCGATGCCAGCGGCCAACATCATCACGCCCATGATGCTTTTGGCGTTGACCCGGCGCTCGCCGCGGCTGATCCAGACCTCACACGCGAAACTGCCGGCGAGCTTGGTCAGCTTGGCCGAAGCGCGGGCGTGCAGACCCAGTTTATTGCTGATGGTTGTGCTGGTCTTGATCATGGTTTCGGCGGTTTTGGTTTTGAGGAGCGGTGATGGCGACTTGCATCACCCCTTGGGTAGCGCCAATCAGGGCACGGGCTACCAGCGCGTCCAGCGTCTCATGCCGGTACGACACAGTACGCAGCAGCATCGGCAGGTTGACGCCGGTGATCAGTTTGGAATGCACGCCGTCGACCAGCTTTTGAGCCACGTTGCAAGGCGTGGCGCCGAACACGTCGGCCAGCACCAGCGCGTCTTTTGCACCGAGTTGCGCCAACATGATGCGGGCCTGTGCCAGGGTTTCTTCAGGCGGTGTGTTCGGCTGCACGTCGAGTGCGGCCACGCCTTCCGGGTTGTCCGTGAAAACATGCGCGACGCACTGGCGCAGCGCCGAAGCCAAAGGCGCGTGAGCGATGATGAGAATGCCGTTCATGGGGGTGAATTATCAGCCTTCCCTCTGAGGAACCAAGCGTATGAGGCGATAGAGCAACACAAAAAGACGCTCATAGAGGCCTGAAAACTGGCGATTTCGGACAAGCCGACGGCCTGGAAGGCGTCAACCAGCAAGCCAATCCCCCACTGCACAACAAAAACACCCGAGAAAATCATCAGGTTAAAGGCCGACAGCGCACGCCCAACCAAGGACGGTTTGAAGGCCATGCCAATCGCCGGTTGCGCCAAGCCCAAGACGCTGGACGTCACGCAAAACACCGCCCAGCCGATCCAGCCTGTGGCGCTGGCGCCAACAATATTGACAGCCAGTGCCAGCAGGCTCAGCGGCACACCCCAAGCGATCAAGCGCTCAGCACGCCAGCCTCGGTTGATCAGGCGTGGGGCCAGCATGCCCCAGCCCCAAAAGGCCACCAACATGCAGGCGTTGAGATAAAAAAGTCCCGTGGCTGACGCCAAAGGCGTGTAGCCCGCCACCTTCAACATCCACGGCCCGGCCCACAAGGTCTGAATCGCAATCAGCCCGCCGTAATTGAAAAATGCCAGCGGCGTCATGGCTTGGAAATACCGGTTGCGCCAGACCTGCGCATAGCTCGCCGGGTTGTCTTCGGCTGACGTCCTCGCATCAGCCATGGGCGTCGGCGGCACGATCCAGGCAATCACCGCCATGCACAGCAGAATCAAAATAGCCAGCAACCAAAACAAAGGACGCCAGCCAGTGAGTGGCATCAACCACTGCACGGGCAGCGTCGACGCCAACATGCCGAAAGATCCGGTCATGAGCATCCATGAGTTGGCGCGCACCAAAGATGGCCCGTCCAGCCAACGACGAAAACCGGTCAGCGGCGCCATCAAGCACGCACTCACGCCCATGCCGACCAACATCCGAGCCGCCAGCAGCCAAGCAAAGCTGCTAGCCATTGAAAAGGCCACACAACCCACGACGGCGAAACTCAAAAAATACAAGATCACGCGCTTCGGGCCATAGCGGTCAAGCCAGCGTCCGAGCGGCAATTGCATCGCCGCGAAGCCAAAAAAATAACCGCCGGCCAAAAGCCCAAGGTCGCTCGCTGTCAGGCCGAAATCCAGCGTCAGCACTGGCGACAGGGTGGCGGTGATAGCCCGCACCAAAGCCGAGCAAAAATAGGCCGCCGCAAAAGCTAGAAATACGAAAGCCGCAGTTTTTCTGTCCAGTCGCTCGCTGTCGGACTGACGCTCGGCTTTAGCGGGCGCGGAGGCGAATGCCGGCATCAATCAAACTTCAGGCTGGCGAAATAAATTTCTGCCGCGACCGGTTCAATGGCAGACGCGTACATCACGACCTGAACCACCTGCGAGCCCTTGCTAAAGTAAGCCGCCCAGCCGTTCACGGCTTTGCCGTCCGGTCGCTGCCCCTGCGCGACCACCAGCACCGGAGCGGGCTCTTGAGATGCACCGGCCACTCTGAGCAGGCGCGTTTGCGTGGTCGCCGGCGTGGCCTTCATGTTGGTCAGCGTGAGCGCCTGCCACTGCGCGAGCACTTCCGGCAAGTTGGGAACATCGCCCAAATCAGCGAGGGCCACGGCAAACGTCGCACCACCAGCGTCGCAGCCCATCATCGTCATCTTGGTGGGCCGGCCGCCCAGCGGCACGATCTTTTCGCCCTGGTCGGGTTTACAGGGCAGCAACAACGTCAGCCCGCTACTGCCAGGCTGAACATCGCGCCAGTTCAGCTGGGGGCTACAGCCCGCGGCGATCAACAAGCCCGCCACGGCTACGGCAATAAGGTAACGCGCCAAGCCGGCGACCGCGGGAGAATGAAATGGTTGGTGTTGAGTTGTCAAAGCAAATATTGAACTTTTAGACGGCACGAGTTTGCGCTAGATGCAACCCTAACTTTACAACCATTATGTTTTGAAGCGCTGCAGTTCGGTGCGGTGCACCAATTTTGTGCTTTTTAGGTGGCCCGGCAATTGCATTAGCAGACGCATCTTCATTTGAAAAGGTGCGCAGCATGTCCGACTACTTTTCCCCGTACGACGCCGACCGTCCGCTGATGCTCAAATGCAGCTGCGGCAAAGAACACTCCGCGGCCGAGCACGAGGCAGAGAATGCTGCCAGCGCCACCACCGAGCTGCGTCGACGCAGTTTGACCAGCGAGTTCGAGGCTTACTCCAACGCCTTCATTGAAGCCACCTTGGTCAAAGCTATTTTTCCGCAAGACGAAGTGCGCCGTCGCTTCTTACGCGCCGTCGGCAAGGGCACGGCCATGGCCGCCATCTCCAGTCTGCTTCCGGTGGCCAGCATGCAAGCCATGGCGCAAGAGGCCGGCAAGAAAGCCGGCGCATTGGAAAAAACCAACCTGAAAATTGGCTTCATCCCTATCACTTGCGCAACGCCGTTGATCATGGCACAGCCACTGGGCTTTTACAAACAACAAGGTCTCACTGTCGAGCTCACCAAGACCGCGGGTTGGGCGCTGATTCGCGACAAGATGATCAACAAGGAATATGACGCGACTCATTTTCTGTCGCCAATGCCGCTGGCCATTTCGATGGGTCTGGGCTCCAACGCCACACCGATGAATGTAGCCACCATCCAAAACATCAATGGTCAGGCCATCACACTGGCGCTCAAACACAAGAACAACCGCGACCCGAAAAACTGGAAAGGCTTCAAGTTTGCGATTCCTTTTGAATACTCGATGCACAACTTTTTGTTGCGCTACTACTTGGCTGAAGCCGGCCTGAATCCCGACACCGATGTGCAACTGCGCGTGGTACCGCCAGCCGAGATGGTGGCGAATTTGCGCGCCGGCAACATCGACGGCTTCCTCGGCCCGGATCCATTCAACCAACGCGCTGTCTACGAAGAAGTGGGCTTCATTCACCTGCTGACCAAAGACATCTGGAACGGTCACCCTTGCTGCGCGTTTGGCACCTCCACCGAGTTCATTCAAAAAAATCCGAACACCTTTGCGGCGCTGTACCGCTCCGTGTTGACCGCGGCAGCCATGGCCCGCGACCCGAATAACCGCGAGCTGATCGCTAAAGTCATTGCGCCAGCACAGTACCTGAACCAGCCCGAGGTGGTGCTCAACCAAGTACTGACCGGCAAGTTCGCCGACGGTCTTGGCAACATCAAAACAGTGCCGGACCGCGCTGACTTTGACCCGATGCCGTGGCAGTCAATGGCAGTCTGGATGCTGACGCAGATGAAGCGCTGGGGCTATGTCAAAGGCGACATCAACTACAAGCAAATCGCCGAGAAAGTGTTCTTGTTGACTGATGCCAAAAAACGCATGGTCGAGCTCGGCCAGAAACCTGCCGACGGCGCTTATCCCAAGTTCACTGTCATGGGCAAGGTGTTTGACTCTGCCAAGCCGGATGAGTACCTGAAAAGTTTCCCCATCAGCAAGTCATGAAACCCATGCTCACCCACTGCGCGATCGATGGAGTTCATGCATGCTGAAGTCTTTGAATGTCAAGGCCTCGCTGGTCTCGGTGTTGCTGCTGTTGGTGTTGCTGGCGGCATGGCACATGGCCACGCTGCCAGTGAGCAGTGCAGCCACCGCTCCGGCAGTTTCTGCTGCGCAAGCCGAGTACCTGAAGATGCTGGGCAAAGACCCGGGCACCGCCAAAGCCAGCGGTTTTCCAACACCGCGGCAGTTAGGCCAAACCGCGTGGCAGCAATTGTCGGATCCGTTTTACGACAATGGTCCGAACGACAAAGGCATTGGCATTCAGCTCGGTCATTCACTCGCCCGGGTCGGTCTGGGATTTTTTCTGGCTTGCATTGTGGCGATTCCGCTGGGCTTCTTGATCGGCATGTCACCGCTGATGCGGCGCGCGTTGGACCCGTTCATCCAAGTGCTCAAGCCCATCTCACCATTGGCCTGGATGCCGCTGGCGCTGTACACCATCAAGGACTCATCGGCTTCCGGCATTTTCGTGATCTTCATCTGCTCGGTCTGGCCGATGCTGATCAACACGGCGTTTGGGGTGTCCGCCGTCAAGCGTGAATGGCTCAACGTCGCCAAGACACTCGAAGTCAATCCGCTGCGCAAGGCTTTTTTGGTGATCTTGCCGGCCGCTGCACCGACCATTTTGACGGGCATGCGGATCTCCATGAGCATCGCCTGGCTGGTCATCGTGGCGGCTGAAATGCTGGTCGGCGGCACCGGCATCGGCTACTTCGTCTGGAACGAATGGAACAACCTGTCGCTGACCAATGTGATTTTTGCCATCATCGTGATTGGCGTGATGGGTATGCTGCTGGACCTGGTCTTTGCGAAGCTGCAAAAGTGGGTGACCTATGCCGAATAAACAAGCTGTTTCCAACGCCGCCAGTGCTCCTCCTTTCCTGAAAATCGAAGGTCTGGCTAAAACTTATCCAGGCAACACCGAACCGGTTTTTGACGGTATCAACATCGACATTGCGCGCGGTGAGTTCGTCTGCATCATCGGTCACTCCGGCTGCGGCAAGACCACCATTTTGAATGTCCTCGCAGGCCTGGAGAGCGCCAGCAGTGGCCATGTGTTCATGGATGGCAGAGAAGTCGCCGGGCCGAGTCTGGAGCGCGGCGTGGTTTTCCAAGGCCATGCCTTGATGCCTTGGTTGACCGTGCGCCAAAACATCGCCTTTGCAGTGCGCTCCAAATGGCCGGAATGGAAACCCGCCAAGGTGGCTGTGCATGTTCAGAAATACATTGAGCTGGTAGGTCTTACGGCGGCCATCGACAAGAAGCCCTCGGCGCTGTCAGGCGGCATGAAGCAGCGCGTTGGCATCGCCCGCACCTTTGCGATTGAGCCCAAAATGTTGCTGCTCGACGAGCCCTTTGGCGCGCTGGATGCGCTGACGCGCGGTACGATTCAGGACGAGTTGATGTCGATCGTACGAGAAACACAGCAAACCGTTTTCATGATCACTCACGACGTTGATGAAGCGGTGTTGTTGGCCGACAAAATTTTGCTGATGAGCAACGGACCGCAAGCGCGTGTGGCAGAAATTGTGCGCAACACCTTGCCGCGCGACCGACAGCGCGCCACCTTGCACCACGACCCGGAGTACTATCCGCTGCGCAACCATTTGGTTGATTTTTTGGTCACGCGCTCCAAGCACTTGTCTCACGGCAAAGCACCGACACACCCCCCTATCGTCGAGCCGGGTCGCGCTGCGGCGGGTGTTTCTGACCTCAAAGCCGCGGCCTGAACGCCCTCAGTTATTGTTAATTTTTCTCAACTATCTTTCTTTCAAAACATCAGGAGCCATTTATGAATCGCAACGACATCACCGAAAAAATCATCACTGTCAAGGTCAGCAAAGGCATCACCTGGGAATCGGTGGCGAAGAAGGTCGGCCTCAGCAAAGAATGGGTCACCGCCGGCTGCCTCGGCCAAATGACCTTTGACGACAAACAGTCAAAAATCATCGGCAAGATTTTTGGCCTCACGACTGAAGAACAAAAGTGGCTGCAAGTCGTGCCTTACAAAGGCTCGCTGCCGACACAAGTGCCGACCGACCCGCTGATCTACCGCTGGTATGAAATCGTCAGTGTCTACGGCACCACCATCAAGGAATTGATCCACGAAGAGTTCGGCGACGGCATCATGAGCGCGATCGATTTTTCGATGGACATCGTGCGCCAGCCAGACCCTAAAGGTGACCGCGTCAATGTTGTTTTGTCTGGCAAATTCCTGCCCTACAAACAGTACTGAAAATACCAAGCTCTGGCGACCCAGCCAAGGGTCGCTCAGGGTGTCGGAGCGCCGTGCTGCAGCCGTGGCGCAGCGGCTGCAAAAGCTGGCAACTGCTGGCAGCGCTGCACGATGCACTCAATTACCGGAATGTTACTCACCTCGATCTTGAACACCTGCATCACGGCCATCACACTGGCCAAGCAGATGTCGGCCATGCCCGGCTGATCGCCATGGCAAAAGTTTCCTGTCGCAGCCTCACTGGCCAGGCGCTTCTCGACTGCGGACAGACCCGTACCAAACCAATGTTGCTGCCAAGCACGCCATGCCGCGTCATCGAAGCTGGCGGCTGACGCCAGGTACTTTCGCACCCGCGGCGTGATCAGCGGATGTGTGTCGGCTGCGAGCATGTTGGCGAGTGACCGAACCCGGGCGCGGCCGTGCAAATCGACTGGCAACATGGCCGGGGTGGGCTGCAATTCTTCCAAAAATTCGAGGATCGCCAGCGACTGTGTGATGGGTGGATGTCCCTCTTGAATCAACGTCGGCAAGCCCGCCAGCGGATTGACCTTCAAGTAGGCCGGGCTGCGCTGCTCGCCGGCATCGAGGTCGATGTTGATCTCACGGGCTTGCAAGCCCTTGAGCCCCAGCGCCACCCGCACGCGGTAAGTCGCGGCGGTACGCCAAAAAGCATACAGCTCAAAAGTTGGAGCGCTGACGGACATGTTTTCTTTCAATGGAGCGTCAGCGGCCATGAGCTGGTTTTGACCCGCACCACGGCTGCGCGGGCCGCGTAAAGCACAGGCGCTGCGCCACAGATCGCTGCCGCCACCGTGCGCGCTTGGCGGGCAATCGGTTCAATGAAACGACTGGATCGGCCGTCGATGGTGATGCAGTCGCCGAGTGCATGAATCCTCGGTACGCTGGTCGACAGGGTCTCGGCATCAACCGCGATACCGTCGCGCCAAGCCAGCCCCGCGCTCAGGGCTAAACGGCTTGGCGTCTGCAGGCCCGTAGCCGCAATCACTTGGTCAGCGTCGAAGGTTTGACCGTCCGTGGTGCTTAGCTGGTAGCCCGGCCCTTTTCGGACCAAACTGGCCACAGTGACACCGCCGACAAAACGCAAAGTCAGCGATTGCCAAGCGGCCAACAGCGGCTGCCCCACTTGCTCAGACGACCAGCGTGCAAGTGGCTGCACCTGGGTGTCGATCAACGTGACGTGGTGACCGCCCAATGCCAAGTCATTGGCGAGTTCGCAACCGACCAAACCTGCACCGACGATCAACACGTCTTTGGCGCCGTTGGCTTTTACATCGCCCAAAGCAACGCGTAAGCGAAGGTACATGCCCAAGTGATTGACACGCCAGCACAAGGGCGCCGGCATACTGGGCGGCAGTGCCGCTTGCGCACCGTGTGCCAGCACCAGATGACCGTAATGCAGCGTGCCGCGCGTGGTGCGCAAGGTTTGCGTGGCGCTGTTGACAGACACCGCATGGGTCTCGCTCAGCAGCCGGACATTCAAGCGCAACGCTGCGTCTGCACCGCTTTCACGAACCAGTCGGTCAGCGCTCAGCCCGCGCGCCATCGCCACTGACAGCTGCGGCTTGTCATACACATCGCCCAGGCAGGCCGTCACCATCGAAATCGGTAAATCAGGGTCTAGGGCTCGCAGGGCTTCGGCCGTCTGCCAGCCGGCACGTCCGGCGCCAACGATGACCACGCCGGCGCTGTCGCGGCGACTGGCCACAGGACCAATGCGCCGCCCTTGCAGCTGTGCCCTCAGCGCATCCAGACTGGGGGCTTGGTAGAGCGTGAAGTCCGCCTTGGTGACGCCGCACAGCGGGCAGGCCCAGTCGTCGGGGATGTCTGCGTAGCGCGTGCCAGCGGCCAGTCCACCGTCCACATCGCCCTCGGCTTCGTTGTAAATATAGCCACAGGCATCGCAAATAAAAGACAAGTACGGTGGCAAAGCCAACGCCAAGTCTACGTCGCTGGCAGCGGGTCTCATGCGGGGCTTTCCTCGGTGCTGAGGCGCGCAATTTCTTTCCGAAGATGCTTGATGGCCGGCGTGACGATGGCCACAAAGTGCGACTCACGCACGCGTCGCTGCACGTCCGAGCTGAGCAAATAGCCGCGTGCACCTTGGTGCATCAGCGCCGACTGCGCGGCCCGCAGGCACAGCTCGGCACCATGGGCGCGGGCATCCAGCACGTTGATGAAAAACTCTGTGGAGGTGTCAAACGGTGTGCGCGCCAGCACCATCACCCGCTCAGTGAGCGCATCGAGTTCGGCTTGCAAAGTGTCAGGGCGATCTTCGAGGAATTGGTTGACATGGCCGAGTTGCCCTTCGACCGCCCAGATCGAATCGATAGCGCCCTGCGTGACACCCACGGCCATGCCGCATTGGAGCATCACAAAAGCCGCGCGAATCCGGCCGATGGTTGGTTTGGCCGGATTAGCCATCACGTCATCGGCGCCGATGAAGAGATTGCTCAGGCGCAGCGCATACGTGCCGGTGCCCTCCATGCCTGAAAAGCTGGGGCACTCTCGCAGCTCGACGCCCACGGCGTCGCAACGCAGCATGAACATCAACTCGTGGGTCGCTTCGCCAGCCGCGTTGACCACCCCGGCCACGGCGCCACAGTAATGATCCGGCCCGAGGTTGCTGACCCACGGCAGTGCGCCATTGACGAGCCAACCGCCCGCCACCGGCGTCGCTTTGAGCAGCAAGCTTTCGATGCCGGCGTAGCTTTTCATCGGGTTGGACAGTGCTGTGCCGCCCAGCCTTTCGCCCCGTGCGTGGCGCTGCAAGGCCTCGCCCATGAGCGCCGGATTGCCGGACTGCTGCATGTACAGGCCGCACACCGCATGGCACCACACCATGAAGCCTGTCGCCCCACAGACCCGCGACACCTCGGCCATGGCGCGAATCGCCAAGCCGTAGTCGAAGGGGCCCACCGGCTGTGCCAAGTGCGCGCTCATGCCCCCCGTAGCGCCCAGCGCTTTGAGCAATTCGCTCGGGTAAAGGCCACTGTCAATGGCTTCGACCTGCGCCTTCAGCGGCCCTTGCGCTATCGCATGGACCGCGTCTATCAGGCCTTGCCCTGGCGCTGAAATAGGTGCGACAGTCGGCGACAAGGTCGCTTTGGACAAGTCTGCGAGGTTCATGACAATTCCTTAAAGTGTTCGATCAAGCAAGCTGATGCCCTCAGCAGGGTCAATCGGCCAGACTGATATCAAATGCAATCGGATTGCGAATGCTGTTGGCCACCGGTGAATAAAAATTGGCGTGCCGGACGATCTCGTCGAGCACTTCGCGCCGTGCATCGCCTTCGAGCAGCACTGTCACGCGGATGGCTTGAAAGCCCATTTGCGTTGGCTCTTTGTCGAGTGCGCCGCCAGCACCCCAAGCGGCTGAATTGCCAATGTCACCCTCCATGAAAACTTCCAAGCGGGTGAGCTTGACCTGCTTCCAGGTGGCCACTGCGGTGATGCCAACAGCCAAGCAACCGCCCAGCCCAGACAGCACAATTTCTCCAGGCGCAGGCGCGGTGTCCTCGCCAAACAGGTGCAACGGCTCGTCAACCACGACAGGACTGTGTTGCCCCACTTGACTCAGCGAACGGTACTGTCCTTGCATCACGGTGTGGACTTTGTTGGTGCCGCGTGACTGAGGGTTGTTGCGTCCTTTTTCGGCAAACGCCAGCAGGCCATCGCGGTCGATCGGCCGAAGATAAATGCTGGCGCTCTTGATTGTTTGAACCGGATTGAGGGGGGAGGTGTCGGACATCATGAATCCTTCAGGCCGCCAGCCGATGCGCAATTGGCAAGCCGGTTTCGATCGGCAAGGAAGGGTCGCGGGACCACTCGTTCCAAGACCCGAAATACATGCGCACGTCTTTGAAACCCGCTTGCTTGAGGGCCAGAAAAGTATTCGAGGCGCGAGCGCCCTTGAAGCAATACAAAAAGACCGAATCGTCTGGCAGGATGCCGGCAGTAGCGCATTCGGCGCGCACTTCGTCGGGCGACTTGAACACGGGACCCTGCGCTGAAGGCTTCATGAAGCGATACCACTCCAACCATTTGGCGCCAGGCAAGCGACCCTTGCGCGGCGCGAAGTCCTTGCCATAAGGGGATGAGCTGTCGCCAATCCATTCGTCCACGTCGCGCACATCCATCAGCACGGTGTCGGTGCCCAAGACGGCCTTGACGTCATCCAAGGTCACCATCACGTCGGCCATCGTCAGATCTGATGGGAAGACCTTGGGTGCAGGCGTCGGCACCACAGTGGAGACGGTCAAGCCAGCCGACTTCCACGCAGAAAAGCCGCCATTGAGCACACGCACCTTGGTGTAGCCCAGCCAAGTGAGCAGGTAGTAACCACGGCAGGATTGCCCATAGCCGCTGTTCATGGCGTCCTCGTAAAACACGGCAGTTTCGCTGCCCGAGAGGCCGACAGCGCCGAGTTGCTCGGCAAAGCTGTCTTTGAGCGCTTGCAAGCCTTCCGGCGTGGAGGTCGCTAGGTAGGTGAAGATTTCGCGCAGGTTCACCGCGCCTTCGATGTGACCCGCTGCATAAGTGTCGGCGTCACGGGTGTCGATGATGACGACCGGCTCAAGGCCTTGCAGCGCGGAGAGCTGCTCAGGCGCAATCAGGATAGGGGAAGACGATGCGTGGGCCATGGTGTCCTTGATGGGTTGCAGGCGGTTTGCCTACAAGCCTCTTTGCAACAGATGTGCCAGCTTGGGATGAATCCTCACAATATCAAAGTCATCCCACAAGGCCCCTTCAGGCAGTCAGTATGTGCTATTGATTGAGTAGCAAACAATTTTTTTGACCGCTGACAATAGGCAGACGATGCGCTCACCGAACATTGTGTTGACACAATGTCAACACAATGTTCAACACGCCTAAATCAGACCCGCCTTGCGCAGACGGTAACCAAACTGACGAAGCGTGAGGTTCAAGCTTTGCGCTGCACGCGACTGGTTGCCTGCGTTCGCCAGCAGGGCTTGCCGCAAAACTTGTGCAGAGTGCGAATGCGCCGATGCGTAACCGCGCACCAGCCCCTGAGAAGGCTCGGTCAAAACGTCCGGCACTGCGATCGCAGGTAACTCGGCAGCAACGACTTCCGGCTGCGGAACAAAGCGGGACAACACATCTACGGTCACCACGCTCGCGTCTATCAACAAAACAAGCCGCTCGATCAGGTTGCCAAGTTCGCGAATGTTGCCCGGCCAATCCAGTTGCGTCAGCATGCGCAACGCGCCGGACGACAGGTGCACGTTGCGTTCGTGAACCTGGTTGGCCCGGTTCAAAAAATGCAGGCTCAGCGCCGGGATGTCTTCGCGCCGTTCGCGCAGTGAAGGCAGGCGAATCGGAATCACATTTAGCCGGTAGTACAAATCTTGACGGAAGCGACCGGCCTGCACCTCGGCAGACAGCTCACGGTGGGTCGCGGCCACCAAGCGTACATTGACCTTGAGCTCGCGTCGGCCACCCAAACGCACCAAGGTGCCTTCCTGCAAAGTCCGCAGCAGCTTTGATTGCATCGCCAGCGGCAACTCGCCAATTTCGTCGAGAAAGATGGTGCCGCCGTCGGCCTGCTCAAACCAACCTGGCCGCCCCGTGGTCGCCCCGGTGAAAGCGCCGCGTTCATGACCGAACAGTTCAGACTCAAAGAGCGACTCTGGAATGGCAGCGCAATTGACTTTGATGAACGGCTGGTCACGCCGGCCACTGGCCAGATGCAGAGCGCGAGCGAACAACTCTTTACCGGTTCCCGACTCGCCCAACAACAGCACGCTGACGCTGGCCTGCGAGACCCGCTCCAACTCGACCAGCGCCTGCAGCATCGCCGGCGAACTGCCGATCAAACCATAACGGGCCGTCTTTGTCTCAAGTGTCTGCGCCAGCATGGCGTTGTGCATTTGCAGTCGGCGGGTGTTGTCATCGACCAGCAGCGCCAACTGCAGCATCTGGCCAGCCAGCGTTGCCAGCACGCGAAGCACAGCCATGTCGTCTTTCAGGTGGCGCTGGCGACTGCGAATGCGGTGGCACGCCAGCACGCCCATAGGCTGCCCATTCACCACCACGGGCAGCGCCAAAAAGGCGACCGTCTCGTCGGGTAACTGATCCCGCGCCACGCACTTGAACAAGAAATTGGGTTCGCGGTCAATGTCCTGCACGATGACCGGTTGACCGGTGGCCAGCACGCACCCCGTCAGGCCCTCGCCCCAGGCGTAACGGCCCCGCTGCACTTCGTTCCGGGTCAAGCCATACGCGTGGCGAATAGAGGCCGTTCGCTTTTCTGGACTGGCGAGCAAAGCATCGCCCTCAGCGGGTGGGTCCATGAGAACGATGCGTCCTCGATTGAGCCCCAACAACTCACTCATCAAATGCAGCATTTCCCGCAGGGTGCGCTCGGGCGCCAAACTACGCCCGACCAACCGCATCACCTCATGGAGCAACAGCAACTCTTGCGCATGCCAATCGGTCGGGCTGTCTGGTCGTGTTGTCATGACAGTTTTTCGAGCAAGTTTCAGGCCCGTCTCGCAAGCGCAAGCTGTACGGGCAAAATGCAGGAATGAACTCTCTTCAAGGCATCCGCATCCTCGACCTCTCCCGCGTGTTGGCAGGCCCTTGGTGCACCCAAACGCTGGCCGACCTTGGCGCTGACGTGATCAAAATTGAGCGCCCCGGCGCCGGTGATGACACGCGCAGCTGGGGCCCGCCCTTTCTGCAGGACAACGCAGGCCAAGAAACCCATGAAGCAGCCTACTACCTAGGCGCTAACCGCAACAAGCGCTCGGTCACCTGCGACATTTCACAGCCCGCTGGACAAGCGTTGATCCGCGAGCTGGTCCTGTATTGCGATGTGTTTGTCGAGAACTTCAAAGTTGGCGACATGGCGCGTTACGGCTTGGATTACGCTTCGCTCAAGGCCCTCAACCCGCGTTTGGTCTACTGCTCCGTCACCGGTTTTGGCCAGACCGGCCCTTATGCGGATCGCGCCGGCTACGACTACGCCATTCAAGGCATGGGCGGGCTGATGAGCATCACCGGCGAGCGTGACGACTTGGGTGGCGGACCGCAAAAAGTCGGTGTTGCTGTGGCTGACCTGATGACCGGCATGTACGCCACCGTCGGCATTCTGGCGGCGCTTCGGCATGCTGAAAAAAGCGGCGAAGGCCAGCAGGTCGACATGGCGTTGCTGGACACGCAAGTCGCCATGCTGGCTAATTTAGGCGCGAACTATCTGGTCAACGGCAAGGTACCCGGACGTGTCGGCAACGCGCACCAAAACATCGTGCCTTACCAAGTGTTTGAAGTCGCAGCCCATACCGATGGCACCAAAGACCACCTGATCTTGGCTGTCGGCAATGACTCGCAATACGCCAAATTCTGCACGGTGGCCGGTGCGCCTGAATTGGCCAGCAACCCCTTGTTCACAAAAAACCGTGACCGCGTCTTGAACCGCGCGCAACTGGTACCGATGCTTGAAGTGCTGATGAAAACCCGCAGCAAAACCGACTGGTTGGCCGCGCTCGAAGCAGCCAAGGTGCCGTGTGGTGCCATCAACCATTTGGGCGAAGTGTTTGCTGATCCGCAAATCGAAGCCCGCAGCATGGTGACCCGTTGGCAGCATCCGCTCAATGACGGCTTGCGCTTGGTGGCCAGTCCGCTCAAACTCAGCGTCACACCGGTACGCACCGACCTGCCACCGCCGCTGCTGGGCCAGCACACCGAAGAGGTGTTGCGCAGCGTGTTGAACTACTCTGCGGCCCAAGTGACCGAATTGAAAACCAATGAGATCATCTGATGGCTAATTTTGTGTTGGTGCATGGCGCTTGGCACGGTGCTTGGTGCTGGCGTCGGGTCACCCAAGCGCTGGAACAGCACGGCCATCGCGCTTATGCCGCCACCCTCACAGGACTGGGTGAACGGGCGCACCTTTTGTCGCCAGCCATCACGCTGGAGACGCACATTGAAGACGTTCGTCAGCTGATTGAAACCGAAGAGCTCAGCGACGTCGTGCTGGCCGTGCACTCTTACGCCGGCATGATTGGCACGGCCATCGCTGACCGAATGGGCGAACGACTGAAGCATCTGGTGTATGTCGACGCAGTCGTCCCCAAGCCCGGCGAAAGCTGGAGCAGCAGCCAATCCAGCGCCACGCAACTGCAGCGAATTGCCGCCGCCGAAGCGAGTCCAAATTTCAGCTTTCCGTCGCCAGACCCCGTGGTCTTCGGTCTGCATGATGCTGACCACGCCTGGGTTTTGCGCCGACAAACGCCCCACCCCGGCAACACCTACCGCATGCCGCTGGCGTTTGACGTGCAGCGTGTGGCGGCTACGCCCCGCACCTTTGTCAGTTGCACCAATCCTGCGCTGGCGACCATTGAGCCGAGTCGCTTGCGCGTGAAAGACGTCGCATTTTGGGGTGGTACTTGGTTACCCGGCAGCCGAGTGATCGAGATGAAAACCGGCCATGACCCGATGATCAGCGAACCGGCAGCTCTCACACGCATTTTGCTGAACAGTGCTGTATGAAACAGGCCTTGCTGCGTCGCGATTTCAGCGCAGCGCTGGCAGGCTTGGTCTTGCATTTCGGCGCGGGCATGAGCAGTACCCTCAGCCCCGCGTGGGCCCAAGAAAGTACCCTGCCCATTCCTGACTCACTGCCGGATGTTGCTGCTGCAGCGGCACGCCAAGGCGAGCCGTTGGTGTTGCTGATCAGCCTGCGCGGCTGCCCATATTGCGAACTGGTGCGACGCAATTATTTACTCCCCGCACGAGCCGACGGTCTGCCCGCGTGGCAGATCAACATGCAAGACAAGCAACGCCCACTGGTCGACTTCGACGGCCAGACCAGCCACGCGGCCGAGCAGATTGGACGCTGGAAAGTGCGACTGGCCCCGACCCTGCTGTTTTTGAGTCCTCAGGGCCTGCCTTTGGCTGAGCGTTTGGTGGGTATCGCCTCGGTTGATTTTTACGGTGCCTATCTTGAACAACGCCTTGCGACGTCCAGGCAAACCTTGAAGGCGTCGCGGAGCCAAGGTATTTAGCGCCTCTTGGCGACTGAACTTTCGTCGACCACCGCGGTCAACGTTGATGTTCGATGCCGATTAAGATCAACACCATGAAAGTGTTCCCCTTGACCTTCTTTGCAAACCCGCTTCCCCGTCTTTGGCGCCCCGCTTTTGCGGTCCTGCTTGCGCTCGGACTGCTGGCTAGCTTGTCCGCTTGCACCAGCTCCCAAGCTGCGCCTGAGTCCACGTTTGTACTGCTTAACGGTAGCAAGACCAGTACGGCAGACTTCAAAGGACAAGTCACGCTGGTCAATTTTTGGGCGACGAGTTGCGTTACCTGTGTGGCCGAAATGCCCCAGCTGATTGCAACGCATGAAAAATACGCTCCGCAAGGTTTTGACACAGTCGCAGTTGCGATGAGCTACGACCCGCCGAGTTATGTTGTCAATTACACAGAATCGCGGCAGCTGCCCTTCAAAGTTGCCATTGACAACACCGGTGCCATTGCCAAGGCTTGGGGAGATGTTCAACTCACACCCACCACCTATTTGTTAAACAAGCGCGGGGAGATCGTCAAGCAGTACGTCGGTGAGCCGGATTTCGCCGCACTGCACCAATTGATTGAAAAGTTGTTGGCGCAAACTTGATATCTGGCAAGCCACTACAGCAACGTAGTGGCTTTTTGTCATGTGGCCTGCTGCTCAGACATCACTTGTTTCGGAAAGCATCGTGGCAAGTTTTGCATGATCCGCCCGTGGCTGCGAAGGCGGTTTTCACTGCCTCGAGGTTTCCGGTTTTGGCAGCTACAGCCAGCTTGGCGCTCTCGGACACCAGTTTGTCGCTCGCCTCTTTGAATTTGGTTTGCTCGCTCCAGATTTCTGCCTTTGCTTTGGTGTCGCCCCCCTTGTCGGTGCCTGGACCGAAGGCTGCCCAAGGCAGCTTGGCCATGCTGGCAACAACTTCGGCGTTGTCGGCAGCTACTTTCGCATCGAAAGGCGCGCGACCTGACGCCATGGCACCGATCCGACCAAAATGCTGGCCCATCACGAACAAGGCGCTTTGACGGTATTTGATCGCGTCTTCAGTTTTAGCGAACTGTGCGGATGCTGGCGTCATCAGGGACAACAGCGTCGCCGCTGCGGCTGCAAATGCAAATGCTTTCATGACTTTCCTTTTTTAGCAGGTGGCACCGGTCTTGTCGATTTGACAGAATCTTCGGAGCGCTTTAAGTTTAGCGAAAATAGGTGCGAATCGATTGCACTGTTTGCACCGTTTTATTTTTGAAAGTTCACATGCCCACCATGCATCGTTTGAGCCGTGTTCGCGTCTGGGATCTTCCAACCCGCCTTTTCCACTGGTCGCTGGCCTTGTGCTTTATCGGCTTGCTCATCACTGGCACTGTTGGGGGTCCAGCGATGACATTTCACTTCCGTTTCGGCTTCGTGATGTTGGCTCTGCTTCTGTTTCGCCTTGTTTGGGGCTTTGTGGGGGGCCGCTGGTCTCGCTTTGGGAGCTTCTTGTTCAGCCCTCGAACAACCATCGCTTATCTCAAAGCGACAAGCCCTTCTGAGCAGAGTGTCGGTCACAACCCCTTGGGGGCTTTGTCGGTTTGGGCGCTGCTGGCCTTTTTGCTGTTTCAAGTTGCCTCTGGACTCGTCAGCGATGACGAAATCGCATTTGCGGGTCCCCTGACTCACCTTGTCTCGAATGCAACGGTCAGCTTTGCCACGGGTTACCACACGGAAATCGGCAAATGGATCCTGATCGCCTTGGTCGCACTGCATCTTGTGGCCGTTGTTTATTACACCCGCCGTCAACACCGGCTGGTCAGTGCCATGATTCATGGCGACAAACTGATGGAGCCCGTGAGCCAGCCTTCCCGTGACGATCAGACTTCACGTTTAGTCGCTCTCTTTTTATTCCTCTTGTGTGCCGCCGTCGCCTACGCGGTCTCGACGCTTCAGGCACCGGTTTTTTAAGCCCTTTGCGGCAGGCCGTGGCCACCCGGTCTGAGAGCAGGTCACCACCAAGTCCTTTGCTGGTCCGGCAGGCGGGGACAAACCCAAAAAAAAAGCCACCTTTTTTGTAGGTGGCCTCTTGTGTTCAGCTCGTTGTTTGCACAACGTGAGCTTTATGCCTTGGCTTGTGCCAGCATCGTCGCGCCGTCGCTGACTTCGAACTTGCCGGCGGCTTCGACATTCAGTGAAGCGACTTTGCCGTCTTTGATCAACATCGAATAACGGTTGCTGCGCAGACCCATGCCGCGTGAGCCTAAGTCCAAAGTCAAACCAGTTGCTTTTGCGAAATCAGCACTGCCGTCGGCCATCATGCGGATTTTGCCATCGGTTTTTTGGTCGCGTGCCCATGCCCCCATCACAAACGCATCGTTGACACTGACACACCAGATTTCATCAACGCCACTGGCCTTGAGTTCATTGAAGGACTCAAGATAGCTTGGAATGTGTTTGGCAGAGCAAGTCGGTGTGAAAGCCCCTGGCAGTGCAAACAGCGCAATCGTTTTGCCCGCTGTGGCTTTAGCCACTTCTACCGGGTTTGGCCCAAGACTGCAGCCATTGCCTTCAACTTCAGAAAATTCCATCAGCGTGGTGGCCGGAAGAGTGTCGCCAACTTTGATCATCAGTGCTCCTGTGTAGTGAAAAAATAAGTTCAAATTGTGCTGTGTATTTTGACTCACTCCGGCAAGCACTGGGAGGTGTGGAAAATTGCCAAAAAACAAGCAAGGCCAATGTACGTTATGACAGCTCTGAAATGAAAAACGGCCCACACAGTGGACCGTTTTTTGGAGGACGATGTCAGTCTGAAGGACTTAAACCAATTCCGCCTTTTGCAGCAACTTAGAGACAACCCAATTCTTGGTTTTAGAAATAGGACGGCTCTCGGTGATCTCGATCAAGTCGCCCATCTTGTACTCACCCTTTTCATCATGGGCGTGGTACTTGCTGGACAAGGAAACGATCTTGCCGTACAGCTCGTGTTTCACACGGCGTTCGACCAAAACCGTGACAGTCTTAGCGCGCTTGTCGCTCACAACCTTACCAACCAAGGTACGCGTGAGGGATTTTTTAGCTTCCGTCATTTGTTTGCTCCTTGCTTGACGATGGTTTCGGCCAAGATAGTCTTGGCGCGAGCAATGGCACGGCGCGTTGTCGGCAGCGTGGATGTGTTGGTCAGTTGTTGCGTGGCTTT
>Ga0208916_10000377_pt1 | contig 21512 bp, 15 predicted proteins | sample DEB19_08_DNA_5_FD_184523 | JGI IMG/M metagenome (GOLD analysis project Ga0208916, IMG submission 184523) | Aqueous microbial communities from the Delaware River and Bay under freshwater to marine salinity gradient to study organic matter... | ecosystem: Environmental > Aquatic > Marine >... | reverse complement strand
CTTCATGTTTCAAATACATAATGTGTATCTTCTCAAAAGTTTCTTTTACCTTATCCCAATACAACACAACGATTTGGCGACATTTACGCTTAGGAAATTCTAATTCGTACATGTAAGCATAAACGCTCAATTGCAGTGTGTATATCGACCATTGACATGCTTGAAGATGGTCAAATGGTTTATGAAGTGTTTCGTACCCATAAGGATTAAAGAAGTTGAATACTCTGTTGGTTTTGTGGTCAAGAACATCGAAGAAAACATCATCAATATCAATGATTAAATCTGACATACCAGCCAATTCATATTGCTCAGCAAAAAGGATTCTTTCTGGCCAAACTGCTTGTCCTTCATCTATTTGCAACGCATTGTATCCATCGATTACTTTTTGCTCAAATTCACCCTCTGGGGTGTCTTCTGGGTAGTACCATTTGTTGGCCAATAAATAACGTTCTACAATGTCGTGAACCATGGTTCCATAAACATTGGCTTCATCGTTAAGCATTTGCCAGTAATCAATGATTTGTTGTTGGGTTAAACCTATGTATCTTTCTTGTTTAACATTGTCTAATTGATTAACAATGGCAGCCGACACACCTTCAACATCGAAGTGTGGTTCGATAGAAGAAAGAGTCGTTGTAACTGATTTATATTTCTTACCAGTTTCCCTGTGGATATATTTGTGCTCGATTGGTTCTAGATAAACTGGACCAACCCATAATTTCGCTTTACTCATAATTCGTTTTATACAAAGATACTAAATTTTTAACTAAAATGCAAGTATTTATATTAAAAGATATTGATGAAAGAATTTATAAAAGAACAAGTTAGAACCTTATTATTTGAAGAGGAAGTTGAGAAACTTGACCCTTCTAAAGTTAGGATTAAAAGACAAGTGGTGAATAACCTTTTGGTTTTTACACCTTTCTATGATGGCGTTGTTATGGGTGCTTTTAGAATGAAACAATTCAATAATGACTACAAGATTACCGCTGTTGTTTTATACGATAGATTCAAAGGTAAAGGTATGGGTAAAAACATGTATAGATACATTATTAGAACCCTAGGTAAAGAGGGTAAGAAATTATACTCTGATGACCATCAATCCCCAGATGCTAAGAATGTTTGGGATAGCCTAGTAAGAAATGGTTACGCTATACCTACTGAAAATGGTTATGTATCTAAATAATTAGTAGATATCCCCATCTTCTAACTTAAAAGCACCCATAAGAAGCTTAACAATACCCTTATTACCTAACTTTTCGAATATTTTAGATGGGTCATACCCCTCTGGTGGTCTTACAATACGTATTCTATCTCTTAAATCACCAAAATTAAGTTGTCTATACAATAATTTAGCATCATCATAGGCATCATCATCCAAAACTATCACTATAAACCCTTGTGCTTTGTCATGTAACAGCTCTAAAAGTATGTCTGGTATATATTTTCCCAACAATGGTACTGAATTTGGTGTTACAATGTGGTCAGTTACCCCTTCAACGATATAAATAGTGGAATCCCAATTGATTTTCTTCTCATTAAAGATGATTTCTTGTTTTTCAGCAGTCGGATTTATGTATTTTAACTTATTATACTCTTTTCCGAACCATCTAGCGATAAAATAATTTAGTTTTCCAGTTGAATCGTATGATGGAATGATGATTCTATTAAAAAATGGACCTCGATACGTATATCCTATCTCATATTCTTTAATAATTTCATCAGTAATACCCCTTTCTTTAAGATATGCTAGTGCTAAGTTAGCTTTATAGTCTTTATCAGTACATTCGGATAGCTTTTTATACCCCTCTGGTAGTGTTACAATGATTTCAGAGTGTTCTTTCTCACCTATAGTATCAGCATCTGGCTTAACTAATAGATAATCACGTATATTTTTAGGGGTAGCATACTTTCTAAGTAGCTTCATTACTGGACCGTGCATGTGGTTTGTGTCTTGACAAGCCCAACATTTAAACAACCCTCTATTGTAGTTAACTTCTAGGTTTCCTTTACCGTCACCATCTGGGTGGTTACCATCAGCAGAACATGCTGGACAATCAAATGCGATTTGCCCAGTGTCTTCATTATGTTTTCTAGTATCACCTAAAAAACTTTCGAGTATGTCTACCAATAACATTGCCATACGACAAAGGTACGAAATTAGTTTTGATTTTCCAAATCTTTTTTATCTTTAGATATTTTTCTAGTAAGATAAGATTTAACAACTGTTGCTATTGCAGCTCTTTTGTTGTTTTCAAATTTAGCATTAGGACTAGCTAAATATTTTTTTTGAATTAACTTAAAAACCTCTAAAACCATTTCATTTCTAGTTTCTAGAGTACAATCCATATTAAACGACATGATATATTGGTCGACAAACCATCGAACAATAATAAAATGTTCATCCTCATTGGATTCTATAGATTTTGTTAGTTCACTATCCATATTCCCATTTTATTCATATACCCACGTGCAGCAGTATAAGCATCGGAAGTATCGAATGTTTCTTTTTTAAGTTTGTTGTTTTTATCGTAAAACCATGTTACTTGTGGTTCCAATTCAGCCACCTTCTCCCAAAGTACATATTTCTTATCTATGTCGAAAGAATAATCACCAAACAATACTGGAAGGTTTTTCGCTATGGCTTTTTCAGCTAAAGCGGTTCCGTCCTTTTTAAAGCGTCTTACAGCCATCAATTCTGGAAATGCATACTTACGAGCATCATAAGAAGAAATGAAGTCTGGAACGACTCCTAGAGTGTCATAGACTGATTTAGATATCATTCCATTGAATCTTAAAAGAGTTGCAATAGTGTAAACATTGTTTGATTGTAAAAGTGGTTCTTCGATTACTACTCTAGTAATACCCATATCAGCATAGTTAGAAAGAAATTCTTGTTCAAAGATTTCAACCTTACGAAATAATTCTTCCATTTTGCTAACTGGTTTTGGTTTAACAGTTGGTGATACGTGGTGAAGTAATTTCAAATCACCATGTGTTCCCATGTCTTCAAATAATGCTATCCCAATTGTAGAAGTGGATACGTCTAATGCTAATAAAAATTCTGGTTCTTTTTCCATAATATAATTTTTACATCAATTTAACGTATCCAAATAAAAAATAAAGACTTAAAGGCTAATTTTTATACCTAAAGCTAAAAATTCGTTAACATTTTTAGTAATATGTCTATCAGTCTTAGCCACAGCGATTAGATTATTAAAATCATCATATAAACCTACTTCACTAATTCTTGTCACATCACCATACTCAAATGTAGGGTTAGTTGTACTTCCAAATTCACCTCTATCAGCAATACATGTAATACTTTGGTAAACATTAGTTGAAATGCTGTCGAATGTAATACTAGTACCTGTTGCAGCTGAAGCCACATAATTACCAACAATTGTTGGGTCTGTTATTACCATGAATCCTTTATCTAAGTAAGCAATACCTATCACAGTATCTGCGGTTACAGCTAAATTAGGGTTTGTTTGTAAGTTATAAGTTTGTTTTCCATTCAAAGAGAATGGTTTTTCTAGTGCGTAACCAGTTGCCCAACTCTTGGTTGCATCACCACCATTCGGTTTCATAATATCATCTGAAACCAATGCGGCTACGTTTAGCCCAAATTGAGTTGTTTGCTGTGCAATATCAGAGATAGCCACGTCCAAAGTACTAAGAGGTGAAACACTGCTTTGGAATGTACTGTAAATGGTATATGTTCCAGCACTAGTTGGTAATTCAATTTTGATAGATTTACCATCAATACATTCACCGTATTTTGAATCTTCAATACCTAACACCAATATGTTACTACTTGCAATCCCACTAAGTGATGTATCTGAAAACCCACCATTTACATATGAAGTTCCAGTATAAGTTATATCATCAATAGAGTTTAAAGGTAAACCGAAAGAATAATATAAGTTAACCAAGTTATCAGTTAAATAGTTATTTCTATTTATTTGGTTTTGAGTTACGCTAGTTCCTGTGATAGTTGTGTATCCATTTGGTAATATTTCACTTAAAATGTTTACCGACTGTGAAGCTACTGCTTTTTGTAGTAAACCACTAGAATTAACAATCAAAACACTTTTTAAACCAACGGATTGTGTTGTACCGTTACCGATAGTATTATTAGCACCAATATCTCCAGATAAACTAGGAACTTCTCCAGTAGCTAAGCTAAGTGCTGAGTAATAGTTAGCATCTGAATCACCTAAACTGAAAGTCTTGATTAATGCGTTATTTGTAGAAACAAGCTTTTGTCTCCCAATTGGAGTAAGTTTAGCTGTTAATGAAAAGGTCGTTGCAGTGTTATTATATCCCATATTAGAAGTCCATTGATAATTCAAGCATTATTGTGTTATTTTTTATCGCAATCGGACTAGATAATTTACCAATACATACAAGGTTTTTGTCCGTATCATAAATCCCAACTTCTGTAATTTTGATATTTGGTGGATTCGTTGTTAAATCCTTACTTCTTGTAATGTTACTAGTTGATACAAACGTATTTGAATCAACTCTAACATCAAAGATAGTTTTATATATTGTAGCACCGATATACGTTGTAAGATTTCCATAGAAGAATCTCTCATCTCCAAATTGAAGAATATCTGGTGTTGAATTTAATGGCATATTCAATAATTGAGTTAAATCAAATATTGGTGCTGCCGTATCTTTTAATTTATCCAAAATAAATCCAGTAGTTACTGGAACTTGACCTTCTAATAACTTAGGGTCAATACTTTGACCAACACCACCTGTAATCGCTGTAGATGTAAAATCATAAGCTTTCCATGCTGCTGGGTCTGGTCTATCAGTTGGGTCTTGTACAATTTGATAAACTAATTTAAACTCATGAGCATAGAACCCATAACCATCATAACCAGATTCTAATTTACGCATATATGGTAATAAATCAGTTTCAATCATTCTGAATGTTACATCTTTTGGTGATGATGTGTTATTTGTAATTTTAACATATTTTTGACATGGGATACTAGATGTTAATCCAGTTGTTCCATTATTTTCAAGACTATAAGTCAAGTACATAGTATCATTTATATCCAACACACCTGTTGATGTACCACCACTAGGTGATTGTAACGATGCTGATAGTTCTGGAAGTGTCCAGTTTCTATTTGCTTTGTAAGAAGTCCCAGCAACGATTTCATCATCGTGAATAACAACCATTTTCAATTGTGGGAATATTCTACCCACAGCCATAGCTGTTGTCGCTGAAGAAATAAGAGTTGCATCTTCAAATAATTCAATATACTCTAAATCAGATGTTCCTACAAATTTAGTTGCACCAGTAGCTACAAAGTTCATACCCATAGATGTTCCACTACCAGTTGTTGCGAATTTTCTGTGGTACATTAAATCTGGTAAATAAAGATTAAGATATTTTCCACTAGCTGTATCAGTATAGAAAAATTCACCATATAAATTAGAAATAGTATTGTTGGTGTAGTGAATAATTGAGATTGATTTTGTTACATCATCTGGATAGCTTATTCCTGGCCCATTACAGTTGAATGAGAGAGTTGTTGCTGTTGATTGACAGATATATTCCATAAATGGATTTTTATCACCTAAGTATTGGTATGAACCAAATTTGGTATAATCTTCATAAGTACCACCAGACATTCCAGCCAAGCTTTCACACCAAACACTATTTGAATTCCAAACAGGCATATCGTGACATGTTACGTTGTTTGCAGAATCAAAAGCAAGTGTTCCAGAATCCCAATAAGCGATTGTACTACCAGTGGCAATGCTATTATAAACTTCACCACCTCTATAAATAAATACTTGAGATATTGCTGATTGAGTTGACGTATCTGGTAGATTTCTATCCAATGTAACATACCCAGAACCAACAACTTGAACCTTAAACCAAAGATTTGGAAGAGCTCTAGCATTTTCGTTATTAATGATATTACCTATTGTGTCGTTTGCTAATTTAATTAACATAACATCACCAACATTTATCGATGAAGTTGATATATTCAAACTAGTTCCACCTGTAAATGATGAGTTAGGAATATTTGTAACATATGATGTATAAGTATCTGAAGTTAATGTTGTAAATGTTGAACCTACATGATTGAAGAATCCTCTTTCAGTTGCAGCATTATTTACAATTGCTTTAACTACATTTAAAACCGACCCATCTATTGTTTGGAATGGTTGATTATCGCTCTTTGTGATAAAAGATTTTAATTTAGGTTGCTTATCAACTGGTCTTAACACAAAGCTACTAGCTGAAAGTGTTGGGTTGTTTAGATTAGCATCCACAATAGTTTCTCTATTGTAGTTAATTTCGGAATCCCCAATAGCCCAATAAGAAAAATTAAGTTTTCCTTGTGCTAGTGTTTCTCTACCTGTTTGTGTTAGCTTTATGCTAACAAATGGACTTGTACTTTTGATTATGTAACTCATACGTTGTTAATATGTTTTTCTTTATTTTAATTATAAATATCTAATAGTAAATAATATTAGTAACTATTAATAGAATTACTTTGTATTACTACTGGTATTATTTCACTATACGCTGTGGTATTGACATTGTCACCACAAATAGTTGTGTAATTTTTTTCATTTTTAACTCTATAATAAAATTGAGTTCCTACTGTTCCAGAAGCTGTAAACCCTAAAGTATAATATGTGTTACCAATAACGTAATCAGTCGCAGCACTATAATAAAAACTACTAAAGGTATTTGCTGAACTAACTTCCAACGAAAAATAACCATTTATCAATTCTGGTGCTGTAGGTATAGACCATGTGATTATTGGTGTGTTTGTATCCAAAGCGTTAACGACATTAATTACTGGAAAATAAATAATAGTAATAATATCACCAATCAATATGTCACCTTCAAGTATTATTCTTTTTGGTTTTGTTGTTGATTGATAATAATCTATTCCAGAAGCTAAAGAAGCACCATTAACCATAACTAATATATTACCATTAGTCCCTAAAGGTGTTACCGAAGTATATATCTCGTATTTAGATGTTGTTGTATTATAATAAATTAAATTTGCACCCTCACCATCTGTAGCACCACTTGTTATTGATATATTAACATCTATAACGTCTGACACTAAATTATTTCCACCACCACTAGTATAGATAACAGTTAAAATATCATCTGAAAATGTTTCACCACTCAAAGTTACAACACTACCACTAGTTATATAATCTAAATCTTTAGCCAACACTAATCCATTCAATGTCAAAACAAAATCACCAACAATATTACTTGGGACTGGAACCACTGTTTGTTTATCGACTACTGGTAACACTCTTTGCGTTAATTGGTTGAAAGGTGTTGCATTACTAGAACTAGTTATAAATATTGGTGTTTCAGCTTGTTTTAATGCTATAAAATAATAATCTAAATCATTATTATAAATACCATATTCTGTTCCACCTATATTGTTCGAAGTATCAAAAGTTTTACCTATTCTATTCAAAAAATCAGTACATGAACCAAATTGATAAAATGCTTTTACCAAATATTCACCGTCCAAAGATAAATTATTACCAACGACATTTTGAGTTGTAATGTTTGTCGCACTAAAAGCTGAATAGTCAATTAATGGTGACATATAAACTGGTGTCGTTGAAAATCCACTAAAAATTGGTGTGTACTTGTATATTCCAAACTTAAACTTAGCGTTGGTGTTAACAAAGCTATTTGTATTTGCAGTAAAGTTAAAACCTAATGGGATTGTTTCGGTATCACCAGTAATAATATACGATGTGCCACTAGTTGAACCCGTGCAGTCTAATTTAGAAGCACCACTAAGGTAAAATAACGGTGAATCGAATACACAAATATCTGAACTCATATTGACATTCAGAATATCTTTGTTTCTTACAGCACCATTTTCATTTTGTATATATATTCTTTCTTGATATCTCATTAATAACTAATTTCTAGTGTTATAGGTTTTATGTTGTAAGCATTTTTTAACCCAAATGCCAATGGTATAGCTAGAGCAGCTGTAAATTCTGCTCTAGACAAGTTTTGAGTGAAACCAACAAACCCATTTAGATTTATATAGTCTTCTCTTTGTATTTGACCAGTTACCCTAGAAACGTAATTGATGGTATCAATTACATTTGGGTAAACTTCTCCTTGTATGTTTCTAAATAATATCATATTATACGTATCTAACCATTAATTGACCTATTGATGTTCTATAAACACCACCTAAAGGTACCCCAGCGGTTATTGCACCCGCATTATCGGCTGCTATAGCTAGTGTTTTTATGTTTAATTTATCAACGTATGTTGTGTCAGCAACCAAACCAATTATATTAGACCCTAATACAACGGTGTTGTTACCACCAGCAGTCGAACCAGCTCCATGAACAAACGCTGTTGCACCACTTGCTATTGAAGTAGAACCCCCAGCATGCGAATTTTGCCCACTAGCTATATTTTGACTATTTTGAGCATGTGCATACGTACCACTAGCTAGTGTTAAAATCCCTTCAGAGTGTGAACCATAACCACTTGCAGTTGTTTTCCACCCTTCAGCGTGACTAATAGGTCCGCTAGCTAATGTTTCAACACCTTCAGCATGACATGCAAAGTTAGTTGCTGTACCACCAGTTAAATTAAAACCGAATGACCCACCTTCGGCATGACTTCCGTCACCACTTGCCGTTGATTTATAACCTTCAGCATGACTGCTAAGACCACTAGCTAGCGTATAACTACCTTCAGCATGTGCATTCGATGTTGTTGCTGAAGTACTAGTACCTTCAGTATGTGAATAAGTTCCAGAAGCCCTAGTGTTATCACCTTCAGCATGACTTCCTTGTCCACTAGCAATGGTTGCATTACCTTCAGCGTGAGCAGAAGTAGTTGTTGCTGATGTTCCATAACCTTCAGCATGTGACATACCACCACTAGCTCTTGTTGCTTGACCTTCGGCATGTGAATAAAAACCAGTAGCTTGTGTTATCCAACCTTCAGCGTGTGCCGCATCACTACTAGCAAGAGTTTGATATCCTTCAGCATGTGAAGCTTGTGATGTTGCTGATGTTTGATACCCTTCAGAGTGAGAATAGTTACCATAAGCTTTTGTTTCTTGACCTTCAGCATGTGAAGTAGTTCCAGTTGCTTGTGTTAATTGACCCTCAGAGTGAGAATATGAACCGCTAGCGGTTGTTGTACCACCTTCAGCGTGTGATTGAGCACCACTAGCTATTGTTGTAGCACCTTCAGCATGACTTGCTCTACCAGTAGCGATTGTCCCAGTTCCTTCAGCATGTGAGAAACCATCGACACCACCAGCGAGAGTATTATAACCTTCAGCGTGAGCGTAATTTGTTGTTGCTGATGTTCCTTGACCTTCAGCATGACTTGCGATACCATAAGCGTATGTATAAGAACCTTCGGCATGACTCGTAGCACCAGTAGCTTTTGTATTACTACCTTCAGCATGCGATGAGTGACCACCAGCTATTGTAGTACTACCTTCAGCATGACTTCCTTGTCCACTAGCTATTGTTAGTTGACCCTCAGCATGTGAATAATCACCACTAGCGGTTGTTGTACCACCTTCAGCGTGTGCTGATACACCGCCAGCTATTGTTAATTGACCTTCAGCGTGACTAGAAGCACCACTAGCTGTACCACCTTTAATATTACTAAGATAAGTACCACCTTCAGCATGTGCACCAATACCGCTTGCTATTGATTTATAGCCTTCGGCATGTGAATGATAAGCATTAGCTAGTGTGTTATAACCTTCAGCATGAGTATATAAAGTTGTAGCTGTTGAACCATAACCTTCAGCATGTGAAAAATCACCGCTAGCGATTGTGATAAAACCTTCAGCATGTGCAGCAGCTCCACTTGCTAGTGTTCCTTGACCCTCAGCATGTGCTTGACTACCTTTAGCAAATGTACTATCACCTTCGGCATGTGAATAATGACCACCAGCGATTGTTCTATACCCTTCGGCATGTGCTGTCTCACCGCTTGATATTGTCCAATAACCTTCGGAATGTGATGATATAGTTGTAGCCGTTGTCATATAACCTTCAGCGTGTGAATAACTACCTAATGCTATTGTTTTAACACCTTCAGCGTGACTCGCAATACCGCTAGCTGTTGTTCCAGTTCCTTCGGCTACAGCACCTATATTTGTAGCTGTACTGTTACTATTACCCAACACTGCTGATGCTATCGCAGTACCAGCTGTCCATATTGTGTTTGTTGGCGATGTTGCACCAGATAATGTGCTAGCATCTCTATATTTAACTGTACCATCTGATACTCTAACCAAAACTTGTGTTTGAGTATTGTCATTTGGAACAGTTTTTACGTTTAATCTATCAACGAATGTTGTGTCAGCAACTCCACCAGTTATATTGGCACCCAATACAACAGAGTTAAGACCATTAGCTTGTGAGTTATAACCGTGAACAAATGAATAATCATTTGTCGCAGTCGAACCAGAACCACCAGCATGACTAGCAATACCTTTAGCAAATGTATAGATACCTTCAGCGTGAGCACCAGGACCACCAGCTATTGTATTTTGACCTTCAGCGTGTGATGAATTTCCACTAGCTATTGTGTATGACCCCTCAGCGTGGCTATTATCGTATTTAGCTTGTGTATAATACCCCTCAGCATGTGAATAATCACCATATGCTTTTGTGTAACCACCTTCAGCATGTGATGAATAACTAGCGTTGGATTCTGTGAATGAACCTTCAGCATGACCAGCACTACCATAAGCTGTTGTCCCCCAACCTTCGGTGTGAGAACTTTGACCTATAGCCCATGTCATAGCTCCTTCAGCGTGAGCACCGTCACCACCAGCTATTGTCATATATCCTTCGGCATGTGCTGATAAACCAGAAGCAATCGCCCCAGTACCTTCAGAATGTGAATAATCAGCAGTTGATTTTGTTTTGTATCCTTGTGCATGTGACATGTTACCGCTAGCAGTAGTTCCACTTCCTTCAGCGTGTGATTGTGCACCCATGGCTTTACTATAACTTCCTTCAGCATGCGATGAATTTCCGCTAGCAGTTGTATATGACCCTTCAGAGTGAGCATATAATGTTGTAGCTGATGTGTTATATCCTTCAGCATGTGTAGCGTTAACACTAGCTAAAGTTCCTGTCCCTTCAGCATGTGAAAATGAGCCTTGAGCATTTGTTGTGTGTCCTTCGGCATGTGCGTAAGCACCACTAGCATGTGTATAATACCCTTCAGAATGTGAATATGTTGAAGCTGATGTTGCTCTACCTTCAGCATGACTGGCAGTACCGTAAGCAAGTGTAATTACACCCTCAGCATGGCTCGCATTACCTTGAGCAACACCACCATTAAGATAAACACCTTTACCAACATAACCACCACCCTCAGCATGAGCTCCTTGTCCACCAGCTATTGATATATATCCTTCGGCATGACTTGCTTGACCGCTTGCTGTTGATTGAAGACCTTCAGCGTGAGCAGATTCGTTATCAGCAAGAGTTTCTTGACCTTCAGCATGTGAGAAATCACCGTTAGCTGTTGTATTGTCACCTTCAGAGTGAGCAGCAATACCATTGGCACGTGTATAATTACCCTCAGCATGTGATGCTATATTATTGGCGGTAGTTGATTGACCTTCAGCATGACTTCCATCACCGATGGCTTGGTTTGTATCACCTTCAACGTGACTTGCAAAACCCATAGCTATCGTATTGTTACCTTCAGCGTGTGAATCTTCACCATTAGCTAGTGTAGCATGCCCTTCAGCGTGTGATTTATCACCATTGGCTTGTGAATAGTAACCTTCGGCATGACTTGAATAACCAGAAGCTATTGTGCTTCTATTTTCAGCGTGTGCATTGTCACCCAAAGCTTGAGTATCATTACCTTCAGCATGACTTGTATCACCTGTTGCAAGTGTATTTCTACCTTCAGCACGTGAATATGTACCACTAGCAAGTGTAGCAAAACCTTCGGCTACAGCATAGTTACCTGTTGAATCTAACCCAGAATCATTTTTAGCTTTAATTGCGAAATTACCAGTTGAACCAGAAGTCCAATATAAGTCATCGTTTGAATTATTCAATAAATCAATGATTTGTTGGATTGAAGCTTTGTATGAGCTACCAGCTGGGTCTTGGCTTGTATCATTAACTAATACAATGTGTAGTAAATCCGTTGTACCTATCGTAGGTGCTAATATTCTGTTTGTTAATTTCATCTTTATTTGTTTATTTATAAATATATCATCCTACCGAAATAAAACTTAAAAATTTTAAGGTATTAATTGTAATTTAAAGATATCTATTGCTCTATGAAAGTATAGAATATCTATTTTGTATTCTAAGCTTTCTCTTAGAATTTTTGTTAAGTCCATACCAGGAAATTCACCGATTAAAATATCATAATCTGATTGAGCATCCCAGTATCCATGGTGATGACTACCAAAAACATATACATCAGTAGGTTTCCCAAGTGTTTCTTCAACCTTAGCTTTTATAGTGTTGAATATGATTTGTTTTTCCAATGGCAAATCTGCAAAGCTTTGCAACGAACCTCGACACTCTCTTTGTCTTCCTTTAATTATTACTATCTTCTCCATATTAACAAGGTACATTGTATGGTGTTAGGTTACATGCGTCACCACCGTTTTCAGCTGGTATCAATATTGTCGGAGTAATTGTTTTAAAACCAACAATACATGGCCCAATTATATTTTCCCCATAAACACAATCACTAACTTCAGTTATTACATCGTTGATGTTATCATAGATAACATCACACGTCATACCATACAAATAACTATTTGCAACATAACCACCACCAGCATAATTTATTTCTAAGGAGTTATTGGTGAATTTAAGTGGGAATTCTAGGTCTTGTTCAACAACAATTTCAAATGGAATACCTATCGGTGATACAATGTAGAAACCATTATATTTAGCCATAGAAGCACCACTACCAATATTACGTTGTGTATGTGAAATTTCTGCTCTATAGTTGATTAAACACAAACTAGCAAATGTTTCATTTAAAAAATCAACAAAATTTGTATATGTTATACCAGTTGTATTTCCTGGTACACCACCTTCAACTATTAGGTTATTACTATATGTCCAATTAATATTAGATGAATCAATATTTAATGATGGTGGTATTACTATTTGTTCAATTCCACTTATTTTAAGACTAGTTATAGTTATATTACCACTATTACCACCGATTACTATGTGATTATTTATGTATTCTGGTGATTCTGGTAAGTTATACCAACAAGCTGTTCTATCGGTGGTTAAACCACATGGGAATGTTTGAGTTGGTTGTAATTGACATATATCGCCACCATTTTCAGCTGGTATCATGATAGTGTCAACTATTTGGTATTCACCACAAACACATGGTGTTTGTATTTGCCAATGGATACAATCACTAACTTCATAAATCGTGTCACTTACTGTATCATACCTAACATCACATGTCATACCATAAAAATATACTTGTGTGAATTCTGTTTGGTATGTTTGAAGTACCGTTATTGAATCGTTTGTATATTTAACTGGGAATTCCATTGGTTGTTCAACAATAATTTCAAATTGAGACCCCACAGGTGATACAATATAGAAACCATTATATCTATCACAATTTGGATTATCAGCTATACGTTGAGTATGTGATATTTGTGCTCTATAATCAGTCAAACCTAAAAGTGTAAATGTATCATTTAACATATCAACAAAGTTAGTATATGTTATACCAGTTGTACTTCCAACTGTGCATGCAGAAACTACTAAGTTGTTACTATCTGTCCAATTAATGTTAGACGCATCTACGTTAATTGTTGGTGCTGTTATAGGTAATTGTATTTTTTCTAACCCATTTATCTTAAGACTGGTTATTGTAAAATCATTGGCACCTGTACCACATTCAACTAGTGTATTCATAAAATCTGGCGTTGCTGGTAAGTTATACCAACACGCTCTTTTATTTGTATTTGGAATATCTATTGGAATATTTACTTGATTATCAATACTTACAGTACCGATAAATTCAGAACCCCAGTTCATTTGAGCTAAACACACTTGATTACATGTATTTATAATTCTTTGTGGTTTAAAACCAGTATCTGAAACAGTTGTAATTACTGATTGATGAACTTCTACGCCAGCACATATACCAGTAGTACTATTTATTGGACTAGGAACTGTTGCACCAAAAAATGGATTACCACATGTAAGTGTTGAGTATGATTTATACTTAAATTTTTGTTCATCAAAAATTGTGTTGGTATATACTCTAACACTACCCCAAATAGTCGTAGCTGGGATAACTTGTTCGATAATATCGACCCAATAACTACCAATAAGGTTAGCGAATTGGTCCATAGTTACATAATCAAATGCCGAACTTTTTGTACCACAGAATTTAACACTGTCAAGATATCTCTCATATATTGCTCTAAGAGTTGGATAAGAAGAAAGTATTTTTCTATTTTTAGCATCGATAAATTCTGAAACCATAAGACTTTCAAAATTTTCAACTGTTTTTATTGTTGTAGGGTCTGTTGTTAATAACTCGATAAAGTTAAGTGTGTCATCACCACAACAAATAGCATGACTATTTGCATTTGTATCGACAAAATGACCGTCCATGAATTCATAGATTGGTTTATCTTGAAATTGGAAGCAATCATCATCTTGGAATTGTTTATTTCCACAATCAGTACATGGGTCACAATATGTTACACCTGTTAATATACATGGGTTATCGATTAAATAACACCAAACATCATGTTCAACACCTTTTGCGATGTTTATATCTAAATCAACCTCTTTTGTGTTGATGATAAGTCTTTCATCATTAACATCATAATCTGTTTGACGTATTGATTGGTTTCCTAGGTTATTGCTAACATCAAATTCTCTATTTACAAAGAAGTCATTATTTAACCACGATTTTTTATTATCTACTACTCTATCCAAATGAAAACCTGGAGATTGTGTTAAATAAATGTCATGTCTATCTACATCAGTACAAATTTTTTCCAAAGAAATCATATCAACCAACACGCAGAAATTACCACATGAACTATTAATATTTAAACTAATTTTAATCTTTTTATTTGCAAATTTAGCTATCGCTACTGGGTCGGTTATATATGTAGTATAATGTAACCAGTTTGAAGCTAATATAGTTGATGCTAAGCTTGAATTAAAATCTGCTTGAGCCAAACCAGATTCATCAAATAATTCGTTTAAAAACGAATCTTTTACATTAAGGCATGAGTTTACATTTATGTTGTGTTCTGGTATTGTAGCTTGTATTCCGTTTTGAGTTAATTCTGGATATATTAATGGTGTACAGTCGTTAGCCCATGTTTCTGTTGAGCTGGCAGCACCACAAACAAAGAAACCACTGTTGGTACCAGCTGTTGTTAAATAGTTATATAAACCACCTTGCCCAATCGCTTGGTGTAGGGTATATCCAGAAACACTTTCTAATGTACCATCATCTTTAACTACGTCTAAAGACATAGAAACGTCAAAGCTTTCAAATAAATCTACAGCTGTTTTACATTTGCTATACGAAACATTTGCTAATCCATTTAAGGTAGCCAACGCATCTTGCAATTTTGTTAACTCAGCTGTACATTCATTTTGAGCTTTTATTATTATGTCTAAATCGTTAAATAATTGTGTTTTAGTTCCAAATGGTGTTGTACATTCATATATGTATATGTTCGTACTATTATTAGCTAATATATCCGAATTTTGGTTATATATCGTAATTACATTATCACAATTGTATGAATTTGGGTCACCATTTAAAAAAGCTTGGTAATTATTTGTTCCTAGTATATTTTCCCACGCTGTTAAACCAGCAGTTGTAAGGCAAAAAGTAACACTAGTCGTTGCTAATGAAAATTTAGGAAATGAAAAAGGTGCCAAACCACCACCAAATCCAGTATTTTTGAACGCACTAATTTGTTTTGGTGTAATTTGTATTGGTGCTGTAGCTTCGATAGTTGAAGTCTCTAGAAACGCATTCCTAGGGAATTTATCACACGTCATTGAATAACTTATGTTATTATATTCGTTTAACAAATAAGTTAATTTATCGTTTATCGATTCACATTTAACTGTTTGCACTTGAATCTGATTTTCTAATTCTTTTATTTGACTGGTTAATTTAGGGTCAACAGCTTTTGGTGCCAATAAATCAGAAATAGTTTTACAATCAATCTTGAATAAATAATCAAAATCAATTTTTAACGTACAATTTTCATTGTTTTCAAAATAAAATATAGTACCATCATTCCCTTTAGGGTTTAACACTATTTTAATTGGCTTGTCATCTTTACAATCACTAACAACTTCTTTTGACCATCTACATTTTTGTGCGTTTAAATCATAAACCCATGGCTCTCTAGTTATATCAGCAAAAAGTTTACAGCATGTCTCAGTAATTGGTGTTGGGGTAACAACGCCATTTGCATTTTTAATGTAAACCGATAATGTACCATCTGGGTTTTTAACCAAACCATTTTCAATTTGGATTGTTTGCCAAAACTTTTTACATTGATTATTAGCTGTGTTTATAATTGTATCACTTTTTTGTGCCATTTTATTTTTTTATATAAGTATCTTTTTTAATTTTTATTTTTACGCTTTTATAGGGTTTTTTATGTAAACTTCTCTAGTAAACGAACAACACGTGTACTCACCAATTCTAAGATTTGATTTAGTATAGAAATAATTAATCATACTTTGAAATTCTGAAGGTATTTGTCCAAAAGTTGTAATTTTACATCCAAAACCAACTTCACCAGTATATGGGTCAGTGATATTAGGAATCGCCTCAGTCCAAACTGATGGACAATTTGAACCATCACTAGTTACCACTTTATTAATACCATTACCATTTAATGTTGTAAAATCACAATAAGGACTAGGGTTAGGTGTGTTTAAAGGTAACATTACTGGTTTATCTTTTAAAATCCAATTACACGATATCTCACACCCACATTTGTTTGTAAAACAACAAACATAACCACTATTAATAATTTTTGTTGTATAGTCATATACGTCATAATAACTTGATTGTCCATGTAATGAGGCACAACACTCTTTATCTATAAATGGTCCTGTTGATAAAACAGGTACACCGTTTACACTAAATACTGAACCGTCTGCGTTGTATTGATATTGTGAAAATATATAATAACCATGGTCTTTATCTTCTTTTACTGTATCACCTAACGTAGCACATGGCTTGGCTGGTGTCCCTTTAACTCTTTTCACACAAACACTCAATACATCATCCTCGGTACCACATGGGCACCCACAGGCCGATAGAATATCTTTTGGCATATCGTCTTTAGCAATACTAGATGTTACAACAACACAATTACTTAATTCACTTCCGTCAATATTGGTTACATCAACATAAGTTGCACCAGTATAATCAGTTATATTACCTAAGTTATAGTTTGTAAATAAATTTGTACTACCAGTTACTATTGTTTCACCAGTAATTGTTACAGCTGAAAAATTAGGTATAAGGGTTTTGAATTGATTCATATATTTTGAACCACCATCATAAGGTCCTACATGAGGATTATTACCAGTAAGAATGTCAACTACAGAATTAACACCGCCAGTTTCTCTATACCATAAACCATCGTTTTGGAAATACATATCTGGAGTATCTGGGAATACTTTAGGGTAACCATCACTATCCATAGGGTATAGAGTTAAATCAGTACCTAAACCATTTAATTCTAACGTTTTAATAAATAAATTCACATCTATTGGTCCATCGACTCTATAGATGTATTCGTTGAATGTTACCAAACCTTGTGGTGTTCCAATAAATCTAAGTAAAAACTCAACAGATTTTCTAGCACCTTTTGATTTCCAAATCCATGGTGAATTAAGTATAAGCCTTCTCCATAATTCTATGTCAGCTTCTACTGGTGTTAATCCAACGCTTTGACCAGCATATGGTGATTCACTAGTTTTAACATAATTAGATAAAAGGTCGTTTTCCATTACAGAAGATATCAAATCCCATCCTAAAACCTTAGCCAAATCTTTTAAATAGATATCTGGCATATTATCTAACTTGTCATATGTAACTGTGTGTGCAAAAGCAATACCAACTATGAAATTATTAAAATCATCAAAAGACCTACCGTATATACTAAGAGTTTTATTTACTTTTTGACCAGACGTGTCCATATGTTCATCAGCTAGATGCACAGGCATTGTATCAAAAGAAGTTATTGATTCTGAAACCAAAAACCTATTCATCAAGTCACTAGAATATAAATCATTATTCGCTGCAATGTCAAATAAATCTGTTGCGTATGAAATGTATTGTCCGCTATCGAAATCAATATTATAACCATCCGAAGTTGGCCATGTTATCGTTTTTGATATGTATAGGATTATACCGCTTTCTGATTTCGTTGGAAAGTTAAACTTAGCAGTATAAAGTGGGTAAGAACTTCTATTTAACAAATAAAATTCAAATTCTGGTAATTCATTAAAGAATTTTTCTTCGTAGGTTTTATTTGGTTTAATATGATAAAGCACCGTTGAAGGTTGTCCAGAAAATACATCACCTTCTACATTAAAATAGATATAATCACTAGTTAAATAAGTTGACCCCGTAAAAGCTAAAACTGGATATTCTAAATCATTCAACAAAATAGAATAAGCTGAATAGTTAATGGTCATATTTCTCAAATCGTTCGTTTCATTAAACGTGTCTTCGATAGTACCATTGGTTAAGTAATTGATTCCGAATTTATTCTCAATAAATGTTGTGTTTATTTTAAAACTTGAAACATTATTGATTGAATCATATACATATCCTTCGTATGTGTATCCGTTAAGCATTTGACCAGTACTAGACATAGCAATTGGTTTAACGTATAACGATGCTGGCCATTTTGTTATTATATCCTCTAAAGATACCCTAACAAATTCAGTTAAAGAACCGAATAACGCATAGTATTTTAACTTGGTTTTATCTAAATTAAGCAACACCCCAGCATTATCTGTTAATAACTGTTTAGTTTGCTCAAGTGTTAAATTTAAACTGTCTAGAGATACAAAGTCTGAAAACCTACTAGTGACATATGTTTTGTCAGTTTTAGGTTCCATATTGGTGGTAATAGAAAAGTTACCCATTGTAAATAATGGGGTACCACCATCACTAGCCAATTGTACACCAACTAGGTCTGGACTAAACGGTCTATATTCTATCTTGCCATTGTAAACTTCTTTTTTAGAATAGCCAACTACCTTAACTTTATTATCACTCATTTTTTATAGTTATATTGTTGTTATGTTGGTAAATGTTTTAGTAAAATCAATACCTGTTTTTTCTTCTCTAACTTCAAACAATGGTTTGTCAGTATACTTATCTTTAATTTCATATAAATTGTATTGTTTGTAAATATCATTATTGAAATTGTAGATAGTGTAGATACCATCTTCAAGTGATTTAGTTTGATTACCAAATAACGCAAATGCAAGTGTTTCAACATCGTGTTGAACCATTTCTACTTCGAGCATAATAGGATTAAAAAAAGTATTTGTAATGATAACCTGTTGGTTTGGTTGTCCTATGAAAGGTAACGCATTAGGTTTCACATTAGAAGCACTAGCTGGTGATACTGTACAATAAGTAAGTGTAGAGTTATCATTAAATCTATAACGAATTGCTTTTTGATTAGAATTTGTAAGATTTTGATTAACTGGTTCAGCTCTATTGTTTGATGTTATAATTCTAAAAAAATTAGTAACTTTAGGGTCTGAAGTTGCACTGGTATTTGGGTTTAAATACTCAATTCTATACCCAACCAAACCATCATTTTCAAATTTACTTAAAAATTTTGCATCTAAACTTGACATATCAAAAAGAATTCCTTTGATATCTGGAAACGCTGATAATACACCAACATCAACAATCCTAGTTCTAATTTCAATTGGTTTTATCATGATAGTATAAAAACCTTTAGCACCAAATGTAGCTACTGGTAATTTTAGGGTGTATAAACCACCAAAAATTTCATTATTACTACCATTTGGGTTTATTGTTTTTATCAACACCTGTGATGGGTCTAAAGGTAATAGAGTTGTATTTCCAATACTATCTCTAGATGGAGTAAAATGATAGAAAATTTCTACATCTTCTGGTGATATATCTGCTGGTCTTACTATACCGTATGTTCCTGTTGCCATAATTTGTTTTTTTTATTTAATATAATCTTTTTTTTATAAAAGTATAACTTTATTGTTTATTTATATTGTAACAACCGTTACCATACCTACTTAATTCACCTAAATTCTTTATTTCCGACATTCTTAGGTGTAAATCCATTACTGTTGTGACACCTCTATCAATAAATACATCACTTTCTACTTCTGGTGGAGAAATAATACCAAATAAATATTCTTCTTTGGTTAATGCTGATAATGAAACGTTTGTTGCGTTCCAACCTTCACCAATAAACCTAAAAGTTGTCAAAGGAATTATTTGTCGTATTTCTTCTATTATAACTTCTCGGCTTTGACCAGTGTAGTCTAAATATTGTAACCCATATATTTGATTGTTGGTACCTAAATTAACATCATCTTTAGTATCAAATACATAAATTTTAGGTTCAACTGATGTTATTATTCTATCAACACCTATAAATCCAAAATGAGTATAGTTTTCATAATATTGTTCAGAAGTGTTGAAATTAACCCTAAATGGATTAGTTATGTCGTAAGACCTTACATCTTCTATTTTGCTATCGGTAGCACCTGTAATTGGGTGGTTTCCAAATGCAAAGTAAGTTGTTGCACTTGCAGTTGGCAATCTAAGTGTATATTTTTCAGTTACACTTACATTTGTCAATGGTATGGCTTGTGAGCCACTCATAAATGGGAATTGAACCACATTTCCTAAACTATTTAATTTACTTATTAATGGACCATAATTAACTGTTGCGTTATTTTCCTTTGGTACGTAACTCAAATCAGTGAATAACCCCATATCGTCAACATCTTGAGTCAATAAAACATTTATATAGAAAACAGTGTTTTTTGGTATTTTACCCCATAGTGTCATATCGGTAGTTGTTCTATCGGTACTATCTTCTAATAATATTTTTCTTTTAATTACTTCCATTATGTTGATTTTATTTCATATAGTTTAAGATACGCAGTATTTGTAGCGTATGTTACGTTGTTATTACTACCAGTTGGGTTGTTTCCTTGATATTGGTCATCTATCTCATAATAGTACCCTGTTGTTGTTCTGATTAGCTTATATCTAGTGTATAGTTCATGAACCAAAACATCGATAGGTTGTGCTGTATTTTTTACCATCAAATGTGGCAGTCCAATACGTGTTTCTATTATTAGATTTTGGGGTAAATTCTCCAGATAATATTTTTGATTTTATTTTATCTGAAAAATATTTCTTTCTTTCA
>Ga0208916_10000376_pt1 | contig 21515 bp, 22 predicted proteins | sample DEB19_08_DNA_5_FD_184523 | JGI IMG/M metagenome (GOLD analysis project Ga0208916, IMG submission 184523) | Aqueous microbial communities from the Delaware River and Bay under freshwater to marine salinity gradient to study organic matter... | ecosystem: Environmental > Aquatic > Marine >... | reverse complement strand
AGACGATGTCTTGCCGACAGACCATGGCTGGCGCACGGTTGCAAGACAACAGGTACGTGTCGGGCACCGTGTCGTGGCGCACGCTGACATGCCCTAGACCATCGACAACGCCGTGGTCGTAGAGAATTCGGTTGGCATAGACGAGCTTGTCAACCAGGTCTTGGGAAGGTTGTGCAACGGGCATGAGTGAAGGGTTTCCTGAGTTAGTTGTTAGGGGTGGATCAGCCAAACAATTTCAGACACGCAAGCTTGTCGTCTTAACGATCGGGCGTGCGGCCAGTCCATTAGCTTGACTCACATTAGACGCGTTTCGACCTGCGGTTCTTTTGGAATCAAGCAAGCTTCAAATTCACGTTCTTGGTATAGGTGAACTCAAGTAGCTCAGCAAAACACTCCTCTCGTCCTATGCCGGATTGTTTGATGCCGCCGAAGGGCGCGCCCATGAAATGCTGGCTGGCGTTGTTGATCCAGACATAACCCGTCTGAATCCGCTTCGCGGCGCGGTGCGCGGTGTTGAGGTTTTGCGTCCAGATGGAACCCGTGAGTCCGAAGTCCACGCCATTGACCTGCTCCCACAGCTTGTCTTCGTCGCGCCATTTGAAGACCGACATGATGGGCCCAAATACTTCTTCGCGCGCCAGCCGCATGTGCGGCTGCATGTCGGCAAACACCGTGGCTTCGAAGAAAAACCCGTCCTTGAGCGCCGGGTCGCTGGGCTGCTTGCCGCCGCACACCAAGCGGCCGCCGTCTTCCAGGCCGGCAGCGACGTAGGCCTTGACCTTGTCCAGCTGCGCGCGACTGACCAGTGAACCCATCGTGGTTTTCGGGTCTGTCGGAATACCGGGCTTGTGGCGCTCGGGCAGCAGCTTGGCGACCTTGTCCAGCACCTCGTCGTGTATTGATTCATGAAGAAAAACGCGGCTGGTCGAACCGCAGCTCTGGCCTGACCAAGTGAAGTTCATGCCGGCAATGATGCCATTGACGAGCTTTTCCAGATCCGCGTCCGGATAAGCCACCAGCGCGTTCTTACCGCCCAGCTCCAGCAGTACAGGCTTGAGGTTGTCGGAGGCGGTCTTCATGACGGCCTTGCCGGTGGGCACGCCGCCTATCAGCGTGATCTTGCGTACCAGCGGATGCCGGCCCATAGCGTCTCCGCATTCACGACCGCCGCAAAGAAAATTGACAACGCCGGGCGGGAAGATATCACCCACCAGTTCGGCCAGCCGCAATATGGACAACGGCGCCTGGTCTGGCGACTTGATGACCACGGTGTTGCCGGCCGCCAGCGGCGCGGCCAAGCGGGCCGCCGCAAACATGAAGGGGTGGTTGTAGGCGACGATGCGTGCCACCACGCCCAGCGGCTCCTGTATCGTGTAATTGAAGTTGCCATCGCCCATGGGAATGGTCTCGCCCTTGATCTCCGTGGCAAGTCCGGCGAAATACTCCAGGCAATCGGCGGCAAAACCCGCATCCATGGCAAGCGCCGACACCGGGTTCCCGTTATTCAGCGAGTCCAGCTGGGCCAGTGGCAGCGCATGTTCGCGCAGCACGGCGGCAGCCTTGCGCATGTAGCGCCCGCGCTCCACCGGCGGCGTCGCCGCCCAGGCCGAAAAAGCCGATTGCGCGGCCTGTACTGCTGCGTCTACATCGTCAGCATCGGCGACGGGAGCGCTGGTGATGGCTTCGTTGTAGGTCGGGTTGATGGTCTCCAGATACACGCCGGCCTTGGGCGCGTGCCAGGCACCGCCGTAATACAGGCCGCGTTGAGTCGGCAGTATGCCGGCGGGGATTTCATGTGCTCGCATGGTTACAGGTCCTCAATAGTTTGACATTGACATGATGGCTATCAGTCCTTGGACCGCGTCAGCCCTGCGGTCATGGCTGCGCTGTAGCCGGTCTGCACCACCACATCGACCACCACGGTTTCACCGCGCTTCACGGCGGCGATCGCATCGATCAGGATCTGCTCGAGTTCAGCGGCGTCCTCGACCGGGCCAATGCCGTTCAGGCCCTGGCCGCGCGCCATCATGGCGAGGTCAGGCGCCGGATCACTGATGCGCTGGCCAATCCAGCGGTTTTCAATCGGTCGCTTGCGCTGGCGCGCCACGCGTTCCTGATGGACTTCGTCGTTGAAGAAAGATCGGTTGTTGCACACCACCACCAGCATCGGGATGCGCGCGTTCGCTGCCGTCCAGAGCGCGTTGACGCCCATCATGTAGTCACCGTCACCAATCACGGCCACAGGCAGGCGGTCCGTGCCCTTGAGGCCGAGCGCAGAACCTATGGACATGCCGGGGCCTGAACCTATGCCGCCCCCGCCGTCATAACCCAGAAAGTCCAGCGGATGCCGGAAGTCCCACATCTCGCCGCTCCAGCTCAGCGGCAGGCGCATCAGGCAGACCTTCTGCTCGCCGACGGCGCGTTTCAGGGTGGCGGCCAGGGTGGTCACGGTCATGTTGCTGGCACCCGACGCACCCGGCACGGGTTGAATCGGAGCGAACACAGGCAGCGGCCGCTTGGTCGGCGCCGGCGTTGTGCGTGGCTGCACCTGCTGGTTCAACAAGGCTACCGCTGGCTCGGGTTCGCACAGCAAAAACACATCGACAGGCGGCAGGCCCTGATGGTCCATGCTCCAGCCGTTGTGGTTGTAGTGGTCCACCGAGACCTGGATGATCTTGCTGCCGACAGGCTGGTCACCCCAAGCCTGTTTCAGCGTGCCTGAAAGATCTAACCAGTCCAAGCTCAGCACCACATCGGCTTCACGCAGGACTTGCTGTGCATTCGGCGTGAGGAAAGCCCCGCTGGGCGCGGCGTGCAGCGGGTGATCGGTCGGGAATGCCGCGCCCACGCGCAGGTCTGTCAGTACTACGGCGTTCAGCGTTTCAGCCAGCCTGATGCGTTGCGCCCAGCCCTCGACGTCGCGGGTCACCCGCCCCATCAGTATCACCGGGCGGCTGGCTTTTGAAAGCAGCTGCGCAGCCTGGGCGATGATTTCATCCGAAGGGCGTGCAGGCGGCGGTGCAAGATAACGCGACGGGTCTGGAATCGCCGGCCTTTCGCTGAGTTTGGACTCCTGCAGTGCGGCGTCAAAACAGACATAGACCGGCCCCTTGGGTGCGGTGGTGGCAATCTGCCGCGCGCGCAACAAGGCTTCCTGGGCGGACGGAATCGATGCGGGTTGTGCGTCCCACTTGATGAAGTGGCGCACCAGCGCCGCCTGGTCCTGCGCGGTGTGTATCCAGTCTATCCATGGCCGGCGTTTGTTGGCATCGACCGGACCGGTGGCGCCCAGCACGATGACAGGCACACGGTCCACCCAGGCGTCAAAAATCGCCATGGAGCCATGCATCAGGCCGACGTTGCTGTGCAGGATGGCGATCAGCGGCTGGCCCGTGACCTTGGTATAGCCGTGCGCAATGGCCACGGCATGCTCTTCATGCAGCACCACAACCATCTGCGGCTTTTCATTGCCCAGGTGGTTGACGATGCTGTCATGCAGGCCGCGAAAGCTGGCGCCCGGATTGAGCAGCACATAAGGAATGTCCATCGCGCGCAGCATGTCGGCAATCGCGTCGCTGGCCCAGATGGTTTCATCAGGTTCGGAAGGTTGGGGAATATCGCGGCGCACGGTGGCACCAAGGGGAACTGTCATTAAATATCCTAGTAGATCGGTTTTTTTGGGCCGTGTTTATTCGGGCACTATGTTTGCGGCCTTGATCACTGCGGCCCAGCGCTTCTGGTCGGTGGCAATCAATTTGGTGAAGTCTGCCGCCGTGCTGCTCTCGGCGTAAATGCCCTGTTCTGCAAGCTTGCCCTGCACATCGGGCAGCGCCAGGGCGCGGCGCAGCTCGGCATTGAGTTTGTTGATGATGGCGGGCGGCGTTTTGACCGGCGCAATCATGCCTATCCAGATATCGCTTTCATAATTGGGCACGGTCTCGGCAATGGTCGGCACATTGGGCAGCAGCTCCAGCCGCTGGGTGCCGGTGCTGCCAAGTGCCCGCAGTTTCCCGCTACGGATATGCGGCAACGCAGAATTGATGGGGCAGAACATCACGTCAACCGTGCCGCCCAGCACGTCGACCAGTGCAGGGGCAGAGCCTTTGTAGGGGATGTGTGTGAGCTTGACCCCGGTCATGGACTTAAAAACCTCGGCAGCCATGTGCTGCGGGCTGCCGGAACCTGCCGATGCATAAGAAAATTTGTCGGGATTGGCTTTGGCCTGGGCAATCAACGCGGTGACTGTGGTGGCAGTCACCTTGGGCGAGACCACCAGAACCATGGGCACACGGCCCAGCATTGAAATGCCCTGCAAGTCCTTGAGCACGTCGAATGGAAGCTTGGGATATAGCACGGGATTGACCGCGACTGTCTGGTTAGGGGCGATTGCAATGGTGTAGCCATCACCTTCTGCCCTGGCCATGAAGTCGGTGGCGATATTACCTGCGGCGCCGGGCTTGTTCTCCACAATCACCGGCTGACCAAAAGATTCGGACATTTTTTGCGCCAGTATGCGGGCCAGCACATCGTTGGAGCCACCGGGCGGCAGAGGCACCACGACGCGGATCGGTTTGGTTGGGTAATCTTGAGCGTCAGCCAAGGAGCTAGACAACACCAGCATGGCAGAAAGAGCGCAGGTAAAGGCACTCACCGTTTGGCGATTCAATCTCATGTTTGTCTCCTGTTTTAATTGCAAGAATTGACTATCCTATTGAAGTAAGCAAAATCATTCAACCTTGAACTGTGAATCAATGTGAGGGTTATGGAGCCCCACGTTCGTTCACTGCGCGTCACTCTCAGCCAAGGGGCTGGCTTTGTCTGGTGCTAGGTAGAGGCGACGAATTTTGCCCGGGGACGCAACAAGGTACCGGTCGCACGTTGCTCTTGCACATGGGCGACCCAGCCCGCCATGCGAGCCAGTGCAAACAGCGCCGCTGGCGCTTGGCGCGACAAACCCATGGCGCGGGCCAGCACGACGATGGCAAGCTCCTGTCGCGGAAACAGGCCTGCGCCGGATCGCATGTCGTCAATGAAGTGGAGCACCGCCCGCAGCTCACGGCTCTGGACATGCCTGCGTCGCGCAATATCTAGCAGCTGTTTCGCGCGAGGATCGCCTTTGGGGTACAGGGGGTGGTCAAATCCGGGTATGGTCTGTCCCTGCGAATGCAGTCGCTGGGCACGCTTGACCAGTACCGCTTTGCTCTGCGGCCGGCCCAAAAAATCTTCCACCCGGTCATACATCCGTCCAACCTCCGTACCTGATGTAGCACACAGGGCCGCAGCTAGGCAACTGTGCAGTACGCCGCCGGTAGATGCCACCACACGAGCACTGAGCGTGCCAGGCGGCAGCTCATGGTCGGCCATCAGAATCAAAATAGCCTGCAAGGCCTCGCTGTTTTCAATCGTCACCGGGATGGCCATCGCTTGCATGAGTCCCTCCACCACAGATTCGCCCTTGCGCATGGGTCGGTATTTTTGCGCGGCTCCCGTCAAACCGCAACAGGCCACCAAGGTCTGTATGAGCTCACGTGCTGCTGGCAAGGTCTTCTCAGTCAAAACCCGTCCGGCAGGGGGTAAACGGTGCATGCCCATCAGCAAGACGGCCAGTGCAAACGACTCCAGTACATTAGCGTCGGCTTTTAGCGATGCCAGCGTCTGCGTCAGCTTGAGTAGCTCGGCAGAGGGTTGTTGCACCGACCACGCGCGCACCCGCACATTTGAAACGCCGCTCCAAATGAGCTCAGCCACGGACTCGAACGACATCCCTGACGTGACCATATCCGCTGCGAGCTTGCCACGGTAACGCGGGCCTTCGTCGGTGATTTCAGTGATTGATGTTGGAAAGATGGGTTCGCCCCAGTTCATGGCCGATGCGGCCACCGCACCATGTCCCGACCGTGCCAGCGATCTCATCCCCACCCGTGTCAGGTCGTCGCGCAGGTAGAGTTTGTCCTTCTGGCCCTTTTGGGGAATGCTGCGTATCCAGCCGCGACTGACATAGGCATAAAGAGTTTGCTGCCGGACATGGAGGATTTGCATGGCCTCTGCGGCAGACGCATAGTCGCGGTGCAGCTGTTTGTCCGAATCATCCATGTCTGTCAACCTCAAATCTGCGATTAAGACTCCGCAAGTTGGCGCCAAGTCGGTCGATCGATCGCTCAGCGCACCACAACGATAAAAATCCCCAACAGCGTCAAGGCCGTACCGACCAGTACCCTGGGCGTGAAGTCATCCGACGTCCTGAACAGCAAGTAGCTGAGAGGAAATACAAGAACAGGGGTGCATAAGGAGATGAGTGTTGCGATGGACAAGGGGATGTGGCGCATCGCAGCGATGCCAAAAATTTGACCCGAGATGGTGAAAAAACCCAACAACGCAAACAGCCATACGCCCTTGCGATTGGCTGTTTTCAGCCGCTTCAATAACTGCATCTTTCCAGGCGTGAATGCAAGGTGCAACAACAGCCCGCTGGCAGCGCCCAAAAACCCGCCCAGCACAGGTTCGTTCCAGTCACGGACTGCTGAGCCGCGCAAAAAATTTCCGATGGCATAAGCCAGTGAACTGCCAAGACCCAGTAGCAAAATAGATTGCGGCAAAACCCCGGAAGTTGCTTTCTTGACGTCGTCAGCGTTGCGATCAGTGTCGAGATCAGTGTCGCGAGCTATTCGCCGCGAAGAAAATCCGGGCTTATAGCTCACCAACATCAAACCGCCGACAGCAAAAACCACGCCCAGCATGACCCCTGAACTGAGGCTTTCACCCAGAAGCGACCAGGCCATCAAGGCCGTAAAAATCGGACTACTCACTTGAAAAATACTGGCTTTGGCAGGGCCGAATCTGACTACCGCTTCATAAAAAAACCAGCGTCCAAAGTAGGTCGAGAAGATGCCGGCTGCCGCAAATACCCAAAACGCCTGGCTATTCCATGCAAGAGCCTCAGGCCGAAGACCTAGCTGCAGCAAAAAAACCAAACCAGACAACAGGACATTCATCGTTGTGGCAACCAGGAATCCCAGCCCCAAATCAAGACGACTTGTGGCTGCTTTGGCAACAAGAATTCCAGAGGTAAAAAACAACAACGCGGTCAGCGCCAGCAGATACCCGAAATTGGCCTCAGACATCAAGACCCGCATTCAAAGTGCTGTTCATGACCCATCAGATCTTGAAAGCCTCAAGAGACTCGGGGGCAAACAGCTCGCGCGGCTCCAGCTGACGTTTTGAGAGTCCTTGTTCGAAGGAATAACGTAAAAAGGTTTTCAGCGTTTCCTCGTTCTTCTCAAAACCATAAGGCCAGAAGTCCTCGCCCATTTCATGCTTCACCTGCTCGACATGCGAGGTAAGCCACGGCAACATAACCTTAAGCGCAGCGGTCTCGTACAGGTCTTCGTAAGTTCGGCGTTGGGACTCTTCAAGCGCCTTCATCATCGAACGCGCCACCCAGCGGTTTGCCTCATAAACGTCGCGACGAATCGCCACGGTGTGCATGATCGGGAACATCTTGGTTTCACGAAAATAGTTGCGCTCGACCTGTTCGTAATCATCAAACAAGCGTTTGACCTTGCCACCGCCCTTCAAAAAACTCGATGGCATACGCGCGGTGTAAAGCGCGTCAATCTCACCGTCAAGCAGCATCTGCGCCAGTGTCTGGTCGGGACCAATGCTCTGAACACTGATATTGGACGGCAGATCAAGCTTGATTTTTTCTGAGCGGCCGGGCTCTTCTTCGCCACCAGTGAAGTAGCTCACGCTGTCAACCGGTACGCCGTAATGGTCAGACAAAATTCCGCGAATCCAGACCGGCGCCGTCATCTGGTATTCGGGGTTTCCAACGCGTTTACCGATGAGATCTTTCGCCTCGCGAATGCCGGAATTTGCATTGACATAAATGCAGGAATGACGAAAAAATCGCGACGGGAAAACCGGGATAGCGACAAAGGGCCGCGACGCATTGAACATCGACACGGTGTAGGACGAGAGTGACATTTCGGCCACGTCGAATTCCTTGTGTCGCAGCATGCGGAAGAAGGTTTCCTCGACCGGCATGTTGAGGTAATTCAAGTCAATGCCGTCAGGCTGCACGCTGCCGTCCATGAGCGCGCGGGTGCGGTCATAGTTCCAGCAACCGAAGGTGAGTTTGAGTTTTGACATATGTGATCTTTTATTCTGATTTGATGCCGGAAGCGGCGATGGCTTTGGACAGACGTTCGTTTTCGCCAAGGATGGCCTTGTTGTAGTCTGCTGGACTGCCGCCAATGGGATCAATCCCCGCGTTGTTCAAGGTCAGGATGACCTCTGGCATCTTGGCGATCTGAGCCATCTCAAGGCTGATGCGCTCAATGGCACTGGCGGGTGTGCCGGTGGCCGCCAGCACACCGACAATCGGCGCAAAGTCAAAACCAGGAATGATTTCTGCAATAGCGGGTACGTTGGGCGCTTGACTTGAGCGCTGTGCTGAGTTGGTCGCAATCAACTTGACTTGTCCGGATTTCACAAAGCCTGACAGAGAAGGGAGTGCAGAAAACAACACGTCCACCTGCCCACCGATCAATGCCGGAACCGACTGACCAGAGCCTTTAAATGGCACATGGGTCATTTGTAGACCCAATGTCGCCCTTAAGGCCTCCATCGTCAGATGGTGCGTACTACCGACGCCGGAGGAGCCGTAATTGAGCGTGCCAGGTTTGGCTTTTGCCAATGCGACGAATTCTTGCAGACTGTTGACAGGCACTTTCGGATGTACAGCAAGATACAGCGGTGCACGGGCAGCCAGGGACACTGGCACGAAGTCGCGCTTGTAGTCATAGCTCAGACTCTTATAAATGGCGGGATTGATGGAGAACATCGAGCCGTCCGTCACGAGGAATGTGTAGCCATCTTTAGGTGCGCTGGCGAGCGCATTCGCAGCCACTACGCCATTGGCGCCTGGCCGGTTATCAACAACAACAGACTGCCCTAGTTTGTCACCCAGACGCTGCGCAAAGATGCGCGCTACCGTGTCAGGCAGTCCGCCCGCCGCATACGGCACTAAGAACTTGATGGGTTTATTGGGATAGCCACTCTGCGCATTTGCCAGCATGGGCTGCGCAAATGCGCCAGCCGCAAGCATGGCAGTAATGAGTAAATAATGACGACGCTGCTTCATTGGAATGTCTCCTGTTGGTGTTCTGGGAATTCAGTTGTTGAGGCTTTACACACTGGACGTGGAATATGAGGGCTCCAGCGCAGGCTCATTGGCATCCCAAACATAAGATGCGCTGTACGCGCGCCATTCCGTTGTCTTAGGAACAATGGCTTGGAAGGCGCAGACCGTGGAAGGGATACGAGTGCCCCCCGTACCGATGGCCATTGCGCCAGCTTGAAAGGCCTTCACAGCCGCAATCATCTGCTTGCGAAACTCGACGACGGCAAGATCGCTGGCACCTAGGCGGTCATGTGTGCGGTCTGCAATTGGCCCCATAGTGACCCACATCGCAATATCCTGATTGGGAAACCCCGTGATGCCAGTGAAATTTCCGGCTTTCATGGCCGCGCGGTCCTGCCAAAAATGATTGGCGCGGTTGCGCAATGGCACGTACTTCTCATCCAAATCCTTACCCACCTCCTGCCCTAGGAACTTGCGCCATGCGGCGGTGTCCGGCGTTTGTGATGGATGACCCCAAGCAATGAAATAAAATGCTGTATTCGTGTCGTCCATGGGGACGTTGATGTTAGCCACGTTGTACAGGTTATTCGGCGGAATCAGTGCCGTCGCCGGCGCCACAAAAACCGTAGACCGCACGTAGTCATTGACCGCCGCATTCTTGATGGGCCGTCGAATAGCGGCATAACGAAAGCCATAACTGCCGCGATCCACTTGCATGCGCGGTGCTTTGTCCGTCGACGGGCGCAACCAGTTGGTGTCGGTCGCCTCGGCCCCCTCAACGCGGGCTGGCACCATGTCGGAAGAATGCAGACTAGAGCTGTGTGCCGAATCAATCGCGCCTTCTAGTATCTGCGCCCAGTTACAGGGGATGATGGCTTTGGCAATCGTCACTTTGGCATCGGCCGTCGGGGCCCATGCTGGTGGCTGAAATTCAGGCTGGGTTTCAGGTGGCCCCATGTAGGCCCAGACAAAACCGCCCCACTCTTTTGTCGGATAAGCCAGATGCTTGACCTTCTGTGCCATGCCGCTAGCGGCGGGTTCGGACACCATCTCAAGTACGTTGCCCTCGACATCCATTTTCCAGCCGTGATACAGGCAACGCAGGCCGCAATCCTCATTCCGGCCAAACACCAGCGAAACCCGACGGTGCGGACAGTATTCGTCCATCACGCCGACGCGGCCATTGGTGTCGCGAAACACCACCAAGTCTTCGCCAAAAACCTGCGCTTTGACCGGCGTGCCATCCGGCTCAACGACCTCCTCAATCAGGCACACAGGTGTCCAGTGACGGCGCATCAACTGCCCCATTGGGGCTGAGCCAGCAACGCGACACAACAACTCATTTTCTTCGTGGGTCAACATATGAATATCTTTCGAGTGCAGTGATCTGAGGGCTTTGCTGCCATTTAAAAACTACTTGCGGATTTGAATTAAGAAGATTATTCTTAGATGACTAAGAATATTCGTAGATGCCAAAAATGTCAAGAAAGATCATGATGCTCGTTAACCCTGATACACCCCCCCGCGCCGATGCAGCGTCAGCAGAACCGGCTTTTATCAATCTGCAGGTTGTACGAAAAGAAACCCTGGCTGGCGGTATTTACCTGTTCGAGCTGCGCAGTCCAGACGGACAAGACTTGCCAGCATTCACACCCGGCGCGCACTTGACCGTGCAAGTTCCGAATGGCGCAAGGCGAAACTATTCACTGTGCAGCAATCCAGCGGACACCTGCTTTTATCAGATCGCCGTAAAACGTGACAACGCCGGCCAAGGCGGCTCCATTAGCATGGCGGACGACGTGCAACAAGGCGACTTACTGGCTGTCAGCGCCCCGCGGAACAACTTTGAACTGGACCCACGCGCAAACCGCTTTTTGTTTGTGGCGGGAGGGATTGGCATCACGCCGATTTTGTCAATGATGCGTCACCTGAAAAGCCAGGGCAACACAGCGTTTGAATTGATTTACTGCACACGCGACGCCGACAGCACGGCTTTTTTACAAGAGCTCAAGAACCCTGATTTGGCCGGCCATGTTCTGATACACCACGACCATGGCGATATCAACCAGGCACTTGATTTCTGGCCGAAGTTTGAGACACCAACCAACGCTCACGTCTACTGCTGCGGGCCGCGCGGTTTGATGGAATCCGTCGCAGACATGTCTGGTCACTGGCCATCAAGCAACATCCACTTTGAAAGCTTTGGTGTCGATGCCAGCACCCGTGCGGCCAATAACGCCTTCAAAGTACGTTTGCAAAAAAGCGGCACCACGCTGGCTGTGAGCGCAGAGCAATCTATCTTGCAGGCCCTGCGGGCTGCGGGCCACTCGGTGCCAAGCTCGTGCGAAAGCGGAACTTGCGGATCTTGCCGAACAGGCTTGCTGGAGGGGGAAGCGGAGCACCGCGACATGATCCTGAGCGACAGCGAAAAATCCAGTCACATCATGGTCTGCGTCTCACGAGCAAAGTGCGCTGAACTGGTCCTCGATTTATGAGTACACACCATCTCAGGACACTGAGGTTAGGCGTGGTCGGACTAGGCCGGGCCTTCACGCTGATGCTGCCCACTTTTGTGCACGACAGTCGCTTCAAGCTTGTCGCCGCAACTGACCCGATCGCAGCAGCCCGGGCGCAGTTTTCAGCTGATTTTGGTGCGTCAGCTTACGAGTCCATCGAAGCGTTATGCGCCAACCCTGAGGTCGAGGCGGTCTACATCGCCTCACCCCACCAGTTTCATGCAGAGCATGTGTGCCTAGCTGCCGCGTATGGAAAACACGTGTTGGTTGAAAAACCTATGGCACTGACGATTGAAGAATGCAACAGCATGGTTGACGCCACACAACGCGCGGGCGTGCACCTGATCGTCGGCCACAGCCACAGCTTCAACGCACCGATCAAGCGCTGCCGCGAGATCATCGACAGCGGGGTTTACGGCGCAGTGAAAATGATCAACGCTCTTAACTTCACCGATTTTTTATACCGCCCACGTCGCCCGGAAGAACTCGACACGCAGGCAGGTGGCGGCGTCATACACAGCCAAGCCACGCATCAAATCGACATCGTTCGATTGTTGGGTGGCGGCTTGGTGCGCAGCGTACGTGCCCACACAGGCGCGTGGGACGCTTCGCGACCAACTGAAGGCGCCTACAGCGCGCTGCTGGGTTTTGACGGCGGCGCTTTTGCGTCCAGCACTTACAGCGGCTACGGGCATTACGACTCGGATGAATTGATGGACAACATCTCCGAGTTAGGGCAACCCAAACAAACCCAAGACTACGGCGCAGCTAGAAAACGCCTAGAAGGCACGACTAAAGCGGCCGAAGAAACCACCTTGAAAGCAGCGCGCAACTATGGAGGCAGCTTGTACGTCCCAAGCACCGCCCTGTCCCAAAATCTAGCGCACCAGCATTTCGGCCAACTCATCATCAGTTGCGAAAAAGCCGACCTCCGCCCAAGCCCGACAGGCATCACCATCTACGCCGACAAACAGAAAATAACCGAGGCATTGCAGCCGCCCCTGATTCCTCGGGTGGAAGTAATGAATGAACTGTTCGCAGCAGTGGCACATGACAGACCTGCGGTACACAGCGGTGAATGGGCGCGCGCCACCACGGCGGTCTGCTTAGCGATTCTTGAATCGGCGCGCACAGGCCAAGACTGCCAACCGGGTCACCAAGTTGCCTACACGTCAACACCATGAATAACGCGACCCACAACATCCTTCGCCACTGGCACGAGGCGGTTCCAAACGACCGACTGGCTCACCTGATCCGCGACACTGAGCGGGCCTTTCGCCGGGCCCTACAAATAAGACTTGCGGCCCATGGGGTGCCCTTTGGCCACTGGAGCTTTTTGCGCATTTTGTGGGAGGCTGACGGACTGACCCAAAAAGAACTCAGCGAACGCGCCGGTGTGATGGAACCCACCACCTTCAGCGCCATGAAGGCGATGGAAGTTCAAGACTATATCGAACGCCGGCAGTTGCCGACCAACAAAAAAAATGTCTACGTTTACCTCAGTGCCAAAGGGCGCGCACTGAAGAAAAAACTGGTGCCGTTGGCGGAAGAAACCAACCGCGTGAGCACCGAAGGCGTATCACTCCAAGACATACAGACCACGCGACGAGTGCTGTTTGCCATGATAGAAAACTTGGCTCAAGACGAACTCCTTGACTCAGCACCGAAAGCCGCCAAAAGAGTGAACGCAATCAAAACAGACAACACAAACGTGGAAGTCAAACGCATCAAAAAAGCCGCAGACTAAAACGCCTGCGGCTTTGGCTCAAAACGAGGTTAGCTGCTGGCAGCTTTAAATCAGCTTCGCGCCCGTCTTCGACTGCAGCAGCTCCAGCGTCACGCCGGGTGCCAACTCCATCACTTTCAGGCCTTGTGGCGTCACATCCATGACGGCCAAGTCGGTGATGATGCGGTCGACCACGCCTAGGCCTGTCAACGGCAAGGTGCATTGCGTCAAGATCTTCATGTCTTCGGTGCCGTCTTTCTTTTTGGCGACGTGCTCCATCAGCACGATCACGCGTTTGACGCCGGCCACCAAATCCATGGCGCCGCCCATGCCTTTGACCATCTTGCCGGGGATCATCCAGTTCGCCAAGTCGCCCTGCTCGCTGACCTGCATGGCGCCCAAGATGGACAGGTTGATCTTGCCGCCACGGATCATGGCAAAGCTGTCATGGCTGCCGAAGATCGACGAACCCGCGATCGTGGTGACGGTTTGCTTGCTGGCGTTGATGACGTCGGCGTCGACTTCGTTTTCGGTCGGAAAGGCACCGATGCCGAGCATGCCGTTTTCAGACTGTAGCCAGACTTCTATGTCAGCCGGTACAAAGTTGGCCACCAGCGTCGGAATGCCAATACCGAGGTTGACGTAAAAGCCGTCTTCGAGTTCTTGGGCCGCACGGGCGGCCATTTGGTCTTGGGTCCACGCCATGTCAGGCTCCTGTTGGGTTGCTGTTTGGTGCGGTCACCGTGCGTTTTTCAATGCGCTTTTCTGGGCTGGCATTGAGCACGATGCGGTGCACGTAAATGCCTGACAAATGAATGTCGTCCGGGGCCAGTTCGCCCAGCTCCACGATTTCCTCGACCTCGACAATGCACAACTTGCCAGCCATGGCCACCGCCGGGTTGAAGTTGCGGGCCGTCAAACGAAAACGCAAATTGCCTGATGTGTCAGCGGTCTGCGCTTTGACAAACGAAACGTCAGGCACCAAGGCACGTTCCATGATGTAGTTGTCGCCATCGAACTCGCGCAGCTCTTTACCTTCAGCGACCAAGGTACCAACACCGGTCTTGGTGAAAAACGCCGGAATGCCGGCACCGCCAGCACGCAGCTTTTCAGCCAGCGTGCCCTGCGGCGTGAACTCCAGCTCCAGCTCGCCAGCCAAGTACTGGCGCTCAAACTCTTTGTTCTCGCCAACATAGCTCGAAATCATTTTTTTAATCTGCCGCGTCTCTAACAATTTACCGAGGCCAAAGCCGTCAACGCCCGCGTTGTTGGAGATCACGGTGAGGTTTTTAACCTGGCTTTGTTTCAGCGCCTCGATCAGCGCTTCAGGGATGCCGCACAGGCCAAAGCCACCGACAGCCATGAGCTGGCCGTCTTTTACCACGCCCTTCAGAGCGGCTTCGGCCGTAGGAAATATCTTGTTCAAAAGGGTCTCCGGTTGAATCTGCAGAGCCATTACGATACTACGTAACGCATTACGTAGTTTCCCCTAAAGGTTTGCCCCATGAACGTGGATTACCGACTGGCTTTTGACCTGGCACCGGTGGGCTTGGTCTTGTCCCGAAACCGCGCCATCGTCGATTGCAACCCGCATGTCTGCGAGATGTTTGGTGCGGCACGCGATCAATTGATGGGCGGTTTGACCTCGAAAGAAATTGGCCGCGCGCTGTCCATCAGCCACCGCACGGTGGAGGTTTATCGGGCCCGCCTGATGCGTAAATACAAAGCCTCAACCACGGCAGATCTGGTGCCTAAATTGTTGGCCGGCTGAGTCAAGCGCAAATCCTTCGACGGTCTATAGTCAATCCATGCTTTACAAAAAATTGCGTTTTCGGTTTCTGGCGCGTCGCGGTTTGGTCTACCCCCTCGGTCTTTCGATCGCGATTTTGCTGCTAGGCGGCGTCGGCTTTTGGCTCCTTGAGCCCAAAGTCCACACGCTCAGCGACGGGCTTTGGCTGGCCTTCACCACGGCAGCGACCGTCGGCTACGGTGACATCGTGCCGAGTACCCACAGCTCTCGCGCTTTTGCGGTGCTGGTGGTGCTACTCGGTCTGGCGGTGTTGTCACTGGTCACGGCGTCGGTCGCAGCCGTCTTTGTGGGCGACGAAGAACGCGACATCGAGCACGAACTGATGAAAGAAATTCGAGCCCTGCGCGCTGAAGTAGCCGCCTTGCACCGACACCAACAAACGGTTTGGGCAAGTCGCCACAGCGCTAAAGACTGACGCTTGGCGTTTAATATCACGCATGAAATTTTTAATCCGCTCCTTTTTCAAAACCCTGCGCGTCGTCCTCGGGCCGGTCATCTTGCTCAAAGAACGCCTGAGTCGGCCAGCGGGTTTGGTGCGCGCGCAGGACGCGCAAATCAGCGTCGACAAGCAGTGTGAAAGCTTGGCGCTTTACCAGTACAAAACCTGCCCGTTTTGCATGAAAGTAAGGCAAGAAATGCGCCGCTTGTCGCTGCCGATTCAGCGCATTGACGCGCAAGCTGAAGGCCTTAACCGCGAGGCGTTGAGGCAAGGCGGCGGGCTCGCCAAAGTACCCTGCTTGAAGATCACAGATGCCGCAGGTAGCAGCCAGTGGCTTTACGATTCGGACAAAATCACGGCCTATCTGCGCGGCCGTTTTGCAGACAGCTCAGTTAGCTCAGTCCAGGCCTGAGACAATTTTCCGAATGTGCTCGGGCAGGCTCTTGGCTTTTTGCGCCGGAAAGTCAACCCAGATGATGGTGGCACCACCGGCCGCGTAAATCACGCCGGGCTGGTCGACCCGCTCCATCGTGGCCCACGTCTCAAAGGTCGTCCGCTTCGCATCGCTCACGTACATTTTGACCAGCACGTCGCCCGGGTATTCAAGCTGTTTGTAAAAGTTGCAAAAGGCGTTGACGATGACCGAGCCGTCGCCTTTGGGGTCGGGCATAGCGCCAATGCTGCGCGTCCAGTCAACGCGGATCGTCTCTAGGTAACGAAAGTAAGAGCAGTTGTTGACATGACCCATCGCGTCCATGTCGCCCCAGCGGATCGGGATGAGCATGTCGTAGACGAATTTTTTATGCTCGGGAAGCTCGAACTTCATGCGTGGGCCTTGGTTAAAAACTAGGATGCTGAGCGTGAACTACAGACACGTGGCGCAATTATGTGAGCTGCATCCACGGTGCAGACTAGGCGGCATAATAAAACCTAATGTCCGCGGCTGGTGAACCCTCACCCCCGCGACGAATCCGACACCGCAAAACCAAATTTTCACGGAGCTCCCCACCGCATGAACAACGAAGACATCTTGGCCCAATTCGGTCCGCGTGAAGCCATGGACTACGACGTGGTGGTGGTTGGCGGTGGTCCCGGCGGCTTGGCCGCAGCGATTCGCCTGAAGCAACTGGCCGCAGAAAAAGGCAGCGATATTTCTGTTGTGGTGTTGGAGAAAGGCTCTGAGCCGGGCGCGCACATTCTTTCGGGCGCGGTGATGGACCCGAAAGCCTTGACTGAATTGATCCCCGACTGGAAGGCGCTGGGCGCGCCCTTGAACCAGCCTGTCACATCAGATGAAGTGCTGTTTTTAAGCGAACAAGGCAGCACCAAAACACCGGGGTTTTTAGTCCCCGACTGCATGCACAACGAAGGCAACTACATCGTCAGTTTGGGCAATGTGGTGCGCTGGTTGGCGCAGCAAGCGGAAAACCTCGGCGTTGAAATTTTCCCCGGCTTTGCGGCCGCTGAAGTGCTTTACAACGAAGACGGCTCGGTCAAAGGTGTGGCCACCGGCAATCTGGGCGTCAGCAAAACCGGCGAGCCTGGCGAGAACTTTCAGCTCGGCATGGAACTGCACGGCAAGTACACGGTGTTTGCCGAAGGTGCGCGCGGCCACTTGGGTCGGCAGTTGATCAGCCGCTTCAAACTGGACGCAGGCAAAGACCCGCAAGCCTACGCGCTCGGCATCAAAGAATTGTGGGAGATTGACCCGGCCAAACACAAAGCCGGTTTGGTCGTGCACACTGCCGGCTGGCCGATGAAGTCGGACACCTATGGCGGCGGTTTCATGTACCACTTGGAAGACAACAAGGTCACGCTCGGACTGGTCACGGGCCTTGACTACAGCAACCCCTACCTCAGCCCGTTTGAAGAAATGCAGCGCTGGAAAACACATCCCGTCATTCGCCAGTACCTTGAAGGCGGCAAGCGCATCAGCTACGGTGCGCGTGCCATCACAGCCGGCGGTGCCCTGAGTTTGCCGAAGACGGTGTTCCCGGGCGGTGCCTTGGTCGGCTGCGAAGCCGGTTACCTCAACGCCGCGCGCATCAAGGGCAGCCACGCCGCCATCAAAACCGGCATGCTGGCAGCAGAAGCGGCCTACGCCGCAGTCACCAATGGTCGTCAACACGACGAACTCAGCGCCTACCCGGCGGCCTACGCCAAGAGCTGGCTGGCCAAAGAACTGAACCAATCACGCAACTTCAAAGCTTGGTTCAAAAAAGGCTTGTACATGGGCTCGTTCATGACCGGCATAGAGCAGTGGTTGCTGCCGCGCCTGGGTATTCAAAGCCCGCCGTGGACGATGCATCGCACACAGCCCGACCACCTCATGCTGAAACCGGCGGCTGAGTGCCAGCCGATCGTCTACCCGAAGCCGGACAACAAGATCACCTTTGACCGACTGAGTTCGGTGTTTGTCTCGAACACCAACCACGAAGAACAGCAACCCGCACATCTGACGCTGAAAGACGCCAGCGTGCCCGTCAGCGTCAACCTAGCCACCTACGCCGGCCCTGAAAGCCGTTACTGCCCCGCCGGTGTTTATGAATACGTGAAGAACCCGGACAACACCGACCGGCTGCAGATCAACGCGCAAAACTGCGTGCACTGCAAAACCTGCGACATCAAAGACCCGACGCAAAACATCGTCTGGGTCACACCCGAAGGCGGCGGCGGACCCAACTACAGCGGTATGTAAAACGCAGGCCGCTCAGTCGCGGTAGCGCTCGCACAGGGCTTGCGTGGCGCTGCGAAAAGCCCCGACGTCACTGCCAACGCCGACAAAGGTCGCTCCCATCGCCAAGTAGTTGCGGGCTTGTGACTCGATGGGCGCCAGAATGCCGACCGGTTTGCCGGCGGCCTTGACGTCGGCAAACACCTGAGCGATCACGGCCTGAACCTCGGGGTGCCCCGGATTTCCCAAATGGCCGAGCGCAGCAGATAAATCGGACGGTCCAACGAAGACGGAGTCAACCCCGTCTAGCGCCGCGATCTCTTTGACCGCGGCGACACCCGCCAAACTCTCAATTTGCACCATCACGCAGATGTGCTGGTTGATGTTCTTCAAATAGTCCGGAATAGAGCCGTAGCGATTGCTGCGCTGTGTCACGGCCACACCCCGAATACCTTGCGGTGGATAGCGCGTGGCGGCGACCGCACTGCGCGCTTCTTCAGCGCTTTCAACGAAGGGCACCAAGAAGTTATAAAAGCCCGCGTCCAGCAATCTTTTGATCTCGACAGCGCTGTTGGATGATGGCCGCACAATGGGTGCGGTAGGGCTGTCTTTGAGCGCCATGAGCTGCGGAATGAAGGTGTTGACATCGTTGGGCGAATGCTCGCCGTCGAGCAGAATCCAGTCAAAACCAGCCAAGCCCAGAATTTCAGCCGTGATCGGACTGGCCAGCGACGACCAGCAACCCATGAGTTTTTTGCCAGCCAGCAAATCGCGTTTGAAGCTGTTGGGGAACGATTGGTAAGGAGCGGTGGGCGTCATGGTGGAGCTTTCGGTGTGATTCTTTGCGCTAAATCAGAAAATGGGCGCTGCTGACTGGACTTTTCATGATACTTTGATAAAGTCACCGCACGCTCAGAGATCAGTCATGCGTTGTCTGATATTTGGCAGCACAACGCCCATCCTTTCATCTCAATCACCACTCGATGCTTCCCCCAACCACCTTGACTCCCGCCCACAGTGGCTTGGCCACCTTTGCCCTGCAAGACCGAGGCGAGGCGCGTCGTCCGCGCGGTTTGGTGATTGAAGTGGTCGACAGCCTCGCTGGCAGCATTCGGGAAGGCCAGCTCCAACCAGGCACCAAACTGCCAACTGAAGCTGAAATCATGAGTCATTTCGGCGTCAGCCGCACTGTTGTGCGCGAAGCCATTTCAAAGCTACAAGCTTCTGCACTGGTTGAAACCCGCCACGGCATCGGCACCTTTGTGCTGGCCCTCCAAGACCCCGGCAACTTCAAGATTGCGGCGGCAGACTTCACCACCATCGCCGATGTGATTTCAGTGTTGGAGTTGCGCATCAGCTTGGAAACCGAGACCGCTGGGCTCGCCGCACTGCGCCGCACGCCTGACAATCTGTTGGCCTTGAAAGCCGCCTTGGATGCCTTCAAGGTGTCGATTCAAGAAGATTCAGATGCGGTGCCACCGGACTTCCAGTTCCACATGGAAGTGGCTCACTCGACAGGCAACCGCCACTTTGCCGACCTGATGACCTACCTCGGCACCATGATCATTCCGCGCACCCGCGTCAACACGACACTGAACGCACCCGAGGGTCGCTTGAAGTATTTGCAACGCGTCCACCATGAGCACGAGCACATCTACGAGGCGATTCAAAAGCAAGATGTAGAGGCGGCTCGGGCGGCGATGAGAACGCATTTGTCAAACAGCCGCGAGCGCCTGCAAAAAGGCAACAACCTGCACACGATGCAGCCATAGGCACAGGCAAAACCTGATGAATTGACAGCCGTCAATCAGAAAATCCACTGCAGCCGTCTAAATCATTAGCCCCTAAGCTACTAAACCTGTAGCAAATGACCTTCACGCAGCCAATTTGCGTTATATTTAACAGCCACAGCGTGCGCTCATTGAAGCTACGGAATATTTAAAAGAAGACGATAAGAGGAATGGCTCAATGAGTGCGAAGGAAAACGCGGCGGTGGGTCAACTGCTGGAGTTGCTGGAATCACGCTATGCACTGCGCGTTCTGTGGGCTCTCAAAAACGGCCACCCCCAAACTTTTCGGCTGCTGCAAGACAGCATCGGCCAGATCACGCCGAACACGCTGAACACCCGCATCAAAGAGCTTCGCGCAGCCGGCCTGCTGCACCATGACGGCGCCGGCTATGTCGTGACAACCACAGGCGCAGAGCTTTTGAAGCGCCTGAACGAGCTGCCCGCCTTTGCCAGCAAGTGGTCGGCCACCCAGGCCAAAGCCGCCATTCCCATCAAACCCGCTAAATAAGCCTGCACCTGGGTGCGGGCTTTTATCAATCCCCTGTCTTGAAAAAGGTTTTGGCAGCCCCAAGTGGCCTGCTTGACCGCATTCTCTGACCGCATTTCTCAACAAGTTCCAATGCAACAAAACAACTCACCCGAACAAAATCAAAGCCTGACCGGCGCCCCCAGTCCTGAAGAACTCGAAGCGGCGCAAGCGGCCAACGAAGTCGACGCCATTGAGGCGCTACCTGGTTTGCAAGCTGAGATCTTGGCCTTGCAAGCCAAAAATACAGAATTGGCCGACAGCTACTTGCGCGCTAAAGCTGAAGCAGAAAATGCACGTCGCCGGGCTGATGAAGAAATCTCAAAGGCGCGTAAATTTGCGCTCGAGAGCTTTGCAGAAAGCCTGCTACCGGTTGCCGACAGCCTTGAAGCCGGTCTGCAGCTCAAAGAGGCCAATGCCGAGCAAATCCGCGTAGGTACAGAAGCCACGCTGAAGCAGCTCAAGAGTGCACTGGAACGCAACCGCGTGATGGCCATCGACCCCGTCGCGGGCACCAAGTTCGATCCGCACCAGCACCAAGCCATCAGCATGGTGCCGCTGCCGGCGGAGTCCACGCAAGAGGCCAACACCGTGGTCATGGTCTTGCAAAAAGGCTACCTCATCGCTGACCGCGTGCTGCGCCCAGCACTGGTCACCGTGGCCGCGCCCAAATAAAGCGGAAACTGAAAATAAGCTTTCAACCTAGGCCTTGAAGTTACAGCACTTAACCTTAAGTCAGCTTCACAGCATCATTCAAACAATTACTTGGCCAGATGAGCAGACCCCGACATCGAGGTCTTCTGACGGCAGCATCGATTAAAAATAACAGGAGTTAAGCATCATGGGAAGAATCATCGGGATTGACCTCGGAACCACCAACAGCTGCGTGTCC
>Ga0208916_10000375_pt1 | contig 21536 bp, 48 predicted proteins | sample DEB19_08_DNA_5_FD_184523 | JGI IMG/M metagenome (GOLD analysis project Ga0208916, IMG submission 184523) | Aqueous microbial communities from the Delaware River and Bay under freshwater to marine salinity gradient to study organic matter... | ecosystem: Environmental > Aquatic > Marine >... | reverse complement strand
GGATAGAATCTGGATTCTCACCATTATTCTCCAACCAGTTTTCTACGTCAATAATACAATCTTCTGCGTGACTAATAGAGGATGCCATCTCATTTGATTTTAAATCCATTATTTCACTCCAAAATGTTCTATGATGGTTTCTGCTGCGATTATTGCACTGGAATATTCTTTATCATAACAAATATCTGTGCATTCATTAATAATCTTTTCGATCATTGCATTGAGATTATCTTTAGTAAAACCATATATCTTTTGCTGTTTACCATCCACGGTCTCATAATCATCATATAAATGAAATTCGGTTACAAGTTCTTTTATTCGTTCATTCATTCTATAATCTCAATCCAGACCCAACGGTCTCCAATACAAGTCCAATATCCGTTCATCATTATAAGTCCTGATATATCATTGCTTGTGCATACTCACGCTGACCATTGGTACTAATAGTCATGGATACGCCTCCCTGACACTTCCAACCGTCAACCAGTAAGTCCGTAACCTTATTCTCAAAGGCATTAACGTCCCAGTCTTTTACTATCTTATAATAAAAATTCATAGGTTAGTAACCACTGCCGATAAATTCAATGCCACCACAATAAAGGTAAATAATATAGTCCTAAACTTGGCACCTTCAATCATTTGTTCCACTAATACTGCCAGTGCCAGTGCAAAACACACCAGATTAACTTGAAACATTCCGTCCATAATCACTCCTTACCAAATACTTGTGTTTAAATGGTACGTCCACACCATTATAAGAGATAACTTCACAGAGAAACCATCCAGAATGATCCAGACCCATACCACCAGGGATATATGTCACCTTAAAATGATTCATCATAATAGAGAAAAACAACCAGTATATTCTTTATAGTTCAATACTTGAAATGCCGTATTAACACCACGATACATACGCATTACACATACATCACCACGTACACCCACTGTATTAAATGACATAATCAAACCTCCGTTAATTCTTTATAGAGATAATCAATATCCCGTATATTCAGTTCACGAACCAATTCAGCATCAGTAAAGTTATTATAACCCTTGAAACCAGATGCCAGTATAATATGCAATAACTCCTGACCATAATCAGGGTCAGTATTATAGTTCTCATTCATTATGGTACTATAATAATCATCATCAATCAATGTATTAATAACCCGTGTACGATTAAACATAATAATATCCTTTTCAATTCATTCAATAACAACCATTATACAGATACCAAGGCAATTGGCAATAATCAGTGTTGCGTATAAACAACATAGTATAATAGAGTAGATGATAAACCAGTTATTATAACCGACCTATCAACCACTCCGTTATAACCTATTGATTAATAAACCACTTCGTTAAAAGTTTACCTGAAAGTTTACCTGACTATTAAGTTATCCACAAAGAATAACAGTTATACACAGAGTTATCCACAGTATACGAAAACCTGCGCGGAGGTGTCGCGGTATATCGTTACCCATGAGGTCTTAGTTTCTGTGTGCGATCCGGTAACCTTGCCGAAACCGCACAGGATTAACCAGGACGCCACGAAATTAATACTCTGAGCCCTCATAAAGCATATTCTCAAACTCATAATAAATCGCTCGGACTTCATCGATGAAACCAATTTCACATAATAAACTGGCCTCTGCCTGCACCTCAGCGTCACCAATACCCCTATTATATACCATTACCTCTAAATCATCCAAGCGCATTGATATCTCTGCCATTTTGCTCATAGTATTATCCTTTTAATTAATCGTTATAACCTTCAATCACCATATCATCAGCCAGAGAATTCAAATAACACAGAAAGGACTCTTTATATGCGATTGGATCTAGTGTTTCCAGTATGGACGAAGCATTGAATAAACAACCAGCAACCATTACAGGACTATCAGCATCCGAATCCAAACAATCACGGAACATATTCTCAGCGTCATCCATGGTGATTTTATCTTTAATCATAATCTTGTCCGTTTCTTTAGTGTATGGAAGCATTATACAGGCGCTGTGGCAATTGTCAAGCGGTCTGCTGTTGTTTATACGCAACAACCGCACTATTTTTGGCAGGTTTTCTACGCTTCACGGTGCGGGTGGTGGTTACAGTATAGGCAGTGGAGGTCAGGAATTCGACCATGGACTGGGCGACTTGCTCTTTTGAGAAGGTTTTCATATTGTCAATGCTCATGGTATCTCCTGTTTATCGATTCAATACAACCATTTTACAGAAACCAAGGATATTGGCAAGCGCCGGTAACCATTGTTTTTCGCTGAGTTTATACGGTTTGCTCTCCGTCCAGGAATACTTGGCAAGCACATTGTGACTATCAATTTACTGCGGGTGATAGTCGGAGACTCCTATATGGTCGCTCTCCACGTCCACCCCAGGCCTTGCCTTTCGAATCAATACAACCATTTTACAGGCACCGCTGCAATTGGCAAGCGGTCCCCATATGGTTTTGATTGGTTTGCTCTCCGTCCAGGAATCATTAATGCTGCATTCCAACGTAGAATAACAGTGCCAGATTAAGCAGGCATACTAAACCACTATAAATTACCATTCTCACATTTTCACCATTATAATAACGTCCACCATTAATGCCGTTAATGCCAATACCACCACTATTATTACCAATGCCTTTTCCATATTAATTCCTTATACTATCCAGATAGTCCAGAAAGGATGCTTTCAGTACCATGCCACAGAATGTCATTGCTGCAACTATTGCGAAAATCATCATATTGCTTCTCCTTAGTTAATGCAGCCATTCTACAGGTCTACAGGATAATGGCAACCATCCCCTGCTGTTGTATTTTCACAACAAAAAAGATTGCCACAAACCATTGCCATTAGGATGGACACCTGTAAAATGGTTGTATTGAATCGATAAAGAAAGCAAATTATGAAATTACTCTCCACAGGCAATCCAAAAACTCTCAAAGGCCAGAAGCAAGGTTTCAATACCTTCATCCTACACTTGGCACCAGCGACCCTGTCTGGCTATGAAACCTGCCCTAAGCGTACCGATGGATGCTCTGCTGCTTGTCTTAATACTGCGGGTCGTGGTGGCATGTTCAAAAAAGGAGAGTTTACCAATATGATCCAACAAGCACGTATCCGCAAAACCAAACAGTTTTTCGAGAATCGCGATGCTTTTATGGTGGACTTGGTCAAGGATATCATTCTAGGCATTAAGCAGTCCATCAAGCAAAACTTGGTGCCTGTATTCCGCTTGAATGGTACTTCGGACTTGGCATTCGAAAAATACGAGGTTGTCCGTGATGGTGTCAAATTTGACAATGTTTTCAAAGCCTTCCCAGAAGTGGTGTTTTATGACTACACCAAAATCCTTGGTCGTAAAATTCAAGGTCTCTCCAATTACAGCTTGACCTTTTCTGCCGCTGACGGTAATGACGTTGACGTCCTGAAAGCAATGGCACAGGGTTACAATGTAGCTACGGTGTTCGGTCTAAAGAAAACCGAACCAATGCCGGAATTCTACAATGGCAAACCAGTCTTTAATGGTGACGAGTCCGACCTCCGTTTCCTTGATCCAAAAGGTGTGGTTGTTGGATTGTATGCAAAAGGCAAGGCTAAAAAGGACACCACTGGTTTTGTGAAATATCCAGTGGTTATGCTGAAAGCCGCTTGACAATATCCTGGAGACCAGTATAATGGTTTCATTGGATAAAGAAAAGGACACAAAATGATTTTCACAATATTGGCAGTAACGTTTCTCGCTTTCATCGCTGTTGGTACACTGGCAGACTGATAAGGCACTGCTGGTGCTCGAGCACTGGCTGTGGTGTCGCTCTCGGACTGCTTAGTGGTATGAGCAGTGTTATGGTGATATAGGTGGTGGTGGGGGATGAAGTATGAAGCTAATAAAAAGCACCACCTGGTCAAACTCTTTTTCTCCAATTTTTATTTTCTGGAGCTCCCAAGCGTCCACTATCTTTTCTCTCCTAAATTTTTTTCTCAGGACCGTCCTCAACGGAATACAATAATTTCTCAATATCCTCAATAGCACTCAAAGCATACCCACACCACTCAATGGGTAGTTCTTGATACAGACGATCCATTCGCATCAGAATGAGTTCTTTAATATCGTCGTTCATCCCAACACACCGAATCGTCCAAATGCATTATTCAACTTTGGCACACCATTCACCATTTCTTTCTCCCATTTAATATCAGTGCGAATCACTATGATCCACTTTGATTTCTTCTCCATCGTTTCTATCATATTCTTAGTATCAACACATTCATAATCCCAGAAGGCTATCAATCCATCTGCGTATTGGGACATAACTCCAGTGTCATTGATGTGTACCTGTGGAAGTTTATGTTTATTTGCATACCGTGTACCTAACGAATGTGTAGAGATAACCTCAGTGATTTCTTCCCATGGTGGTATGATGATATGCAGATAGGAGCTGAAGTAACTCCAGTTGGTAAAGTCCGGAGGCGCGGCAATGATGGTTTTCACCTTACTTCATTCCATAATTCTACAATAATATCCGGTATTGGATTCATTGAACTGGTTGCAATCTGATAAACAATATCGCGTATATCTCGTCTACTCTTATAAGAACCAATAAACAACCCGTGTGGATTGTGGAAACCCCTTAGTGTGTCAGCAGAGGACACATAGACATAATGTGGGAACAATTCTGTGGTAAGTTCTGTATATTTTCTATTGGTGAATTGTTCAAACTCGCGCAGGTTACCAGCAATAATAAAAACAGGAATCATTTGTCTTTAAGTTGTTGAATGGCATCATAAACATCAGCTGCAGTCTTAGCTGCGTTAATACCTTCCAAATTTTCTTTAAGTGCCGCACGAGCCAAAACCCATTTAATAATAAATTCTTCTTTGGTCATTGATCGTGGAGTTGGTGGTATAAAGTTCATTTTGGTTGTGTAGAATAATATAAGAAGGCGTAATATGCACCTAAAATCATCCAATATGCGATGACGGTTTTAATTGCAGACCGATGATAATAACTACCACATACTGTGTATGTCATACCTAACATAAACGAGAAAATGTTCAGTTGGTATAACGAGATATCAAAAAGGTGGAAGCTGGACATTAATCTGGTGGTTCACTTGTAATTATATCAATATCGGAGTTTTCGGGACGATCTGGTCGTTCAAAACAATAACTACAAAGTTTGTCTCCACACACTTCTTCTAACCATAGCAGAGATTCGTCATCATAATGAGCGTCATATACTGCGGAGTATCGTTTTGTCATATTAACACATTGGTGAACCAAGTCCGGTTGGACAATTTGGCTGTGAGCATGAATAACTCATGACACCACTTAATGATAACCCACATTTAGGACAAGTTTTAAACACATCTTGTGTTGGTATGAATGTTGTAGGAAAAATGGGAAAAACCGGAGGAACCGCCATGTCAACTTGGGATAGTTTTTCTTTTACAATAGGTGTAGTAATATTCCCTGTTGAAATGTGTCCCTGTAACCAAAAGCAAAAATCTCTAGGTGTCATTTTAAATCCTTGATGTTGGACCATCGTTTCAACTTGTCACGTTTTGCGTGTCTTGCTTTATTTACGTTACTATCAGATATTATACACTTCTCTATGAGAATGTCAACCATACAGAGTAGGTCTCCTATTTCTTCCTCCAAGTGCTCTCTATTTGTATTTTGATTGTTTTCGGGATACCTGTTATCAAAATCAAATCTAAAAACTTTGGATATGGCCTGTACTACTTCAGCACATTCCTCTTGTGTAATATGGAGAATTTCCTCTATCTGGTCGTTCATCATCATTCGCTCAGAAAACTTGGACTACCAGTTTGGTTGACAAAATCTTCTGCAATATCTTCTGCATGTTCCACATTATGTGCCACGCTCTTATTAAAAAACTTATCATCGAGAAATAGTTCTACAGCCCAATATGTACCGCCGCCAGTTTCAACTCTTGTTACTGTAGCGCTGCGACCATCATTATAATATTCTGAAATTAACATAAAAGACTCCTTAAGCAATTAATCCAATAAAACGATTCAAGACTACTCGGTTTGTTATACGATTACTTGTATATTTTGAAAAAGCATTTACGAGACCACGAGTAGTAGGATTGTCTCTCACATTAAGTGTTGCTTCTTCATCCGTATCTAGTCCATTGGATCTTAGAATATAATATTCATCAAAACCCACATTGGTTTGAATGGTGTATCTTTCTTTTCTAAATTGATCTTTAATAACTTCCAATTTTTCAACTGGTGTGTTTGGATAGAAATCATACACCTTTTTGTTGAAGTCTCTACCAGAGATAATATAAAACCCAATGATGTTACATTTGGTTCGTGCCTTCAGTAACTTAATTAGTGCTGATGTTTGTTCCTTGACATAGTTACCTCTACCACCAGCAGCGCGAGTAACATCCACAACTTCTTGATGTTTACTGACAGTATCACGAATCACCACATGTGTTTTTCCACCAGAAGTAATATCTGGCGCACAAAGAACATCAGCATAACGGCCAGTTTGTTGTGGATACATTTTACGGTCATCATAAACATGTACCAGTGTACGACCTTCACCATCGGTAAGGAATACAGTGTTTACCACTTGCAGTTTGTTGATCTTCTGGAAGTGTGGAATAATTTCCATTGCAGCAATGATTGTTTCATTTAATGGTGTACCTTTCAGTTGCATCCATTGCGGAACATAACCCGTTCGACGTTGTGAACCAATACCGGCCATTTGCACTAGTGCTGATGCTGCATATGTGTATTCAGCCACAGTCATTCTACTGGATAGAATATTCATCAATGAGAAACCAATCATTTTCAGATCACCTGCTTTTGATGTAGGTGTATAATCTAATGAACTGTCTGATGCATCTACAATCGAATATACTTCATATGGAATGTTAACCTTCTTACAAAACATAACCAGATTGATTAGTTGCTTTACCGTGTTACTCAAGTGGTCACACATTGAACCAGACCAATCAAGGAACATAACAAGACCGTGTGACTTACCACCAGGAACGACAGAAACCTTTTTAAAGATATCTTCACTGAATTGATAAGAGAAAATCTTGGACATATTCAGATCACCAGTTTTAGCCACAGTGGACCGTTTCATCTGGTCCGCATTTTTGCGAAGTTCAAACTCTTTGACGAGATACGAAACAACTTTGTTACTTTCTTTTTTCAGACGGAGATATTCATCGTGTGATGTATTATGACCCTCTGATTTATATCGTTGCCACAAAGTCTTATAGTCATAGATTGCTTTCGTAATATCCACTTTTGGGATATTTGCATAACCATATTCACCAGGTCGTTCTTCATACAATTGACTTTCATTTTTGTGAAATGCATCATCGGTGTATGAACGAATTTCTTCAGGAACAGGTTCTGGTTCTTCCGGTTCTGCTTCATCTTCGTCAGCAGATTGTGGTTCAGGTTCATCTTCAGAATCAGTATCTTCCGGGTCTTCATCTTCACCAACATCACCACTTGGACTCGGTTTAGGTTCAGATTTACTTTCTTCTTCGTACTCTTCCTGTTCTTGTTCTTGTTGTTTTTGTTTTTTCTCTTTCTTCTTTTCTTGTTCTTCTTCTTGTTGTTGTTTCATAAACTCACAAATACGTTTGGTGAGGTCAATTACCTCATCATATGTTTCAGTAGTTTCGACTTCATCAAGTAGTTCACGTTCTTCTTCATTAAATTGAATACGCATACCTGCACCACCCTTACAATGAAGGTTGATACGGTCAATAAAATTTAGTGCATCACAATCTTTGCCTTCGATTTCAAAGAAATCTTTTTCAATCAGTTCAGTGTATGCTCGAACAAATGAATTTCTAAGTCCAGGATATCGATTTTTGATTTTACGTTCGATACGAGAATCTTCTACAACATTCAGCACTGACATATTTACTTTGTCAGCTTTCGCTTTCATCATACTATCTAATGGAGTGTACAAAGCATGTCCAACCTCATGTCCCATGAATAGGTCATAAAGTTGACTTGAAATGTTTTTATCTAGTACAGGAACAGTGAGTACACGATTTTTAACATCGAATGATGCTGTTGGCACTGGTCGTTGTTCAACGGTAAGATTTTCTGTCGCCATTAGTTTGGCGAGAATGGACTTAGAATCAATTAATTGCATTATATATTGTCTTTTTTCGCGGTTAGAGTAACACAACCATCTTCAATCTTGAAATTTAGTACGGTTCCTTCGTCCCAACCCAGTTCCTTCAGCATTTCTTCGGGAAATTCAATGAAAACATCGCCGGATCCATCACCAACGTCTTTCACTTCACTAAAATAATGATTATTCATAACTTTCTTTGAGTTTTTTATACCAATCTTGATCTTTTTCATGCAAAGACATAGTGACCCATTGTCGATTAATCAATTCGAGTTCTTTAAGAGTGTCGGAACTGTTCTTGAACCGGTCTATTAAGTTGTTTTGCGACGTTTTCATTGTTTCGTTAGTCATTTTCCGACACTTTCAGTGGATGCTTACTTTTCCTTAGATATCCGGCGACATTTTTGTGTTTTATCACCGGTTTAATCGGTGTTCGACACACCGGACGCTTCAGTTCTACTACAAATTTTGAATTCTTCATTGTTATCTCCTCATTGTTGCAATATCCACTGCTTCTTCATCAGAAAAGATGGGGACAGCGTTTGACTTGTGCATAGTACCAATGCCTTTGACCTTAGTTCCCGTATATACAGGCGTGGGTTTTCTGGAACAATCATGATACTTGCTGTTTAGACTGGGATATTTAACGGTTTCTCGACCTGGAGGGATTCCAATGGAATATACCTTGGGAGCCTTAACTTTCAAGGTCTTTTCAGGATATTTCTGCATTAGTTTACTCCAAGAATCATCCAATTCCCTCTGCTTTGCATTGGGATTCTTCTTTTTCTTGGAACTTCTGGAGTTTGTATATATTATCATAGTGTGACCATTATAACATAGTCAGGATAATTGTCAACTCCAGTGTTGTATTTTTACAACATCAAGGACTTATCGCATTTTTCGGCGACTTTCTTTGACATAGGCGGGATCGTAATAATCTACTTCTTCCCTATTATATTTTTTAGACTTTTTCACTTCTTCATTCTCTAACTTACGTTTCTTTTTAGTAACGTATTCGTAATCATAATCATCTTCGTTGTAGTCTCTAATTTTGTAAGACTGACTTCCGTATTTCGACACTTTATAGCTCCTATTTTAATGTCTCAAATGTGATACCTCGGATTTTCATCTCTGGCATATTATGCATATCAATGTCAGTAATATAAGTTAATTCTGACATTGGGTAGCAATACTTTACCAACTTCAATAAGTTACAGACGGTACCATCACCATCACTGAACGCAAATATCTCATCTGCAATTCTTAACCTCTTTACAATCTCTTTTCTATCTTCATAATCGTAAGTGTGGCCACCACGACAAAGTTCCAAAAACATATCTGTGTGAAGGCCGACAATTAACCAATCGCCTTTAGATTTGCAATATTTAAGGAACTTTAAGTCGTTGGGTGTAAAAGGATCGAACTCACCAGAAGTGATAATGATCCGTTCTCTTTTAATCATGGAATAAGATTGGGGAATGCCTCTTTGACGAACTTATAATCTAGACCTTTTACTCCCAAATCTTTTTGGAAGATGCCTAGAATAACTTCTGCTTCACGAGGTTCAATAGATTCTAAAATCTGCAATAGAATTTCTTCTTGGCGCCGAGGTGTTAGACTTTCTGCCGTTGCGTCGCCTTCTACAAACATATACAATCTGCGCAATTGTGAATTCAGATTGTCATGTGTGATACCTGGTAGCATATCAGTAGGTAACTTATAGTTCTCAGGTAGTTCTTTTACTTTCCATTGATATTTCGGATGAAAGGTGAGTTCCAAAACTTTAACCAATGTTGCAGATAGATTTTTCTCAATCACCGACATTCGTTCTTTTTTATTTTTGGCTTCTTCAAATTCATCAAAAATTTCATATACATTTTTCATTAAAATTCCTCAATAACATCAATTAAATTTTTCATTTTATGTGCAATGAAATAGTCCAGAATCTTTTGTTTCGATACTGGTTTTGTTTCTTCATAACTATTTATAATTCCAGTTTGAATATCTGATGGAATGTTCCGCAGGTCGATCAATACACTATTGCGTGAATAACCAGTCTTTGCAGTATCATCATATTCATTGTTATCTTCTTTCATGAACTTCTCCAACTTACCCTTGGTAACAGGTGTTTGACGTAGATCACGAACGAAACAATCACTAGGAGATATGATGTTTGGAATACCATCACCCTTATCACCCTTGATGATTTTCTCTTTCAGTTCATTCAATGGATTTTCAGACACAAGAAATTTCTTTTGTGCTGGATTGTATTGCTTGACTTTGTACTGACTGCGACCATTGTATTGTTGTAATTGTAAAAAGTCACCATCACTGGAAATGATTAGTATATCTTCATGCATAATGTGACGAGGAACCAAAGTACCAATAATATCATCAGCCTCAGCACCTTCAACATCAATTACCTTGTATGGGAAGTTTTCTTTTAGTTCAACCTTAAACTTGGCCAGCATATCAAAGATGAGATGCCAATCCAGGTCAGATTTTTCACGAGATTTTTTGCGACCAGCTTTGTAGAAAGGAAAGAACTCCTTACGCCAGTATTTGCGGTTGTCAGAACACAACACGACTTCGCCATAGTCTTTACGGAAGTTCTTCAGGTGAGTCCTGATGATGTTTAGGATCATATGGCGAACCAATCCTTCTTCCAACTTAACACCCTTTTGACCTGAGATTTGTGCCATCAGGCCAGAAAGCAATACTTGATTTAGGTCAACGAGAATCATAACAAACTTTCTTATAGTTTCAAAAACACCATAGTATCATGAAAAATCAGTATTGTCAATTGTTTCTTTCATGGTATTCACTAAATTGATGGAGGTTGTTGTTTTTCGAGCAACCAAACCATAAAAGTCCTGGGGAATCAACATAGCAATATAAGTCCTAGGTTCTACAAGGATCGCATCATAAGAATCAAATTCGATTGCATTACCATCTTTTACTTTAAACAATACAATGTGGTATTCCAAACCCATTTCACTGCCACCAACAGATTCGCCCGCATCTTTATATGTACAAACTTCAAACCTAACAGTTCCTTCTTCTTCGTCAGGCAAAAACATTAATGCATCAAACTCTTTCACACTATTCAAAAAATTAAGCATTCAAATCCTTAATGTGTGAATTTCTCACTCTACACATAATCCATGTATTGTAATAATCATCACTTTCTAAAACGTTATTAATAAATTGCTCTTTGGCTTCAAGATAACCACATATGCCTTTTGTTTTGCATAGGTGAATGATTTCTCTTTTAAAGTTATCTTGTCCGTGTAATGCAACATCTTGTTTTAAACTATCACTACTTCCATAATATGTTTTCCAATCAGACGCTGCCTTATAACGTTTCTTCTTGCCCTTGACTTGTTTTGTCTTTGACGAGTAAAAGAATTTCTTGCCGATGTATTTTCTATTGTTGGTTAGATTGGTGATAACATATACAAAACCGTAGTTATCACCAATCAACTCATCGACAAACTCTATACCGTTGTGTAACCAGTTTAGTTGTCCCATTTAGTTTGTTCATCATCGTCAAATTCTTCATCATCTTCATCCATTGATTCTTCAGTTAATTCTTCAATGACTTCACCACAAAACGGGCAATGCTCAGGGTAATGTTCAGACACTAGTTCCTCTACATATTGTACAACATAACTAGATTCGCAGCTATTACATTCTGCTGTTATTATTTTTTCGGTCATTTAATTCCTTAGTTGGCCCAAACATCACCCCAATCTCCAGACAAAGCACCTTTTGCATAATCGGTTGCTCTATTTTCGAAAAAGTTTGTATGTGTTGGTGCGTTAATCATTTCTTCTACCCAAGGCAGAGGATTCTTTTTCACTTTAAAGATGCCTTTTAGACCTAATGATATTAAACGTCTATCAGCAATATATCGAATATACTTCTTTACATCTTCAGATGATAGTTCTTCCATTCCACCCATACTGAATGATAGATCGATAAACTTATCTTCCAACTCTACCATTTTTTCTGCAATTGAATAAATCTTACCCTTCAAATCATCATTCCAAATTTCTTTATTTTCTTCTATATATGTTCTGAACAATTTAATCATCGATTCACAATGTTGTGTTTCATCAACGATTGACCATGTTACAATTTGACCCATTCCCTTCATCTTGCCGTGTCGGGGGAAGTTGAGTAACATGATGAATGAACTGAATAACTGCATGCCTTCAGTGAATGCGGAGAATACTGCAATGTTTGCTGCAGTATTTTCTTTACTGTCTGCATTGCTCGAAATGCCTAACACATATTCATGTTTCTCTTTCATCTCTGCGTATTCTAAGAACTGATTGTATGTAGTCTCCGGTAAACCTAGGGTTTCAATCAGGTGTGAATATGCAGCAATGTGTAGTGCTTCTCTGGCAGCAAAACCAAGAAGCATCATTCTCACTTCAGGTTGTGGAAAATGTGGAAGATAATTATTAACATAACCACCAGCAACATCAATATCTCCTTGTGTAAAGAATCTAAAGATATTGGTTAAAAATTGCTTTTCTTCATTTGTTAATTTCTTTTTCCAATCTTGAACATCTTCTGACATTGGAACTTCAGTGTGTAACCAATGACTCTGTTCATGTTTCAACCATGCATTATAAGCCCATGGATAATTGAACGGTTTGAAAGAACTTCTTTCTTCTGTTAAATTTAAATTTGTTTTCTTAATCATTTAACCAACTCTCTAATTCTGTTTTTTGCATCATTCCCGTTTTTCTTTTAATTTCACCATTTTCATCTAACATAACCAAAGTGGGAACACCTCTGATACCATATTCAATAGCAACTTCCGATTCACTATCAATATCAATAACCTCAATTAGAGGTTTGTTTTCAATATCCTCCAATTGAAGTGCTAACATTTTACAAGGTGAACACCAAGAAGCTGTAAATCTCAATACTCTTTTCATTTTTATCCCTCGCAAGCAATACAGTCATTGCCTTGTGCTAGTTGTGTCATGTCAAGTTCTTTAATTACTTGTCGCTCGATTTTTTTAGATACTTTGTCTGCTTTACCAATCTTTTCTGAACGGCAATAGTATAAAGTTTTCAAGCCTTTTTTCCATGCCATGAAATGCATAGCATGAACATACTTAATGTGTGCATCTGGTCTAAAGAACAGATTCAATGATTGTGCTTGATCGATAAACACTTGTCTATCAGCAGCAAGTTCAATAACCCATCGTTGGTCAATTTCCATCGATGTTTTAAAGACATCTTTTTCTTCTTGTGTCAAGATTGCTAGATGTTGTACAGAACCATCGTTTGCAATGATGCTTGACCAGATATCAGGTAATTCATCTTCAAGCAAAACTTTAGATTTTAATAGTTTTTCTAACCATTTATTCTTATTCAAGAATGATCCGGAAAGAGTATCTTGTCTATAAGCATTAGCGCGATAGGGTTCAATAGAAGGCGATGTATTACCCATGATGATGGAACTCGAAGCATTAGGAGCAATGGCCATAACATGAGAGAAACGATGGCCAGTACCAATAGCATCAGGAGCCTCACCGCGTTCAGTGCCCAGTTGAATATTCGCATCATTTAATCCCTCACGAATTGATTTGAAGATTTTATTATTGGCAACTTTAGCCATAACACCTTCGAAAGCAATTCCATTGCGTTGTAAGTAAGCATGAAAGCCAAGAGCGCCAATACCAATGCTTCGCTCGCGGCCGGCAGAATACCTTGCTCGGGAAATACTATCAGGTGCATTGTCAATAAAATACTGGAGAACATTATCCAACATTTCGGCCACATCTTTGAGAAATAAAGGTTCATTTTTCCATTCATCATAAGTCTCCAAATTCAAACTAGACAGACAACAAACTGCTGTTCTCTGTTCATTAGTTGGCAATATAATCTCCGAACAAAGATTTGATTGATTCACTTTTAAACCTAAATCTTTTAAGTGCTGAGGTAAATGTCTATTACTAGTATCAATAAAGTGTACATATGGTTCACCTGTCATCATACGCAATTCAAGAATCATTTGCCACAAATGTTTTGCAGAAACAACTTCACGAACTTCTTTTGATTTTGGATCAACTAAATTCCAATCATCACTTGCTCCAGGATTAACCATACAGTTCTCAATGATCTGCATGAAGTCATCAGTAATGTTGATACCATGGTGCAAGTTTAAACAACGAACATTAGGGTCTCCGGTAGGTTTACGCATCTCCAAGAATGGAATAATATCGGGATGACTAATATCCAAATATGCTGCATAAGAACCTCGACGAGTTCGGCCTTGACGGTATGCTAGTGATGACGCATCATACATTTTAAGGTGAGGCATAACTCCAGTAGATTTATCATCCGCTGAACGAATGCCGAAACCAACACCAACGCCGCCACCAAACATAGACAACCAATTAGTTTCTGATAAGTTATCAACTAATCCTTCTGCTGTATCTTCGATGTAATTGAGAAAACATGAAATAGGTAAACCTCGTTTTGCACGACCAAAACTTAAAATAGGAGTTGAATATGATAACCAGTGTTTACTGGAATAATCATATAGTCGTTGTGCATGTTCTGGATTACTACCAAAAGAATGTGAAACAAACGCAAAACGTTCTTGCGGTGAGGCTTCATCTTCTTTCATGTATGATTCTTTTAATCGTTTAATTCCCAATTCATCAAATAGTTTATCCCTATCTAAATCTATTTTGATTCCGAAATGTTCCATAGTTAATATTGCCTTATTATTTTTATTTTGTAAATTGTTCTAATTGTGGCGGAGTCCAACCTTCTGGTTTTAATACTTTGCCATCTTCTCTTTTGTTTACTTTACCTGTTTCTGGATTAATTTTTGCAAGATTTGAACGAGCAACCTCATTCCATGCACCATTTACATCCCAACCTTTCATGTAACAATATCCTAGAATCACCCAGATCATGTCCATGCAAGCATCTAATTCTTCTACTTTATCACTTACTGCTTCTGCTTCCCAAAATTCAACATATTCTTCTTTAATTAATTTTTGATACAAATAAGCATTATCATCATTGCGATCTTGGTCACAGGCTTCAATAAAAGTCTTTACATCATTATACATTCACAAACTCCTTAATCATTGGGAAAACAGTTTCGATTTCTCTGGCACATGCAATTGCTACATCTTGATGTTCTTTCTGTGTACCATTTGCCGACCTGAGTTGTATATAGTGAACCCAAGAACGCAACGTTCCATTCATATACAGACGGGATACGGTCATACCTTCCGGCAATACTGCTCGCGCCTGTTCTTTTGCAATACCCAGTTTAAGAGCACCTTCATAGATTTCTTCAACTCGCATCGACAATTCAAATTGTGTTCTTCTCCACCATTTTTGCAAATCATCATCTTCAGTTGTTACGCTATTTTGACGATTTTTTAAATCTTGCAATCTCGCTTCTTTATATTCCCAACCAAGGTCAGCAACGGCATAACGTTGACTAAACTCTTGGAAAGAGAATGAACGGTGCCGTAGAATTTGTCTTGCAATATCTCGCGTTGTGGTGATCTCCAGACAGACATTAACCATCTCCAGAGGCGACCAATGCTGATTCTTGATAAGATACCTAACTAATTTTTCTGCTGTGTCCGAGTTGTCCTGGTTGGCAGGATTAGACACTCGTGCAGCAAATGCAACTTGTTCTAAAAGGTTCTTGCCGGTGGCGCCTTGTGTGTATGATATAAGTTTCACATCCATTTCTTTTTCTCCATTAAATTATCAGTTTTTTTCCAATTAACAAATTCCATCTTTGCTCTCAAGTTCACAAAGGAATTCTTACTTATTATATCTTGAATTTCATCTGGTGAAAAACCTTCCAAAATCATATCATTAATATCTTTGCTATCAATCATTTCTGGCCAGATAACCACATTGAAATGTTCTTCTATTGCTTTTTCCATCTGCCTACAAATATCTTTATTGCGGGGTTCATTATCAAATACCAATGTGACATTGGATTTATCATACAGTTTGGTAACAGCTTGCAGATTTGAATCCGCAGTAGCTACCGCATTGTCTAGAAATAAGGAGTCAATTGGACCTTCAACCACATAGATCATGCGTTCTGGGTCGATCCTATTGACACCAAACACTTTGTTATTGTCATCATCCAGTTTAACTGTGATATAACGCAATTTGGATTCACCAAGTGACCTACCTTGAAATGCAACCAGATTCTTATCTGCATCATAGAAAGGTAATACCAATCGAGGATCATCTTCCTTCAAACCTTCTTTTTCAATCTCTAAATCGTCAACAAACTTTTTAAAGTCTTGTGCGAAATATAAATCATTATAATGACTTTCTGGAATCTTACGGGATTTAACATAGACTTTTGCATAATGATCTTCTGGTAAAGATTCAATAGTCGGAATGTTGAAACCCTTTTTAAACTTTGGTGCAGGTGCTTTAAATTCATCAAATGTTGGTTTGATATAATTATCTTTCGGACCTACTTCTCCGTTTTTATATCGTTCAAGTGCATACTCTTTCAACAATGATGGATCGACCTGTTCCAAGAAATTATAGAAAGATGTTGATGCGCCACAATTGTGACAACGATAGAAATAATTGTTACTCTTTTTGTATATGTAACCGCGTGCTTTGTTTTTGTGTTTTTCTGAATCGCCGCAGAGAGGACACCTGAAGTTATACAGGTCCTCTTTTTTCTGCGCGAATTTTGGAAGCTTAGGGGAAACTCTCAGTAAGAAAGTTCGATCAATAAAAATGCTCATAATATAATATAATAAAAAAGTTAATTCAGTAGTTTTGTCAGTATGTCAAGTTTGATATTCGAAAGTAACCATAAAATTACAATTATACCACCTGCAGCGGTCCATTTCCATTGCAGGATCTTTCGTAATTCACCATCTTCTTTTTTATTATGTTCCGAAATTTGGTTGCGTAAGCTCTTAATTTCTTCCATAATACGGCGTTCAGTGAGTTCAATCTTATCACCTAGGTTTCTGTCGACCGTAGTGATCCTGGAGTGAAGTTCTTTAATGTCGTTAACCGTATCTTTTTTTCTGGTTTCCATGTCGGTATAAATCTGTTCGACCATACGGTCGTGGTTATCGACTAGTTTTTCAATTACTTTGTCCATTTTATCACACAATTGCGTCAGTGTCAATACTTGTTGTTTCAAAACACCAACATCCACTTTTATTGCAATACAATCTTGATCTGTTTGAATATTTGCCATATCACTTCTCAGTACTCAATTTCTTATGTACTTTGATCTTTTTGCAAACATCTACTTGTTTACCTTTTTTAGTTTCTTTGTGGCAAACTTCTTTAATTTCTGCTGCTTGTACAATGCCGATAGAAGCAAGTAATAATAGATTAGCAATTAATAATGATCTTTTCATTATGCTTCCCTTTAAATGACTGGTTGATATGCAGGAGGCGGTGCAGGTTTGCCACCGTATCCCATAGAAATTGTTGTTGGTTGTTGGACTGCCGGAACAGAATATGGTGATTGTGTATTTTGTGGCACAATAGAATTATTATTTATTGGCGCAGGTGGAACATATACTGAACCTACATTTCCATTGTTTGCGCCACCCAATTTTTCTTGTGTTCTACCAAATGCAGCAATACCAAGAACGGCACCCATTGCAATGTGAAATAAACCAGCACCTTGTAGTGTGATCGGTTGCCACTGAATATTAACTTGTCCGTGGCCGATTGCTTGAATTACACTCCACAATACTGGAAAGAATACAAAGTCACAAATACAAACCAACATGTACATCCAACCCATCATTGGTCGCCACTTGGAGTTCATCCAATCTTCTTTTTTCAATTCACTTTCACTCATGACCTTTTGTTCTTCTGACATATTAAACTCCTAATACATGTAGTGCATGAGCATAGTGTGCTTTGCGATCTTCTAAACCAATAGTTCCACCATTGATGCGTTTAGTCATATTGAGAATATCACCAGTATCAGCAAACTTGTTTAAATTATTGCTTTCCCAGAACCAACATGCAGATTGTGCGGCGCCTTCAAATGTCGCAAGATAATCCGGAACATCATTGACATCCATTTCTAAGCTATCAGCAAATGACTGATAATTACTTTTTCCCGTCAATTGAATCAATCCGCGGCCACAATATCTGTAACCATCACCAGATTCTTCTGGTCCGTTACCCATACGGTTCGCATAGATACGATTCGCAATCTTTTCTTGTTGATGTGCGTATTGTTGTGCTAGTGCATCATTAGGAAAATATTTTGAGAAAATCTTGCGCAGACTTTCCCATTTATAATTTAGATTCTCTTTGATGGTAGAAAATTCACCTGATTCATGAGCACATTGTGCTATGAATGCAGCAATACGTTGTGGAGTATTGATCTCGTAGTCTGGTAACAATTGTTCCAGAACATGATGCCAATGTTCAACATATTTATTTTTAGGTAGTAGTTGTTTTAATTGTTCTAATGTCAGTTGCATTAATTATCCTCATATATCTTCTTCTGTCTTTGATACCAGTCATTCCAGGCATCATTCTTATCTGAACATTCATGATATAGAGTATAATTATTAGAAACGGATTTGGCGACTTCACTCAATTTTGCGCCTTCTTCCAACTTACCTAGCGCAGGGCATTTTTGTAATAATAGTTCTGGTGCTTCTGGGAATTTAAGACTTGATGGAAAGATTGATGCACAACCAGAAAGCAATAAGCATATTAATAGATATCTCATTTTGGTGCCTCCGATGCAGCATTTAATGATTTGACGAATTCAACGGATATTACACATTTATCGTCATACTTAACCACTTCTTTGTCGATGTATTTAATTACATCTTCACCATGTTCTTTAACAATCTTAGTTCTATTAACAATCTTAGTTACAATCTTTACATTTTCTTCTGCTGATTTTGCAGCATCCTCAGCATTCTTAACTTTTATTTCTTCTACTTTTAATTTCCATTCATTGTTATCGGATATTGCACCAGACATAAATGAACCAATCACTACCAATATGATTGAAACAATTTGAATTGGTAAAGTATATCTCGACACGAATGGAATAAACTTTAATGCAAATGCTGATAGTAAACCAATTACGCCAGCAAAGAACAATGCATAGAAAATCCAATCAGGAAGAAATGTCAGTATCCACATGATTACATCTTTGGAGGTTTGCGTGTTACAACAGGCATCATCACAGGTGTCTTTTTCTTCTTTAGATTGACACCAGGTTCACCACCTTTACCACCACTGCCCGCAATAGAACCACCACCTACGACATTAGTAGGTGCAGCTGCAACAGCACCTCCACCCATGCCATCTTCTTTTACATATTGCTTAAATGTTTTCATTAACAATTCCACTTTCTCAATGACTTGTTGATTCTTGAATCTGGATCATTTGCAGTTTTTGCAGAGGTTAATCGATTTTTCATGCCAGACATTCTTGCACAGAAACTCTTACGTCGTTTTGCTGATTTCGAATCTGGATTTAATTTTGAAGGTTTTGTTGTGACAGCAGTTTTTAACTCTGAACCTGGATGTTCTCTACGATAAGAATCAACACCTTTCTGATTCAAACCACCAGATTCACGTTTACCCTCTTTGCGTTGCCATGCAGCAACTTCTTCGATTTGAGTTTCTTCAGGTACACAATTTGGAACTTGTTTGCCGTTCTTTTCTTTCATACCAACGGCAGTGTAACCAGTCCAACATGCCTTCTTTAAAGTACCTGTTGATTTCTTAACTTCTTCTGCGAACTGTTTAAAAGTTTTCATATTTTGCTCAATATCTCTGCGATATGTAAATCGATGGGAATTTCGGACGAAATTATATTTTTACCACGAATGCCATAAACAAAATCTGGCATGATATTCAAATAACCCAAAAAGGTTTTTAGTATATCATAGTCACGTTCATCTATCTTATAGAATAGTATTCTTGCGGTAACTTCTGTACCAAAAACATTATTCAATAAAATGATATGGTTGATGATTAGTCGTTCTTTTAAAGATTTTGAAGTCTTGTATCTACGAAACAATCTTTTTAAATACTTTGTTCTCTTTATATCACCTTCAAATTCTGACATAATACAGTGAGGTGAAGTATAGCATTTAACTGCATACATTGTAAAGTTTTCTTCATTCAAATCATCAAACATAGTTTATGCTTATAAAAAATGGGAGGGACTTGCGTCCACTCCCATTAGTTGGTTACTTTAAAGTACAGTTAATGTTGCGTTTGCAGAAGTTGCAGTAACTCCTTGGTCAGCAGCAGTAACAACTACACGATACACATAGGTATTTGCATCAGTTGCATATGGATATACAGTCAACGCAGCAGAAGTACCGCCAGTGTATGTTGTATTCGACGGTGTAGCATTTGCGACGTTAGTCCAACCCAATGAACCTGATGCAGTGTCTACTTGCCATTGATATGTCAATGTTGCAGCAGTGTTACCTTTTAGTGTAATTGATGAGTTGAATACAGCGGTGTTTGCATTACTTGTGTTCGCAGCAACTGATTGATTTGAAGGACCACCAAATGTGATAGACACGTTTGCGTATGTTTGACCATCACCATCAGTATTCATTGTGTTCATTGCAACAAGAACTTCTTCTTGTACGCGACCAGCACGACCACCAGAACCAATAGTTCTTAGTACCCAACCAGTATGTGCGCCTTTGGCATCCACACCAGATTCTTGTTTATCTACACCAAATACACCAATTGTTTCACCAGTGATGAAAGCATCAGCAGTGGTGTTAGCGAATAGTAAAGTGGTATTTGTACTATCAGGTTTTCTATTTACTTGCATCGCAGCCCACAATGGTGTGTTCGCTGCATTATCGTTATTGCCCCAAGATGACATTTTTATTTCTCCTTTTAACCGAGGGTTATAGTTCTATTTATCTGTTACTTATTTTCGTCTTTTGGTGCGCCTGGTTTACTAGGACGCTTCATTTCAGGGTCAATCTCTAAAGTATCTCTACCTTGTCCTGTTAATGTTTTACCGCCTTTAACAATAATCGCAGCTTTATCTGGATTGTCGCCTTGGCCTTTTGAATCATTCACTTTCACATTAGGTTTTTTACCATAAGTTGCAACCGATTTATCCTCTTTCTCATGATCGTAGATTTCTTCAGTTACACCTTTGTTCTTGTATATTGACTTAATGATACGAGCAGACTTTGATCTTGCTGATTTCATTGATGTGTCGTCAGTATTGTTTGCACCATCAAAAACTGTTTGAGTTGCAGCTTTCGGGTCTTGATAAACATCTTCTTTTGCATACAAATGAGCATACTTCTTTTCATGTGCTTCACGTTCTGCTTTTTGTTTTGCAATTAAATCAG
>Ga0208916_10000374_pt1 | contig 21539 bp, 13 predicted proteins | sample DEB19_08_DNA_5_FD_184523 | JGI IMG/M metagenome (GOLD analysis project Ga0208916, IMG submission 184523) | Aqueous microbial communities from the Delaware River and Bay under freshwater to marine salinity gradient to study organic matter... | ecosystem: Environmental > Aquatic > Marine >... | reverse complement strand
GCTGGCCAACTCATCAATCACGCCCGGGTGTTGTTGCAGGTAACGCGCCGTCCATTTGGCCGTACCCAGCAGGCGCAACAAGCGCTCGTGCACCGACGGGCGCTCGAGCAGCATGGCGAGATAGCTTTCACGTCGCAGCAGCGGCTCAATCCAATCGACCAAACGCAAGGCAGCTTCTTCGCTGACCTTGCCTTCGTTCAACAAAACAGCCGTGCGCTGGACCAGGCGAATCAGTCGGCCGCGGGATTCTTCGCGCAGCGCCAACACGCGCGGGTGGCGGCTCCACTCGGCGATGCGCGCCCGAAAACGCGCCGGCCATGCACTGGATTGTTCGTCCACCAACTCACTCAGCTCTTGCGGTGCGCTGGCTATTTTGTTGCAGCCTTTGCACTCGGCGTTGCCGCCCAACAGCTTGTCAAATTCGCCCGCCACCAGCTCACGGTGGGTGTCCAGCTCGGCCAAAAATGCGCAGCAGTCGCGGTAGCCCAGCGTCTTGGCAATCCAGGCCAAGTCGTCGTCGCGGGTCGGCAACACGTGTGTCTGCTGGTCGTCGAGGTACTGAATGCGGTGTTCGACGCGGCGCAAAAACAAATACGCCCGGGCCAGCGCATCGGCGGTGTCTTGTGGCATCAAGCCAGCGTTGGCGACGCGCTGCAGCGCATCCAACGTGGGGCGCGTGCGCAACTCCGGGAATTGCCCGCCGCGCACCACCTGCAGCAACTGCACGGTGAATTCAATTTCGCGGATGCCGCCGCGTGACAACTTGACGTCGTTGGCGCGTTCAGGGTGACCGGCGCTTCGGCGCTGCGCCTGCTCGCGGATTTGCCGGTGCAAGATACGCAGCGCATCAAAAACGTTGTAGTCGAGGTAACGCCGAAAAACAAAGGGCAGCACCGAGCTGCGCAAAGCCTGCGCTGATCCATTGCGGATGTTGTTGCTGCCGCCGGTTTCATGGCTGTTGCCCGTCACACCGCCGCTGAGGCTGGACAAGGGCGCCACCACGCGGCTCTTGAGCCAAGCAAAGCGCTCCCACTCGCGGCCTTGCACCTGGAAATATTCTTCCAGTGCGTTGAGGGACACCGCCGCGGGCCCGGAGTTGCCGTTGGGCCGGAGGGCCAGATCGACCCGGAAGACAAAACCATGCTCGGTGGTGTCGCCGATCAAGGCATACATGGCCTTGACTTGGTGGGCGAAATATTCCTGGTTCGAAATCTGGCCGCGACCATCGGCTCGGCCAGCGGTCTGGCCGTCGTGGTCGTAAACATAAATCAGGTCGATGTCACTGGAGACATTCAGCTCACGCGCACCCAGCTTGCCCATGCCGATGACCCACAGACTGGCGCGCATGGCGGCGCTGTCTGGCGCCAACGGCGGGCCGTACAAGGCGTCCAGCTCTTGCTGCGTGGCCGCCATGGCCACATCCAGCGCCAATTCCGCCAGATCCGTCATGGCGCGGGTGACCACCGCGAGTGGCGCTTGGGTCGGGCCATCGCCTTCGCAATCGAGCACCACCAAGCGCTCCATGACGATTTGGCGCAGCACCCGCAAGGCCGCGCCCGTGGCGAGACCTTGCGCCAACAAGGCGTTCAGCGCTGTTTCCATGGCCGGGCGCTGTGGCGGTCCCGCGGACAACAGGTGCAATTGGTCGGCGTAACGCCGCCGCAGGCGTTGCACACAGCGTGAATAAGCTGCGCCCTCGGATTCGGGGCTGGCAGCCAAGGGCGTTGAACGGGGATCAGACAAAGCGGGCAAATCAGCGTCAGGCGTTGAGAACATCAAGGTAAACAGCTTTCAGATGGAACCCCCGCCAGCCGCGACGGTCATAATTCCGAAGCCGATGGATCCTGTAACACCCCCCTCAACCCTGCTGCCGCCTCGCCACGTTCGCCTGACTGCCCGCGTCGTGCGGGTGTTGCTGTGGCTGCTCGTGGCATTTTGGCTGCTGGTGGGTCTCAGCTATGGCTTGCTACACGGCTGGATTGTGCCGCGTATTGGCGACTTTCGCCCACGCTTGGAGGTCGAGGCCAGCCGCGCGCTAGGGGTTCCCGTTCGAATCGGCCATATCAGCGCACATTCCGGCGGTTTGATCCCCTCTTTTGAACTCACCGATATCAGCTTGCTTGACCGTGAAGGTCGCACTGCGCTGCGCCTGCCGCGCGTGGTGGCGGCGCTGTCACCCCGCTCATTGTGGAGCCTGGGTTTTGAGCAGCTGGTGATTGACGGTGCCGAGCTCGACATTCGCCGCACCACCGACGGTCAATTCCAAATCGCCGGGCTCGACTTGTCGAACTCAGCCCAGGGCCATTCAGCGTTTGCCGACTGGGCCTTTGAGCAAACCGAACTGGTCTTGCGCGGCGGCCTGCTGCGCTGGACTGACGAGACCCATGCTGCGCCGCCGCTGGTGTTGACCGACGTGCTCGCCGTGCTGCGCAACCCGGGCAAGCGCCATCTGATGCGCATTGACGCGACACCACCGGCCGCGTGGGGCGAGCGCTTCAGCGTGCGCGCACGGCTGCGTCAACCCTTGCTGTCGGGCAGCGGTTCGTCATGGAAGACTTGGTCGGGAGAGCTTTACAGCGAGTTCAGCCGCGCCGATGTGTCGCAACTCAGGCAGTACGTCAGCCCGGATCAATTTGGCATCGATGTGAGCAGCGGCCAAGGGGCATTGCGCGTCTGGGCCGATCTTGCCGCCGGTCAGCTCTCCGGCGTGACGGCCGATGTCGCTCTGAGCGACGTCAGCACGCAACTGGCTCGCGAGTTACCACCGCTGACACTGGTGTCGGTGGCTGGCCGCTTTGCGGGCAAGCAACTTGACAACGGCTTTGACTTGCAAACCACAGGTTTGTCCTTTGAGGCCGATGACGGCTTGGTCTGGCCGGGCGGCAACGTGTCCTTGACGCACACCGATGCAGCCCTTCGCCAGCCGGCCAAGACGGAACTCAAAGCCGACACGCTGGACTTGGCTTCATTGACACGCATCGCCAAACGCCTGCCACTGGACGCCGCCACCCACGCCTTGCTCGACAGCTTTGCGCCCAAAGGACTGGTCGAGCGTGTCGAGGCCAGCTGGTATGGCGAGTTGTCTGCCCCGCTCACCTTGACGGCACGCGGTCGCGTGAGCGGTCTGGCGCTGACCGCAGCCGCCGCCAGTGCCAGCACACCGGCACATCCGTTGCCGGGACGGCCTGGGGTTGACAACGCCACGGTCGATTTCAACCTGACGCAAGATGGCGGGCAGGCTCAGGTCCAACTGACGCATGGGGCGGTCGACTTTCCAGGCGTTTTTGAGCAGCCACGGGTGCAGTTCAACACGCTGTCGTCTGAGGTGCTGTGGAAACACAGCGGCGCACATCTTGAGCTACAACTGAAAAAACTGCGTTTTTCCAATGCAGACGCCGAAGGCCAAGCGGAAGTCCGCTGGAGCAGCGCAGACACAGCCGCAACCGCAACCGCCCCAAGCAAAACACTCGCGCGCCACCCCGGCGTGTTGGACTTGCAAGGCAGCCTCAGCCGCGGTGACGCCAGCCAAGCGCACCGCTACTTGCCTCTGAGGTTGCCCGAATCAGCGCGCCACTATGTGCGCGACGCGATTTTGCAAGGCCGTCTCAGCGAGGTCAAATTCAAGGTCAAAGGCGACTTGCTGCAACTGCCGTTCGCCAACCCGAAGCAAGGCGATTTCCTGATCACCGCCAAAGCCAGCAACGTGCGCTACGCCTATGTGCCTTCGCCAGTCCTTGGCAACGCCGCCAGCAAGCCCTGGCCGCCACTCGAAGCGCTGCAAGGCGAGCTGATTTTCAATCGTCAAAGCCTAGAAGTGCGTGCGGCACAAGGCACTGTGGCGGGCCTTGACGGGCTGCAACTCACGCGCGGCAGCGCCCGCGTTCCCAATCTCGCCGAGCCGGTGGTTGAAGTCAACACCAGCATCAAAGGCCCCCTCGCGCAAGGTCTGAAATTCATCAACACATCGCCCGTCTCCGGCATGTTGGGTGATGCACTGCTGCAATCAACCGCCAGCGGGTCTGCAGACTACGTCATGCGCTTGCTACTGCCCTTGTCCAACCTCGACAAAGGCACGCTGCAAGGCAGTCTCGTGCTGCCGGGCAATGACGTGCAGTTCACCACCCACACGCCGGTGCTGGGGCGCCTGCAGGGCGCACTGGCGTTCACCGAAAACAGCTTTCGTCTGAGCCATGCGCAAGCGCGCATGTTGGGTGGCGACATCCGCTTTGACGGCGGCATGCGCGCCAGTGCAACGTCAACGGGTGTCGGTCGTGGCAACAGCGCTGAACCCCTTGAAGCGCCGATTCTGTTTCGCGGCCAAGGCACGGTGTCTGCCGAAGGTCTCCAACAAGCGCGCGAGCTGGGCATGGTCGCCACACTCGCCAACCATGCCAGCGGCAGCACCGCCTACAGCGCCAGCCTGGGTTTTCGCCATGGCCACGCTGAACTCAGCGTCAACAGCAGCTTGCAGGGCATGGCGCTGAATTTTCCGACGCCCTTGCGCAAAGCCGCTGGCGAGCCGCTGACGTTGCAGTTCGAGCAGGCGCTGCTGCGCGAGTCGCTTGCACCCACTAAAGCCGCGCAAGACCAGCTGTCACTGACGCTGGGCAAGCTGGCCAGCGTGCGCTACGTGCGCGACCTCAGCGGCACCGAACCACGGGTGCTGCGCGGCAGCATTGCGGTCGGACTGGAGGCGGGCGAAGCAGCGCCACAACCCGCTAACGATGTGGCGGCGAATGTGAATTTGCAGCGCGCCGATGTCGACGCCTGGCGCGACGTGCTCAGCGCGGCGTCACCGATCAATGCCGCAGCCAAAACACCCGCCAGCGGGCCGACCCGTGCGGCCGCCAGCGCATCGTCACCGACTGCCGACTACCTGCCAACCCTGATGGCTTTACGCGCCACTGAATTGACTTTTGAGGGCTACAAACTCAACAACGTGGTGCTGGGTGCCTCGCGAGATGGCGCCCTCTGGCGGGCCAACATGGACGCTGACGAATTCAGTGGTTATGTCGAGCTCGGCCAACCGACGGCAGCGCCGGGCGGAGCCGGTGGCCGGCTGTATGCCCGGCTGTCCAGACTGCGACTGGGTGCCAACACCGCGCGAGATGTAGAAACACTGCTAGAAGGCCAACCAGCGGCTATTCCGGCCCTCGACATCGTCGTGGAAGACATGGAGCTGAAAGGTAAGCGGCTGGGTCGGATCGAGGTCGAGGCGGTCAACCGAAGCGCCCAGCCATTCGCCCGCGACAACAACGTGCGCGAATGGCGGCTGAACAAACTCAATGTCATCTCGCCGGACGCCACGTTTTCGGCCAACGGCAACTGGGCCGCCGGCACAACAGCAACGCAAAGCCGCCGCGTGCTGATGAATTTCAAACTCGACATCAACAACTCGGGCGACCTGTTGAAACGCCTTGGCATGGATGGCTTGATTCGCCGCGGCAAGGGCAAACTCGAAGGCCAAGTGAACTGGCTGGGTTCACCGCTGAGCCTGGATTACCCGAGCCTGAGCGGGCAGTTCAACGTCAACGTCGAGAGCGGGCAATTCCTCAAAGCCGAACCCGGCATTGCCAAGCTGCTGGGCGTGTTGAGTTTGCAGGCCTTGCCACGCCGGCTGACGCTGGATTTTCGCGATGTTTTCTCTGACGGCTTTGCCTTTGATTTTGTGCGCGGCGACGTCAGCATTCAGCAGGGTCAGGCGCGCACCAACAACCTGCAGATGAAGGGCTTGAGCGCAGCGGTGTTGATGGACGGCAGCGCCGACATTGCCCGTGAAACGCAAGACTTGCGGGTGGTGGTGATCCCTGAAGTCAACGCCGGCACGGCCTCGCTGATCGCCACCGCCATCAACCCGGCCATCGGCTTGGGCACGTTTTTGGCGCAAATGTTTTTCAGCCGACCCTTGACCGAAGCGGCGACGCAGGAATTTCACATCGACGGGCCGTGGAGTGATCCCCGCATCAACCGCGTTGAACGCAAACCCGCCAAAGCCGCAGCCGACAAAACCACCGGAGGCAAACCATGAGCGTCGCAACACTGCAGCACAGGCTGCGCCAACAACGTTGGTGGCGCAGCCTGAAATGGAACCCGCGCTGGTCGTTGTGGGTCATGTTGGTGGCGCTGGTGGTGGTCATGCTCGGCACGCTGGTCTGGCTGGCTGGACGCTACGAAGGCAGCCTGATCCAGTCGCGGCTGGATCGTGACACGGCCGAAATCGTCACCGACATCCGCACCGGCCTGACGCGCAACGTTCAACGGCTGCAGGCGCTGCAATCAACTGAGCGCAGTGCTGACCCTTGGCGCGCGCAAGTCAGTGATCTGCTGCGCCAGCACCGCGAACTGATCCGCGTGGAATGGCGCGATCCCGACCTCGAATTGTTGCAGGCCGACGACACGTCTTTCCGACAAGCGGTGTTCGAACGCATGAGCCGAACCAGCGCCATGCAGGACACCGCCCAAGCCTGCGCCACCGCTTTGCGTTTGAGTGGTCCCGCCTATTCGGGCAGCTATTTCATGCCGCAAAAAGACGGTCTTGGCATGGAGCTGCTTGACCTGTGCATTCCCTTGTTGGACGAAGGCCGCTTGACCGGCTACACCGTGGTCACCTATTCGCTGCAGGACATCCTGACCGAACTGGTGAGCCGGCAACTGTCGCGCGGGCAGGGGTTGTCGTTCACCGAAGCTGACGGCACGCGGCTGGCGATCGCCGGTACGCCGACCCGCGGCAAGCGTATTTTCAGCGCCCACCAGCTGCTCGATTTACCCGGCACCACGCTGGTGGTGCGCATGGACAGTTGGCGCGGCACACCCGATTTTTTCCCCAATGTGTTGACCGCGCTGGTCACCGCCATGGCCATCGCCTTGATCGCGGTGCTGCTGATGCTCGGACGCGATATGCGGCGGCGGCTGAAGGCCGAAAGCGATTTGGCGGAGGCGCTGGCTTTCAGAAAAGCCATGGAAGACTCGCTCGTCACCGGCTTGCGCGCACGTGACCTGCAAGGCCGCATCACCTACGTGAATCCGGCGTTTTGCGAAATGGTTGGCGTCGAAGCCAAAGAATTGCTCGACCACAATTTTCCGAGCCCGTATTGGCCGCCTGAACTGGCCGGCGCCTACCAAGACCGTCAAGCGATTCGACTGGCCAGCGCCAGCCTGCCGCGCGGCGGCCACGAATCCATCTTCATGCGGCGCGACGGCACGCGCTTTCCGGTGCTGATCATCGAAGCGCCGCTCATCAATGCCACCGGCAAACACACCGGCTGGATGAGCGCCATCCTCGACATCAGCGAACAACGCCGGGTCGAAGAAGTCTCACGAACCAGCCAAGACCGTTTGCAAGCCACCGCCCGGCTGGCGATGGTCGGCGAGATGGCCTCACTGCTCAGCCACGAGCTGAATCAGCCGCTGGCGGCGATCTCCAGCTACGCCACCGGCTCACTGAATTTGCTCGGCGACGCCAGTGACACCAACATGACGCTGAGCGCTGATTTGCGGCTCGCGCTCAAGCGCATTGGCGAGCAAGCTGAGCGCGCCGGCAAAGTCATCAAAAGCGTGCACGACTTTGTGCGCAGGCGTGACCAAGTCCGCGAACCCGTCGCCCCCCGCGCTCTGCTCGACGCCATCATGCCGCTGGTCAGTCTGCAGGCCCGCAAGCTGTCGGTGCGCGTGGTGATCGAGGTCGACCCGGCTTGTGCCGTCGTGCTCTGCGACCGCACCATGGTCGAGCAGGTGTTGCTGAACTTGGCGCGCAACGGCATGCAGGCGATGCAGGCTGAGCCGCGAAAAATCCATGCCCATGAACGCGTTCTGACGCTGCGCGTGAAACCCGCGCCAGCCAGTGAAACCAACCGCTGGGTCGAGTTTTCAGTGACCGATCAAGGCGTTGGTATTTCTGCCGAAGTGGCTGAAAAACTTTTCACACCGTTCTTCACCACCCGCGCCGAAGGCATGGGCTTGGGCCTGAGCCTGTGCCGCACCGTGATTGAACAGCATGGCGGCTATCTGGGTCATGATGCGGCCAAGCCGCGCGGTACGATTTTCAGATTCACCCTGCCGTCCGGCCCGATGCCAGACCACCCCATTCTGCCCGCCACCCCGTCCCAGACGACCCATTACGCAAGCGAGTTCTCGACATGAAAACCAGCCCCCACGCCACCGTCTATATCGTTGACGATGACGCCGGCGTGCGCGAAGCTCTCGCCTGGCTGCTGCGTTCGCGGCGCTTGGTGAGTGAGTGCTTTGACAGCGCCGAAGCTTTTGACGAGCGCATCACCGCCATCAGCGGAATTCGCGAACCCTCTTGCGTGTTGCTCGATGTGCGCATGGCCGGCTTGAGCGGTTTGGCGATGTTTGAAAAGCTCATCACTTACGGCTTGCTGCCAACGCTGCCGGTGATTTTTCTCACCGGTCATGCCGATGTGCCAACCGCTGTTGATGCGGTCAAACGCGGGGCTTTTGATTTTTATGAAAAGCCGTTTTCAGACAATGCATTGGTCGACCGCATCGTGCAAGCGCTGGCGTTGTCAGCCGAGGGCTTGGCGCTGCACAACCAGTCGACCGGCTTGCAAGCCCGGCTGGAAGGTCTGACAGAGCGCGAACGGGATGTGATGCGGCTGGTGGTGGGCGGCCTGCCCAACAAGCTGGTGGCGGATCAACTCGACATCAGCGTGCGCACGGTGGAAGTGCACCGCGCCCGCGTGTTCGACAAAATGGGCGTCAAGTCGGCCGTCGAATTAGCCAACTTGATGCGCAATACTTAGTCGCCCTCTTTCTTCTGATTTTTCTCAACGTCCTCATCAGGTTTGATCTCGCCACCTTTGCGCCCTGAGAACATGGTCCACCACACAATGAACACCAGTATCAGCAAAGCCGCGAGGGCCTCGAGTAGCAACAAGATCATGGCAATTTTTTTCCGATTTTCAAAGAAGTTTTTGATTATCGGCGGCGCGCTCTGGCTGGCCGGTTGCGCCGTCAATACCCCGCTGCCAGCGTGGCCAGCGCCGGGGCAAAGCAGCGCGCCCGCGATCTCCAGTCCACCCGCTTCCCCGGTTTCTGCGGCCGACCCGTCTGGCACGCGGGTGCAAGGCAAAAGCCGCTGGGTGCCGGTGCGCTGGACGGATTTACCCGGCTTTGAAAACGACAGCTTGTTTGAAGCGTGGAACGCCTGGCTCAAAAGCTGTGAGCGCCCCGGACCCGCCTTTGCGCCGCTGTGTCCAGAGATTCGGCGCCTGAGCATTGGCAGCGCTGAGGAGCAGCGCGCTTGGATGATGACGCGCCTGCAACCCTACCGCGTTGAGTCGCTGAACGGCGTCGCCGACGGTCTGTTGACGAGTTATTACGAGCCGGTGTTTCGCGCCAGCCGGCAAGCTGCAGCGGGTTACGCCGTGCCGCTGTACCAGCCGCCGGCCAGTCTGGCCAAGCGCAAACCCTGGTTCAGCCGGCAAGACATTGAAACCCTTCCTGAGGCGCAAGCAGCCCTGCAGGGCCGCGAGATCGCTTGGCTGGAAGACCCGATTGACGCGATGCTGCTGCACATTCAGGGCTCGGGCCGCCTCCGACTGACCGAAGCCGATGGCAGCCAACGCACGGTGCGGGTGGCCTTCGCTGGCACCAACGATCAGCCCTACCGCAGCATCAACCAGTGGTTACTGGAGCAGGGTGTGACCAAGATCAACCCTTGGCCCGACGCCACCAAGGCCTGGGCCGCGCAAAACCCGCAACGCGTGTCGCAGCTGCTGTGGAGCAACCCGCGCTACATCTTTTTCAGGGAAGAAGCCCTGCCTGAGCAAGACGCGGCATTTGGCCCGCGCGGTGCGCAAGGCGTACCCCTCACCGCCGGCCGCTCGATTGCGGTAGACCGGCAAAGCATTCCCTACGGCACGCCAGTTTGGCTGACGTCCAGCGGTCCGTCTGTGCAATTGCAAAAACTGGTGCTGGCGCAAGACACCGGCAGCGCGATTTTGGGCGCGGTGCGGGCCGACTACTTTGCCGGCACCGGCGCTGAAGCTGGCGCGCTGGCCAGCAAAGTCAACCAAGCCCTCAAGCTGTGGGTGCTGTGGCCGCGCTGAGCGCTGTCCGCACTTTTAACAACGAAAGTCTCCATGCCCGCCACCGAACTCACCGTCACCTCCGCAGGCAAAGTCGGCGACAAAGAATTACTGGTCCCGACCGGCGTCGAAGGCCCGCTGCTGCCGCACGTTCAGGACTGGGTCACCGCCAAGCGAACCGCCCGCATTCCGGTGAAAGACGTCAGCACTGCTTTTCTGGTCAAAGGCATCAAGCAGTGGTCTGTTTTTGAAGAGAAAAAGGGCTCGAAAATGGTCCGGACGGTTTTCAAGATCACGTAGTTTGTAGCAAGGGTGTCAAGCCTCAAATCAATCGATCTTGATTTTTGCCCTCTCGATCAATTGCTTGTATTTTGCTGACTCTTGCTTCACGTAAGTATCAAACTGTTGAGCCGTTGTGTGGGAAAAAATGAAGGCTTGTGAACCCAAGGTTTGTACAACTTGGGGTGACTGCATGGCGGTGTTGATTTCCATGTTTAACCGTGTCACCAAGTCTGCAGGCATTTTGGCCGGCGCCCAAATGCCATACCAAGACACCATCTCAAAGTTAGGCAGCCCAGATTCAGCAACAGTCGGCACATCGGGCAATGTCGGCAACCGCTTCGCGCTGGTCACCGCAATCGCGCGCGCCTTGCCCGACTTAATGTGTTGCAACAGCGATGGAACGGCATCGATCATGCCGCTTGTATGCCCACCCAGAACGTCGATCATGGCTGGCGAAGTTCCCTTGTACGGAATGATCTGAATCTCAATTTTGGACTCGTACCGTATCGCTTCTTCTGCCAGATGACTGGCCGAGCCAATGGCGGCCGTGCCAAGTGTGTATTTTTTAGGCTCGGCCTTCGCTGCTTTGATGAAGTCACCCAAGTTTTTAATGGGCAAGCCGGGATAGGTCAACATCACCAGCGGCACGGACCCGAGATTAGCAACCGGCGTGAAGTCTTTCTCGAGGTCGTATGGCTGGCTCTTAACCAGCAGTGCTGAAGCAACAAAGGTGGATGCTTGCATCAGCAGTGTGTAGCCGTCTGCCGGGGCTTTTGCCACGAAGTCGCTACCGATAGCGCCATTGGCACCCGCGCGGTTCTCAACTACGAAAGGTTGGCCCAGCTGCTCTGACAACCTGACAGCCAATGTACGTGCCACGGCATCAACCGTCCCACCAGGTGCGTATGGGACGATGATGCGCACCGGCTTGGCTGGATAGGGCTGTGCAAAGACCAAAGGTGAAAGTGTCAAAAGTCCCAACACAAAAGCGCCGAGTAGCGAGCGTCTAGCTGAAATCATGGTTGTCTCCTTTTATGAATAAATGTCTAGCGCTAACTTAGTCGCGCAGGTCGAGGCTTGCGGTTTTCGAACACTTGCAACGTGGCGTCTATATCTTCGCGGTCAATGTCACGGGTGATGAAGACCAGGCGCGTACGGCGGTCTTCACTTGGCCACTGGTCAAGAAAAACTGGTGGATGAAAAAGATGTTGTACACCGTGGATCACCACGGGGCGATCGGGGTGCTCGATCACGTTGACGATGCCCTTGACGCGCAGCAAGTCGTCGCCACGCATCCGACTGATCATCTCCAGCCAGGCAGAAAAGCCTGCCCATGAAATGGGTTGTTCGCGAATGACCGAATACGAGCTGATATGGTCATCGTGTCGATTTCGGTCTACAGCAGCGTGTTCATGCTCATGTTTGTGTTCGTGGGCGTGCCTGTGAATATGATGACCATCTTCTGCGTCATAAGCCTCGACGCGCAACCAGTCCTGCACGTTACCGGGCTTGCCCAGCACATCAAAAATCAAAGTGCCGAAAAAATCCTTAATCGCTACTTCCCCATTGAGAACTGTCACCAGCGGTGCCGCAGGGTTCAGCGCCGTGATGCGTTGGCGCAATTCTTGAAGGTCAGCAGGTTTCGCAAGGTCTGTCTTGGTCAGTAGCAAGCGATCGGCAACGGCAACCTGCTTGACGGCTTCGTCATGCTGATCCAGCGTGGTCGTGGCATTGACGGCATCTAATGTGGTGATGACCTGCTCTAACTTGTAGTGAGCAATGACAAAAGGATCACTCATCAACGTGTGCAAAATGGGCGCTGGATCTGCTAGGCCGGTGGTCTCGATAATGACCTTCTCAAAGGCCGCTCCTTGACCGGTTTGACGCTGTTTTTCGAGCTGACGAAAAGCTTCAACCAGATCTCCGCGCACGGTGCAGCAGACGCAACCATTGGCCAGCAATATGAGGTCTTCCTCCGAGCGCTCAAGCAGATCATGGTCTAACCCCACCTCGCCAAATTCATTGACAATGATGGCGGTCTTTTCAAGTGCCGGATTTTTCAAAAGCTGTGCAAGAACGGTGGTTTTCCCGCTGCCCAAAAACCCAGTCAAAACCGTGACAGGAATCACGTTGTGCATGGTCAATCTCCCGATCCGTGGAGCTTGGCAAACGATGAAAGTGTACGGCCCAGCCGCTTCAGAAGACCGGAGCGCACCTCTGGCGAAGGCTGCACGCTGCCTTCCTCATCAATAAGCCCCTTTAGCAAGAGCGACAAACTCCACAATTGCGTGTCTTCAATGAAGGCATGGGTCCGCAGAAAAACAATCACTTCTAATCGTTTATTCCGCTCGGCCTCACCCAACAAATAGTCGGCGATGTCTTGCTCAAAGTCTTCTAGCAGCAAGGTCACACCACCCGCGCCGCAGGCGCAACCCGCCGCCATGGAAATATGCTGCCGCGACAGCGTCTCCCATAGGCTGAGAAGATGACGCGCCTCGGCGCGCAGGTCTGTGTCGGTCGCGGGGAGCTCAGCCATCAGGGCTGTCCTAGGCTTTTGCGCAAAGCGGCTGTCGCTGCGGGGTCCACTTCTCCCGCCTGCGTCAAAGCTACACCGTAGACCTTGTTCGCCACATTGGCACTCACATAGCCTTCGCGCACGTCATGCGCGACAAGATCAGGGTTGCGTTCAATTGGCAGACCAAAGCCGCCGCCGCCGCCGGACTGCATTTTGTAGGCGTCGCCGCGTGCCAACCGTACGTTGAAAATCTTGGCGTTGGGCATGCTGCTGTCCCACTCGCCCTTTTTACGGATGGCGATGCCGTTGCCGGCCGCTTCGCCGCCACCCTCCAGCCCCCAGGGTTTGCAGTGCACGCGATCGATCCGTGTCGTGACCGAAAACGGTGACAGTGCCTGCACCACCATCTCAGCCCCGAGACCACCGCGCTGGCGACCTGCGCCGCTACTGTCTTCACGGATAGAGTAACTTTCGACCAGTACGGGGTACTTGGACTCCAATTGCTCTGTTGGGCTGTTATGGGTGTCGCCGTCGTTGATGCAGACCGTGACAGACACGCCGTCTTCTTTTGACTTCGCGCCCCAACCACCACCGAGTGGACCGATACCAACAATAAACAGGCGACCATCCTCAGGCGAGATACCGTGGATGTTCGGGAACACCAAATCAGCGTGGTGTGCGGCAATCGAACGGTCTGGAATGGCCGGTGCCAACGCCTTGAAGATGGTGTCGATCACTGTCATGGGGATGGTCATCCAAACCCGCATGGGGAAGGGCCGCTCGGCACTGACGACCGTGCCCATGGGCATGATGACTTTCAAGGGCCGAAAGCTGCCGTCGTTAACCGGGTAGTCGGTCGGCGTCGTCAAACACTTGTAGGCAACCTGTGCACAGGCAATGCCGGTGGTGAAGCCTGAGTTGTAAAAGCCCCGCACTTGACGACTAACTTCCGATAGATCGATCGTCATCTCGTCGCCCTTGACGATGACTTTGACGCGGATGGGAATCCGCTGTCCAACGTCCAAGCCATCGTCATCCATGAACGACTCAGCCTCATACGTGCCATCAGGAATCGTCACGGTGTTGGCGCGCGCCACGGCTTCAGAGTGATCCATGATCTGCACGATGGAGCCCTGTACAGCCGGCCAGCCATAACGCTGCACCAACTCACTGAAACGGCGCTCACCGGTCGTGATCGCCGTGATCTGCGCCCGCAGATCGCCCATGGCGCGGTCGGCCAAACGAACGTTCATCGCGATGATGTCCACCAAGTCCTGGTTAACAACACCGGCCTTGCGGTATTTGACGATCGGAATCTGGATGCCTTCAGAGTAAATATCCGTCGTCACATTGCCCAGCGTCCCGCCGACGTCTAACCAGTGCGCCATGCAGCAAGTGAAGGCAATCAGTTCACCCTCGTGGAACACTGGCATGGTGAAGGTGAAGTGATTCAAATGGCTGCCCGTGGTGTAGGCGTCGTTGGTGACCAAGATGTCACCGGGGTGAATATTCTCCAACCCAAAATGCCGAATCTTGGCCTTGACGGTTTCTGACATGCCGCGGATGAACATCGGCAAGCCCAAGCCGATCGACACCGTATCACCTTCAATCGTGAACAAGCCAACGGTGAAGTCCAGTGCCTCGTAAATGATCAGGTTGTAGGCCGTTCGGGTGAGGTTGGTTTTCATCTCTTCCGTGACCGCAAAGAGACCGTTTCGGATGATCTCAACCGTGACCGCATCGACAGAAGCGGCATGGGCGGCACTGGCTGCGTTCGAGACGCGAGTCGTGAGTGTGGGTGCGGTCATTTCTCTGCTCCAACGCTGATTTGCAAGTTACCGAACTGATCCACTAATGCGGTGTCGCCAGGTTGCACCACGGTCGTTGAGGCGTGCTCTTCAACCAGTGCCGGTCCACTGATGCGATTGCCGCTGCGCAGTGCAGGGCGTTTATAAACCGGTGTCGACACAAAACCTGAGCTGCGAAAGTACACCTGCTTATGGGTGCGCAAAGCGTCCGCCACCGGTTGCTCGCTGCCAGCGGTCACGGCTTGAGGCGGCGGTTTGCGCATATGGCCCAGCACCGTGACGCGCAGGCTGACCAAGTCGGCCGGCTCCTTCGGCGCTGAGGTGCCGTAACGCACAGCGTGCAAGTCATCGAAGTGCTTCTTGATCGCGGCACGGTCTTGCGTCTTGAAGAATTCCGATGGCAGGTCGACCGTGACCGCGTGTTCCTGGCCGACATAACGCATATCTGCAGCACGTTGAATGACGACGGCTTCAGGTGTCACCGCAGAACCCGCCAGCGCCTTCATGCCCTCGGCTTCCATGCCGGCGTAAATAGCTTCAATGTCGTCAAACGAGACTTCCTCCAGCTTGCGGAAGACCGAGCGAACATAGTCGTAGCGCAGATCACTGAACAACATGCCGTAAGCGGAAAAGTAACCAGGCGCAAAGGGAATCAGCACATTTTTGATCCCCAGCTCACGAGCGATCGCTGACGCATGCAGCGGACCCGCACCGCCGTAGACCACCATGGTGAAACGGCCTGCATCGAGGCCGCGTTCAGTCGTCACGGCTTTGACCGCATGTGACATCGCGGTGACAGCGATGCGCAAAATACCATCCGCTGCCTCGACTGGGTCCATGCCCAGTGGGCCAGCGACCATGCCCGTCATGGCGCGCTGTGCAGCGGGCAAGCTGAGCGGCATCTCGCCGCCCAAAAAGTTGCTTGCATCGAGTCGTCCAAGCAGCAAGTTGGCATCGGTCACCGTCGGTTCTTGGCCGCCGCGATCGTAGCAGGCCGGTCCTGGGTTGGAGCCCGCGCTTTGCGGCCCCACGCGCAAGGAATTACCCACCTCCAGCCGCGCAATACTGCCGCCGCCTGTGCCAACTTCAAAAATATCCATCATCGGAATCTGGATCGGCAAGGCTTTTTCGTAACCGCCAATCAGTGCACTGCCGGTGGTGAGCGGTTTGCCGTCGCTGATCACACCGGCTTTGGCCGTGGTTCCGCCCATGTCAAACGCGATAGCGTCGCCCAAGCCCAATTGCTGACAAATCGCCTGCGCGCCAATCACGCCAGCCGCCGGACCCGACTCCAACATCCGCACACACTCGCGCCGTGCATCGTCTAAAGGGAACAGACCACCGGTAGACTGCACTGCATAAAAATCGCCCTTGAAACCTTGCTCGGTCAAATGCGTTTCGAGTTGTCCCAAATAGGCAGAGACGCGCGGGCCGACATAGGCATTCGCGGCGACAGTCGAGACGCGCTCAAACTCTCGGTATTCTTGCGACAGCTCGTGCGAGGCTGTGACGAAAACACCGGGAATTTCTTCTTGAACGATGGCCTTGACACGCATTTCATGCGCCGGATTTCGGTAAGAGTGCAGCAGCAAAATGGCGACGGCCTCAATTTTTTGCTCTTTCAACTGTCGCGCCACTGCGCGTACCGCCTCTTCATTCAGCTCTTTGTAAATACTGCCATCGGCGAGCAGGCGCTCAGGCACTTCATAGCGAAGCGAACGCTTGATCAGTGGTTCATGCTTTGAGAAAAACAGGTTGTAAGCGTCAGGGCGATTGACGCGGCCAATTTCGTAAATATCGCGGAACCCTTCTGTGATCAGCAAGGCTGTGCGTGCACCACTGCGCTCTAGCAGTGTGTTGATGGCAATCGTTGATCCGTGCAAAAAGAGATTGCCATCTTGGACACTGGCACCGGCGCCATCGAGTGTGTTCTGAATCCCTTTGACGAGTTCTCCGTGGGTCGAGAGCGCTTTGCCAAAGAGCAGCTCGCCGCTACTTTCGTCAAATGCGACCATGTCTGTGAAGGTGCCACCGATGTCCACCGCGATGCGTAGCCGACCGGTGACGGCTGCTTTGATTTGATTCATTCGTGTTCCTTAGAATTGTCGGGGAGCGCCGGCTCAGATTTCGTTTTTCACCGTGTTTCGCAACAGGCCGATACCGGTGATTTCCACCTCGACCAGATCGCCGTTCTTCATGTAAACGGCGGGCTCTCGCTTGTCGCCCACACCGCCTGGGGTGCCTGTGGCGATCACGTCACCAGGCATCAGCGGGGTGAAACTTGAGATGTATTCGATGATCACCGGCAGCGTGAAGATCAGATCAGACAAAGATGCCTGCTGCATCACCTGACCGTTCAGCCGTGTCGTGATGGTTTGCGCGCCGAGGTCAGGCACTTCATCGGCCGTGGTCAGGCAAGGACCGAAAGCACCCGTGCCCGGAAAGTTCTTTCCCGGCGTCCATTGATGTGTATGGCGCTGCCAATCGCGCACCGAGCCATCGTTGAAGCACGCATAGCCTGCAATGTGCTTTAACGCGTTGGCTTGCGTGATGTTGCGCCCACCTTGACCGATGACGATGGCGAGCTCACCTTCAAAATCAAAGCGGTCAGAGATGGTCGGCTTCACGAGCGGCGCGTCGTGCGCCACCAGCGTGTCGGCAAAGCGCGTGAAGATGGAGGGGTAATCTGAGTCAGCGCGTTTCGTCTCCGCCACATGGGTTTTGTAGTTCAAGCCGACACAAAAGATTTTTTGCGGGTTGGCGACAACCGGCAGCAACGTCACATCGGCTAGCGCCAGAGACGGCGAGAGCGTGGCCGCAGCCTTGGACAATTCAGGCAATGCACCGGCCTCAAGTACCGCGCGCAGATCGACAAAGCGTTGGCCGAAGTAGCTGCCGAGGTCGATGATCTTGTCGGCTGCAAGGCAGCCATAACTGGCTTTGCCGTCGATTTCAAATGTGACCAGTTTCATGGATTTTCTTTGTGAAAAAGTGGATGGATGATGCTCGTCTGAAAGTATAAAATTTAAGCAGCCATTCAAATAGCTCACATGCATGTATCTCAGTCATTCCTATTTAGGTATGACTTGCAAAACCATCCGCCACCATGAATCACACTGCGCTCAAGCTATTCACCGAGGTCGCCGAGCTAGGTAGCCTGACCAAAACAGCCCTGCTGCACGGCACAACGCAGCCCCATATCAGCCGTCAGATCGGCGAGCTGGAACGCGAATGCGGTGGCAGGCTCTTTCAACGCACCGGACGCGGCGTGGTGCTGACCGATTTAGGCGAACAGATCATGCCGCGCGTGCGCGCTTGGCTGATGGACACCGACCAGCTGGTCAATGACATCAAGAAGGCCTCGGGCACACCGGTTGGCACTGTCCGAATTGGCGTTTTGCCATCGACTGCGCACCCGCTGGTCAGCACGGTATACCACCGCCTCAAAGAAAGCTTCCCGCTGATCAAGCTGGTCGTGCGAGAGGGTCAGGGTTCGCAGTTGGACAGCTGGCTTGAGAACGGTCAAGTGGACTTAGCGCTGGTCTTTCGCCACGGTACACAGCCGCGGGAAGGTGAGACATGGTTGATTAAAACCGAGACTTATCTGGTGGGCAGCGCGACGGACACACTGACGCAGCAGCCGACCATCGCCTTCAGCCAGCTCGATAACTTGCCGCTGGTGCAGTTCTGCAGGCCCAACAGCTGGCGTGACCAGTTGGATGAGCTAGGTCGCCAAAACGGTATCGTCATCAACACCACACTTGAAGCTGACTCGCTGACCCTTCAAACCGAGATCGTCTCACGCGGTGGCTGTTATGCCGTACTGGGGCCCTACGCGATTGCAGACGGTTTGCGCGCAGGCAAGCTGCAAGCGTCGCGTATCGTGGATCCCGACATGACGCGGTACATCGCACTGGTCCTGTCTCGCCACACCTTGGGGACATTGGCGTGCAAGACCGTCACACACATAATTTTGGACGTCGTGAAAGACTTAGCAGTGGGAAACGGTACTCAACAGGCCTGTCTCGACGCCGTCTAGAAAAGACCACCGTGGTGGTATAGCCTCATTGCCCTGTTCAAGGCGCCGTCACAGAGGCATCACCACCCAACACTTGGTAGACCACGACCTGATTGTTCAAGCGCGCAAGTTGGTTCGTTGCCAAAGCGATGTCTGCCGTTCGGCGTCTTTCCTGCGCGTCCAGCCACAGACTCAGGGTGGCCGCGCCAGCGCGGTAGCGTACTTCGTAAAGTCGCTCGGCGGTGCGCGCGGCCTGCAGTGTTTCTTCCAGCCGCAAGCCCTGCTGTGCCAGTTGCTGTCGCAATGACAAGGCGTTGTCGACATCGCCGAGCGCGGTGTAGAGCGTCTGCCGAAAATTCACCACCGCTTCTTCGTACAGCGCTTCAGACACGCGAATACTCAGCTGCATGGCAGTGCGCTGCAAGAACGGCAGCGTCACGCCCAGACCAAGTGTGGCCGCTGGATTTTGCAACACGCTGCTCAGCTGCGTGCTGGTCGACCCGAGGCTGCCGGTGAGGCTGAAGGCCGGGTAGTAGCTGGCACGGGTGGCGTCGATGCCGGTGAACGTTCCACGCAAACGCAGCTCGGCCGCACGCAGATCAGGCCGGCGCCCCAGCAAGGCCGCCGGCACACCGGCGTCGAGCAAGGGCAGCGCCAAGGCCGGCAGTGTGGCGGGATTGACCAAGCTGCTGACGGGCCCGCCGTCAACCAGCAATGCCAGCGCCGTGCGGGCTTCAAACGCCAGCTGCAGCAAGACACTTTGACTCGCCTGTTGACTGGCCAGCGTCTGCTGCGCCTGCGCCACTTCCAGACCCGACACGGCACCCGCGCGGTACTGCGCTTGCACCAAATTAAAGGTCGTCTGCGCATAGGCAATGCTCTGGGTATTGGCCGTCAAGCGCTGGTTCAAAAATCCCAACTGCCAATACAAACCCGTGGTGGTACCGACCAGCGCCAGCGCTGCACTTTGCCGGTCTTGCACGGTTGCCAAGGCTTCCCAGCGGGCCACATCGCGCAGACTGCCAAGCCGGTTCCACAAATCAATTTCGTAAGCCGCGCTCAGCGACGCGCTGCTGCTGCGTGTCGTCACTGCGCCCGCTTCCAGTGGCTGGCTGGCGCCAGTACCGACGCTGCCGCTGAAGCGCGGTTGCAGATTGTTGTTGGCCAAGCCCGCCAGCAACTGCGCCCGCCGAACACGAATCGCCGCGGCCGCCAGATTGTTGTTGCGCTGCAAGACTTCGGCGACCAAACGGTCCAGTTCAGGGTCCTTGAAGCGCGTCCACCAGAGCGTGCCGGGCGCTGCAGGCTCAGCCGTGTCAGCGACGGCCACAGCGCTGGCTTGGCGGTACTGCGCTGGCAGCGTGAGCGCCGGTGTTTGGTAAGGACTGTTGAAGTTGGAAGCGCAGCCGCTCACCAACACAACAGCGCTGATCGCGGCCATCCAGCGGGTGACGCGAAATTTCAAAAAAAAAGGTGTCGAGATCATGGGTTTCACAAAGTTCATTCGCGCGACAGGGCATCGACCGGGTTGAGTTTCGCTGCGCTGTTGGCCGGCATGAAGCCAAAGATCACGCCAATCAGCGTCGAGCAGACAAAGGCCACCACCATCGACAGCGTGGAGTAAACCATGGTGAAGCTGCTGCCGGACTGCTCAAAGCCCCAGCCGATCAACAGCGACAAAAGAATGCCGAGCACGCCGCCCAACAAACACACCAGCACGGCTTCAATCAAAAACTGCTGGCGAATATCGCCTTGGCGCGCACCAACGGCCATGCGCACGCCGATCTCACCGGTGCGCTCGGTCACCGACACCAGCATGATGTTCATCACGCCGATGCCGCCCACGATCAGCGAGATCAGTGCGATAGCAGAGATCAACAGCGTCATGGTTTGGGTAGTTTTTTCAACCGTTTGTCGAATGGAGTCGGTGTTGAGCACGTAAAAATCCATCACGCCGTGGCGCTGTAGCAGCAGCTTGTTGACGCCTTGCTCAGCAGCGGCAGCTGAGACATCGTCGCTGATGCGCACCGTGATGCTGCGCAGGTAGTTTTGTCCGATCACGCGACTCATGGCGGCGGTGTACGGAATCCACACATTGAGCGCATCGGAATTGCCAAAAGCGGAGTCACTGCGCTTGGCAACGCCGACCACGCGACACGGCACTTGGTCGAGCAAAATAACTTCGCCGACCGGATTCGGCTTGTTCGGAAAGAGCTGCTTGCGCGTGTTGTCATCGATCACGACTTCCTGCGCGAGACTGGCCACGCTGTCGGCGTCAAAGGGCCGACCATGGGCCATCTCCACCCCGCGCACGCGAAAGTACTGATCGCCCACGCCATTGACGGTGCCGCTCAAAGCGATGTTGCCGTAGCGCAGCGTGACCGAGGTGTACAGCGTGGGCGTGACACTGTCGACATAGTTTTGCTCGGCCAATGCCGCCGCGTCGCTCGGCACCAGCGTGCGCACGCGGGCGGCACGCCGATCGCCAAAGCCGCTGCCGGAAAAAATCTCAATCGTGTTGGTGCCAATCGCGCTGATGCTTTTCAGAATCTGCAGACGTGAGCCTTCACCCAGCGCCACCACTGAGACCACCGAGGCGATACCGATGATGATGCCGAGCATCGTCAGAAAAGTCCGCAAGCGGTGCGCGTTCATGGCCAGCACCGCCATCCGAAAAGCCTCGCTGAAACGGTCACGTCCGGCTTGCCAGCGGCCACTGCTGCTGGCCACCGGTTTCAATGCTGCGCTGGTCTTGGCCGCCTCAGGCCGGGTCACGCGATCGGCCACCACGCGGCCATCACGCAGCTCAATGATGCGCTCCGCATGCGCGGCCACTTGCATGTCGTGCGTGACCATGATGATGGTGT